>Ga0163148_10002269_pt1 | contig 23308 bp, 30 predicted proteins | sample OliLakLV19MP7P2_FD_148606 | JGI IMG/M metagenome (GOLD analysis project Ga0163148, IMG submission 148606) | Freshwater microbial mat bacterial communities from Lake Vanda, McMurdo Dry Valleys, Antarctica- Oligotrophic Lake LV.19.MP7.P2 | ecosystem: Environmental > Aquatic > Freshwater > Lake >...
AAGATTCGCGTGATTCAACGGCGCGCCTATGGCTATCGGGATGAGGAGTACATGCGGCTCAAGATTCTGACCGCCTTCTTGCCGCGGAAATGAGCAGAATTCACCCACACGAATCTGCATTGAGCCTGATTTATTAATGACCATCTCATGTAGGCATACGCAGTACATATTATGCCTAATATTTAATGTTCTTAGAGCACTGAGTAAAACCTCATGCGTGAAAGGAGTCCACATTATGTCAGTCATAGAGAAATCAATCGAACTTAACGTTCCGGTTCGTACGGCCTATAACCAATGGACTCAATTTGAAGAATTCCCGAAATTTATGGAAGGCGTGACGGAGGTGAAACAGATCGATGACAAGCGCACGCATTGGAAAGCCAGCATCGCCGGCAAGGAAGAAGAATGGAACGCGGAAATCACGGAGCAGGTTCCGGATCAACGTATCGCCTGGACGAGCCGGGGAGGCGCCATGAACGCAGGAGTCGCGACGTTTCATCGATTGTCGGATGCCACGTCTAAGATCATGCTCCAGGTGCAATATGACCCGAAAGGGTTTCTCGAAAAGACCGGAGATGCTTTGGGCCTCGTCGGTCGCCGAGTGGAGGGAGACCTGGAGCGATTCAAAACCTACGTCGAAGCGCGCGGCCATGAGTCAAGCGGCTGGAGGGGTACCATCAAGTGAACTAAAAACGGAGAGCCAGTGGCCCATTTGAGCACCGAATACCCCGTAGCTTCCGGCCTTCCCAGCCGAAGCGACTGCTTCGGCGGAGTAGGCAAGGCGAGGCGAACCCTCCGTCCCTGCGTCCATGTCATGGTTGAGTGCGGAGCGTGGCAGTAGACCAACCGCGATCCGATGAGGGGGCAGCGAGTCTCGATACGATCGCATGCGCAGGAGTGGGCATCATTGCATGCGCGGATCCCGGCAACCATTTTTTTGATCTATGGAGGTATTCGATCATGAACGAGGGAACTGTGATGCGTGATGGTGCTAAATCACACGTGCGACACGGTCAGGGATTGTCCTCCTGTGAGCCGAGTCCGAAGGAGACATCTGCTCGCTCGCGACCGGGCATTCTGATCTTTTCGCGTGGGCGCCAGTTGCTGCATATGAATAGCCGAGCCTTGGAATTGACCGGTCATCTCAATCAGGACGAGATCGGGCTAGTCCAGGATCTCCGTTCGGCTCCGGTACGTGAACTCAGTACTCAGATCCAAGAAACGCTGGACCACCGCAGAGAAGTCAATATCTGGGAAATCTTTGAATTGAAGCGCGTCATCTTTGAAACTGAGCGCAAGATCCTGATTCGCGGGTTCGGGCTGGCGGATCGGAATTCATACGATGACTCACATATCGTGATCGTGTTGGAGGAGGTGACCCGTCGGCAGGAACACAAGGCTCAGTCGACGCCGGTCTTCTCTTCCAAACGCCTTTGCGCCGTCCCCTAGAAATCAGTAAGAGATCGATTCAACAGACGTGGTAGCCGATGTGCGTAGATGGGAGGTCCGGTCCATTCCTATTCCTGGATTGGATGCGAGGGATAAAAATCTCAGAAAGGGGAACTCCAACGATGAGAAAATACGTTCTCGTGGTCGACGACGATGCGGCCTTCCGGACCTTGCTGAAGGTGCGACTAAGAAGCACCGGGTGCACAGTGGACACCGCCGAGACTGGCTGGGACGGTCTGATCAAGCTGGAGCACGCAGACGATGACGTCGTGCTGCTCGATTGCATGATGCCTGGGATTACCGGCTTGACGGTCTTGCAGCACATCCATGCGCGTCGTCCATCAGTACCAGTGGTCATGATGACGGGCAGTACAAGCAGCCAGGTAGTGGTTCAGGCTCTCGCTGGAGGGGCGCGGACTTGCCTTGTTAAACCCATGAACCCGGTGGAGTTGGAGCAGGCCTTGCATTGCTAGGTCGGAGCGGTTGCGTGCAAGGGGTCGTAGTAGGCTACACGAACGAAATCGAGAGAGGCGCGATAGGTGATGGATCGATGAACATTTCTATCACGAACCGCCCTTGATGCGAGAACGAATCGGGGGTGGAGGAAGAATGAATGATGAAACCAAAAATAACGACCGATCCGGTTTATTTCAGACCTCGATGACCGTAATGAACAGCGAGGAAGGCCGACAGACAGTTCATCGGAGACCGGTCGGGCTCACGATCACGGTTGAAAAGATCGATCGCGTTCTGGCAGGCACCCAAGCATAGATCGAGTTTCTTTGGCGTGAGAGAACAAATCTTGGACTGGTGAGGGGGCAATTGGCCGCCATGGAAGCTAAATGGAGAGGTGAATGAACAACGCCAGCGTATCTTCCTAATGGCCGCGCGGCGGGCGTGCTTGATTGTGGATTGAGAAGGATATGACGACATGAGGCTTCTATCCAAGAACGCAGTGCATCTATTGCGTGACCATTGTCCTGCACGAGAGGTGGCATATCACGGCGTGTCGATGGGATCGATCAGGCGAGAGGCGAAATGATCGCCCGTGAAATACTTCGTGAATATCTCGAAAGTGAGCAATAGCGAACAGACGGGTAGTGAGACTATAGGCACAATGGCGTTGTGCTCGATGTCCTGTGTCTCAACCAGGAGATGTTCAACATGAATACCCGTATCCATGTCAGCGGGCTATCCTATTTTTGCACCGATGACAAGCTCCGTCAGGCCTTCATCCCGTTTGGAACAGTGGTGCTGGCCCAAGTTCTCAGGGATGAGTGGGGCCATTCTCTCGGTCTCGGGATCATTCACATGGCTCGTTCCGAGGATGTAGAGCGGGTCTTCAACGAGCATCAGCGCTTTGAAGTATCGGGCTCACGTGTGGATCTCTGGGAACCAGCAGAGCCGGAAGACCCCCAAGCAGAGCGGATGGTAACCTATGATCTGCGAGATACGCGAGCCGAACAGACAGGCCAAGCCACGGGACACGAGAAGAGCCAAAACGCGTTCCAACGTATGGCCATGTTTGGGCATCGTGTCGCCCAGACTCTGCTTCCCACTTTCTGGACCGTCAAACATTGACATCCTTACAGCCGTGGCCAGCAATCTTCCGCTATGTTTTAATTACTGGTCCCTTTGAATGTTGCGTCTATCCTCGCAGCCCGCGCACGATTCTTATATTGGTCGGCTACGATCTCTAGCGCGAAGGGAAGACAGATTGGAACGGCTTAGGTTCAGTTCTTTTCGTGGATCCGCTCAGAGCCAACTTCACGCAGCCAGCCTCATGTATTCTTCCAATCTGAGCACTTTTGACCAGACCAGCACCGATCATCAAGGCAGAATATAACGAATCTCTGTGAGGCAGGACCTCCCTCACAGCCACCAGGGTGTATTCATAAAATCAAACGCCATGAACGGCATAGCCATGGAACCTGCGCAAATGTGAATTCTGAGCCGGAGAGTATGCCGGCCAGTTAAGGAGAAGCATGCCCTGTGTTACCGAACCATGCTCAGCTCGCCGAGCGTGCGTTGATGGGCGCGCGAAGCTTGGCATTGACCATTGGCAACAATTGCCGTGGTATTTGCGTTGCAGTGGGCAGAGAAGTTTTTCATACCGCTCCTGCTCGGGCGAACAGCAACCTCTGGCTGAATTGCTCAGAGATTGAAGGAGGTAAGACTGTGTCGTATCGTCTGAACAACTTTGTGGGCCATCGTGCGGTCGGCGCATGCGTAGCGTTGATCACGGTGATCGCTGCCCTTCTGTCCACTCCTGTTAATGCGGCTCCAGTCGCGGTGCGGTTTCCTGAAGGTATGACCCATGGCTTTCTCCTCGTCCGATCGCTTGCCGGGGAGATCCTGGGGCGGGGTGAAATGACCCAAGTAATCAAAAAGGGTGATCTAGTCGAAAGCCAGCTGGTGTTCCGGTTCAAGGACGGCTCCATGCACGATGAAAGAGTGGCCTTCTCGCAACAACGGGTGTTCACGATGGTCAGCTATCGTTTGGTCCAACGCGGCCCGTCTTTTCCTGACCAAATTGATGTTTCTGTAGACCGAGGTACAGCGGCATACACCGTGCGCGCACAAGTGGGGGAGGATGGTAAAGAAGAGGTGCTGACCGGGAAGTTCGATTTGCCCAAGGATGTCTACAATGGCATGCTGATCATCATTTCGAAGAACCTACAGAAGGGCGCAGACGAAACGGTGAGCGTACTCTCGTTTACGCCGGCACCCCAAGTCATCAAAGTGCAGTTGCGTGCCATTGCTGAGCAACCAGTCCAAATCGGCGAGGTGTCAAGTAAGGCGACGCCATACGTCTTTACCCCGCAGATCGGCATGATGAAGGAGTTCTTCGGCAAGGCCATTGGCAAACTCCCTGCGGAGTTCCATTATACCTGTTGGATCATGAACGATAAAAATCCGAGCTTCGTTCAATTCGAAGGACCCTTGCAACTCATGGGGCAGATCGTGCGCATCGAACTCGTGAGCCCTCGCGTGTCTATCAAACCCGAAGACGAGAAGATTTCATCAAAATAACGACGGCTCGGTCATTTCCGATGATTTCGAACATCAACGATAAAGTCGGACCTCATTGACTACTCCCGTGGCTTGCAGGCACAGGCCTCTTCATTCATGAATATCGTCGTGCAAGGATAAAGATCAGCCATCTGTCTCGCCCGCCTGTTTTCTTCCGAACTGAAAAATTGTGATCATGCTTCATTTGATGGAACCGCTATCCTGAAATGGACCACCATTTTTAAACCGTGAACGGCCAAGGTTCGGGACTTCATGACCTATAAGAAAACATGTATTTCTTCTACTGAGTTGTCTCCCCCACGCCATCTTTCAATCGAGTTCCTCAACACACGATCCGGACCAGAGCCATGTGTCTACGGAGTTTGTCGTGTCGGGGTTTGCGCATCGCCCTTTTTGCGCAGGCGTTCAAACTGCTGCTGCAAGACTTCCAACTCCTGATCGGATAAATTTTCTAAATCGATAAGGCTATTGCGGGCGCCATGCACTCCATAGATGAGTTCATCAAGCTTCAGGTGGACCGCCTTGGCATCACGATTTTGAGTATTCTGGATGAGAAACACCATCAGGAAGGTCACAATGGTCGTACCGGTATTGATAATTAGTTGCCACGTATCTGAATACGCAAAGTGAGGTCCTGTCACCACCCACGCCATCACGATGATGACAGCAAGAACAAATGCCCACGGCGATCCCACGACAGCCGCACTGTGTTTCGCGAAGTTATTAAACGCCTTGATGGACATAGTTTGCTCCTCTGCCAGAAGTGAAGGCCTTCAATCAATGAAGGTCCGTCAAAGATTTATTGGTGAACTCGGAATAGGATAGGCACATGAGTCGCATGTATCGAGAGTACGCCGACCCCATCGAGTCGGAAAAATGCTCGTGAAAGATCAGGGCGTCAACCGGTACAGTGATGCATCCGGCTTTCAAAGCCATGAGGCCAGGATGCCCGAAAATGCACCTGTCTCATGACATCATGCATCCCTGTTCAGACTTGTGATCAAAGGGCTATTACCTTGACTTGAGTGACCCCTACCTGTTGTGCTTTCGGTCCCGCTGGCTCTCCAACCCATGGGGGCAACTCAAGTCAAGGTAATACCCCATTGTGATCAAGTGCCGCATGGTGCATATCATACTGTTTATTTGGGGGGCGCGATGGACCTGCAACGTTGTTATAACGCCAGTGAGGATACATTTCCCTTACCTCAACACTTGAAGGAGCGCTATGGCCCGTTTGGGTTTCCTCAACCTTCCGACGCCCGTCGCCCGTATATCAGCTCCAACTTTGTGATGGGGCTCGACGGCAGGGCCTCATTTAGAGAACTCACGGACCGTACCGATGGCAATATCGTTTCGAGGAGCAGAGAAGATCGCTGGCTCATGGATTTTCTTCGAGCGCACCATGATGCGCAATTGATCGGTGCGAGCACGCTCCGTGAGGAGCTGAACCCTGAGGGGCAGGGTTGGGACTACGGCATCAATGACGAGGAATTGCGGATATACCGACAGGATAGGCTCAGGCTCGGCCGGCAGAAAGTTCTCGTTCTCAGCGGTTCCGGGAACATCGATCTCACTCTTCGTCTCTTCAGCTCTCCGCGAGTTGAAGCGTGGATCATCACCGCTCGTGAAGGACAAAAAAATCTCCGGTCACAGCTCAAAAGGTTAGGCCGGGAGGGAACGATTACAATCCTCTCAGTGGGTGAAGGAACGCGGGTCGATCTTGCCGACGCCGCACGATTGCTCCGGCAAGAACATGGCATCCGGACACTGCTCTGTGAAGGCGGACCAATGTTGTATGGAGAGTTCCTCAAGAACCAACTGATCGATGAGGATTTTCGAACGATGTCGCTTCAAGTATTGGGTCAGTCCACCAAGCCTGAGATCGACCGACCCACGGCCTACGGTCACGTGAGCTATACGCCAGGAACCGCGCCGTGGTTTCGATTGATCAGCCTTCACTATGCTCTGCCTCACCACGCATTCTTCCGCCTTCGGTACGAGGGGCCAAGAACGTTTCAGGACTGAGTCGCTAGGATACACACGTCGTTGAGGCGCTACGAGCGAGTGTCCGCCATCGAAGTCCCCGCCGTCTCTTCATCCACGAGCCTGGACTCGTGTCGGTTATGTGGGCGCGCGAAACGGTTTAAACTTCTGTTCGGCTTTGGCCGCCAAGACAAAGTCGCTCTCGGTCAGACCTTTCACCTTGTGCGACCAGATCTCGATCTTGCATTTTCCCCAGGCCAGAAATAGATCAGGATGATGGCCCTCGGCTTCCGCGACAGCCCCGACCTTGTTCGCAAAGGCCAGCGACTGCGCGAAATCCTTAAATGTGTAGTGGCGCTCCAAATGCCCTCGCCCGTTGAGTTTCCAACCTTGGCCGAGTTCTTTCAGCAACTCCTTCGCACGGATGGCTTTTAACGGGGGTACACTGCCGCCATCGCTACATTTCTTGTCTGCTAGTTCCATGGGAATCTTCCTCAATTGTTCTCGATGCCGCGTGTATTTACTGAGGAGCCTTGGAAGGATCACTTGCTCCCTCAGTAGTCGTGGTAGTACTAGTGGTCGTCGACGTTGAGCTTCTTGGACTGCTTGTTTTTTCACTGGTTTGATCACTGGTTCGGCCAGTTTTTTGATCACTGGTTTGACCACTGGTACGGCCACGGTTTTGATCACTGGTTTGATCAGCGGCCTGGCTGGCCCGCCCTCCAACTTTGACTACTCCCGAAACGTTGAGCTCGCCGGTCGTCCTGGCCGATTCCATCCTGACCGTATAACGGTAATAGCCTGGATCTCGGAAACAGACGCTGGCACTTTCGTTCGTGGCCAGTTTCGCTGTGTCGCTGGGTGTCATCAACCCACCGAAATTATTTTTGCATGACAACTGCTTGTCCGACATAGGGTCTAGAAAGACGATTCGCACGGGTGCGGTCCTCTTGTTGACCCACCGAACTTCATCACCTGGACTGACAGCGACTTCTCCTGACGTAAGGTTATCTCCAACGATGATGTCTTTGACGTCCCCACTCCTGGTCACTGTGGGCGTGCCCTGACAACCCAACACGAAAAAGACTAACGCCACTCCTAGATATCGGATCGGGTTCATAGAAGTACCTCCTTGTTAAAGTCTGGAACTCATCAACGAAAATTCCATCGGTTCTTTCCTGACGCTCGCAACATTCACGCTAGGACTTATCAATGGGTGTGATCATCGTGGATGATGTGGAATCCTACACCTCGTGAAGTATACAAATCTGATCAATACAGCTCACTTAGCAAAATTAACGAAGCCGGCAATCTGTTGCCGCCCAGTGAAGCGCAGCAGGAGCCTAGCGAAATTTGTCATGATGATCACAAGGGCCTGGCCTGCGCGCCTGATCTGCCTCTCGAGTTTCACGACGATGTGCGCGTGCAACATAGACTTACTGCAACGACAATCTATTCAGCACACAGACCACGCGAGTTCTCAGTGCACATATCTACTGGCTCGACTCCAGTTCAAGAGAATCCTGCCGGTCAGGGTACCCGGACGGAGCGATTTGTGAACAGATGGATCGCCAGCAACACGATCCCGATCAAGAACAGAATCCAGGAAATCTGGACCGCCACGGCGGCCACTCCGGCCAGATTCAGGGCACCGGCAATGACTCCAACCACCAAGAACATCAGTGCGTAGTAAAGCATGTCGAACTCCTTTCAATAAGACGATTCTCAATGATTATGGAATCGTCAACGCACCCACAGTTCACACATCTCATTCTCCTGAGCCGCTTCTCACGGACATTATCGACGAGACAATCCCAATCCTCGATCACCAGGAACCCACCGCATCGCGTGCACGCCATATGCCCTCCTGTTCCGCCCGACCCAGGCGTCGTGGACACTGTTCACATGTCACCCGACGATCGGACGCCTCATCGGGCCTCACATTCATGCTGGACCTTTAGCTGGGTAGAAAATGAGCTAAATTGCTCAGTTTCGGGACATTAATGCGGCTGGAGAATACGACGCGTCCACTGGGCGAAAGTCAGCAGGAGTGTGGGAATTGCGTCGTGCAGGACGGTATTTGAGGAGAGAACTCGGATCCCGTCGTAGACCGTTTCGGCGAAAGCCGCGAGGGTCTATGTCAGAGCAGGGCAGGAAAAGGAGAGCGATATATCTGGCCCTGTGAGAGCGGTAGAAATCCAGCTGACGTCTATATTGCGACCGGGGATTCAGGCAACGGCATGGCGCACGGGACCATTGTCGGCCTGCTACTCACCGATCTCATTCACAGTTGCGATCATGCCTGGTCTACTCTGCATGATCCATCTCGGATGACGGTCGGTGCGTTGGACACCTTTGCCAAGACATTCTCAATATGGCCGCACAGTATGTTGATTAGGTCACTTCCGGGGACATCAAGGAAGATGTTTTCGTTCCCCCATCTCCGGCGACGTGGTCCGCCGCAATCTAAAGAAGATCTCCTGCTATTGCGATGATGCGGGTCAGCTGCATGAACAGTCAGCAGTGTGTCCTCATTTGAGAGGCATCGTGGCGTGGAATCATTCAGAAAAACCGTGGGACGGCCCTTGTCATGGATCTCGATTCGACAAGTGTGGGATAGTGGTGAATGGGCCGGCTATTTCGAATCTATCCCCCGTCGAAGACGCTCCGGCACATGAAAACTATAGATACTTATTCCCCTGTAGTGAGCAATATTGACCAACTTCTGTCCAGTTCATCAAGCACACTGTGACGCTCAACTGATGGTGGTGCATCGCATCACTCAAAACCGCAATGTTTCAAACTTATACAGGGAGGATCCCGTGAAAAAACTTACAATGGTTGCCATGGCATTTCTATTTGTCTTTGTCGGTATTCAGCATATCGCTCAGGCCGATGACACAAAAGCCGCTGTTGAGGACATGAAGGGAAAAGTAAAGGCGAATGCTCAGAAGGCCAAGGGGGAAGCGAAAGCCCAGATAGAAGAGGCTAAAGGAAATGAAGTGAGCGGCGCAATGGAACGGGCGAAGGGGAAAACCAAAGCCGCCGGAGAGCGCATCAAAGGCGAGGCCAAAGAACTCAAAGCCAAGACAGAGTAAATCAGTTGAGAGGTCTGTCTGCGAACACCCAGTGGAGAGACGCCTCTCCACTGGGTGTTTCTATTGGAGGGGGACAGGAGACAGCGGTCAGGTCACACTGTCACCTGACCAGCCGTAAAAATGGCTGCGTCTTCGCCATACCGCTCGCGAGCCGATGAAGCGAAGGGTTCCCAACACCAGGTCCCCCCGATGAAGCCCCCCCGTTGCAGCCTACCCCACCGAAATAGTCACTTCGGCTACGAAGGCCGGACGCTACGGGGTATTCGGCGAAGGAGAATAAAAAGACCCGGCCATCGGATTGTCGGGCGTCAATCGCCCACGAGTTTTCGAATGACTGGAACTTAATATTACGAAGAGCAGAAAGAGAATGACGCAAATGGTTGCGGATCGATTATCGTAGTAGAGCGGTTGATGCCGGACGAACGCTTCATACCGAACCCTCGCGAGTAACGCCGGCTAGCGCCAATCCACGGCGCCGAATCCACTATTTCCTAGCAATACGTACATCAGGCTCACGCTGCTGATCGTCTGTTCCCTCAAGGCCACTTGCGGATAGTTTGCATCGCGATGGGAGATGGCATACCGGATACCGATACCATGACGGTCGAAGATACGCACGGTGAAGGACCCCTCACCTCGCAGGATATTTTCTCTTGCTTGAGGGTCAGCAGAGAGCAGCCCGGTGACATAATACTCGCGCCCCGTGACATCGAGCATGGCTCTATCGCCAAGAATGAGACGGAGTGAAAGCAGGGCTTGTGGCGTGGCGCCATAATGATAATCCCGCTCATCCGCACGTTGGACGCTGCCCGCTGCGCCATACCCGACGCCTCCGAGTGAGGTTCCCTGAAGTGCGACGTCCTGGGAGAGCCAGGTTTGCCAGGTGGTCCCAAGTGAGAGCGCGGTCGTGGAGACGCGAAATATTTGCGGTGCGATATAGTCGTAACTCCCGTACAGGCCCCAAATGCCGCGCGTGGAATCGCCCGACGCATAGCTGGTACCGATCAGCAGCCCACGTGTCTCTATGCTTTGGATCGTGTTGGCCGTGGTGCTGGTAAGATGGAAGTCAAAGTAGTCGAACGGCCGTGTATAGGTATAGCCAGGCTTTCCTGGAAGCCCGTAGGTAAACGTCAAGGCTCCGGTGGCTCCCTGCTCTTTAATGGAGGATGAGACATCCTTGCTACCGGAGGTCAGCGTTCCACCGACTTGAAGGCGCAAGAAGGTCGCCGGCTTATGACTTGGGTAGACTTCGTCGAATCGGTTGCCGAACGCAAGCCGGTTAAAACCCGTGGGAGGAGAAATCACGGCAGCTGCTAGTTCACGCCAGAAGCCCGGCTTGCCGTTATCGTCGCTTTCCAGGAGCAGATTGGCCATTCGGAAGAGTGGCTCTCCCAGGAAGGTCCCGCCAAAGGTGGTCGTGATCTGGTCGTTGAGAGAGGGTGGTGTCTTCTCGCCGGCGATTTCCCAGAGAAAACTACCAGCGCCCGCATAGAGAAATGATTCCCAAAAATTGAGGCGGGCCGATCGAGCCAATCCGAAGTAGACTGTTCCACCGTAGGGATGCAGAAACTGATTGACGGAGAACTGGTCTCTGTCAAGGACCCACCGCGAGTCTGTCAAATTCGTGCGAATGGTGTTGCCGGTCGTACGGTATTCATCGGTTGGCTCGGTGTAGTGCCGATCATACAGGTTGAGCAGGAAGCCGTAGGCGAGGATTTCAACCGCCGGTATGAGATAGCTCCTGCCGGGCCTCATCTCCCAGGACAGAGACTGCTTCGTTTCCTCAGGATCGGGCGGGCCGATAGGAACGGCCTGAGGCGATGCCGTCGAGGTGGGCCCGACGACGGAGAGAGGATCCTGCGCGATGCCTGTATCGGGCGCCACAAGGGCGAAGACGAGGACGCCGATGAGTGACAGGATCAAGCGTACATTCAAAATTGAGTTGGACATGTTGTTACGCTCCTCGCCAGCTATCGCGATCGAACGGTCAGGACCAGATTGCTCACCAGGAGCTAGAGGTTCGGCCTGCGGATGAAGAATGTTTTGATCAAAACAGCTCATGTGTGAGTAATTGCGATGGGAGGCCAAGTGACTCGGCGCCGGCGGCAGCGATGCTCATCAGAGCGTGCCCATGAATCCTGCGCACTAGTTCCCTGCACTATCGATGAACATGCTCTCCGCCTCTCAGCTGCGATCAGCTGCATCGATCGCTGTTTGGATCTCGCCAAGGACCTTCAGTTTCTGTGTCATGTCTAGGCCCTGAGATTCCGCAAGGTCCTGAGCACAGAACTGCAGCGACGGGATCAGCGTGCGGCACTCATCCCGCAGATGACGATCGAAGGCGAATCGCCGCAGGCTGGGCTCGACCATCTCGCGGGCTTCGCGTTCATACAGGGGATCGGCAGGATCAAGTCGGCCCAGCCTCTCCACATTCTGCTCCAACGAGACCCCCAGCTGTTTAATCAGCGCCAGAAGAAAGTCCAACCGCAGGCGGCCTTCAGTCCATTGGGTGGCGATATGCTCATCGAGAGACGAATCAGGCACGACCGCCCTGCGGATCGTCCCGTTGTTGGCACGATTCCATCCTCCCACCCATTGACGGGCGATCTCGAATGCATAATAGATCGCGGCGCCGCCGGCAACAGCGCTCAACAACAAGAGAACGGAGGCAATGTCCAGATTCTGCATCATGACTGGTCCGTGACCGCTGTCGTTCATTCAGGAGAGTGTCCAGTCAAATTCCTGCGTTCAGCACCACCTCGACCCTCGATCCAGTTGCCGTCCGTCTTCCGTCTCATTACTCGCGATCGGCCGGATGTCCCCATACCCTTCGACCATGTAGCTCTGCGAATCCAATTCTGTTTCCCCTGAGTACGCGTACCCTGTGAGTCGCTCATGCTTTGGATATGGCCACCTTCTCAAAATACTGATTGGAACGGTCAGAGACCGAGGCTCCGTCAGCATGTCCAACCACTCGGATTTCCTTGAAAGAAGCCGTCTTCAAGAGCAATCCCATCTACTTCAACACTTCGATGCCACCCGGCTTGAAATCATAACTCCCGTATCGAAGAGCAACCGTTCTGCAATCACGACGGTCAGATGGTCGCCCGGCACGTTGCATCCTGATGCCACCATTACGCCATGCCGTTCGAAACACCTGCGCCAATTCATTCTGCGCCTGCGTCAGCCGTTGCTCCGTGCTGTCTGTACAGCCGATCACTGGAGCCAGGCTCTTCAGAACACTTGCCATGAACGTCACGGTCTTCATGGTCTCTCTCGCTTTCCCACACGCGCCACCTGAACCGATCGCGCGCCTCCACATCCACGACGAGAACCGCATAGATCTCACGGTAATGCCTCGCATATCACGACTGCTCCCGACGATGCGAAGCCTGCTCGACGAGCCGTTCGTTGCCTGACTCCGCTCATCAGCTACGCAATGCCGCCAACGAGCGCCGATCCCCTGAGTAGGGTATCAGCGGAATCGTCTTTTTTGTATCGACTGCGGCCTGGAGAAGGCCGAAGTCGATCGCCTCTTCCGAATTATAATATGCTTCGGCGTAGAGTGAGACTGGTCAAATTTGCTCAGTTGGAAAACATCGGACCAGCAAGACAGCAGCATCGCGACGAGGATCTCGGCGAGGATGCTCACGCCGGCCCCAAAGAATCATTCTCGCCCGCATAATTGATCACGCCGTCGATTGCGGCAGATGCGCTCATGCATCATGCGGGTGAGGAAGCGTGTTCAAGAAAGGAACGATGACCGAGTTTCACCAGCAGTGCCTTGGCGGCCGGCTCGGAAGACGCGGGGTTTTGGCCTGTGATCAGTAGTCCGTCGGTGACGACATAGGGTTGCCAGTCGGCCACCTTCGAATAGCGACCGCCGTTCTTCTTGAGCATGTCTTCAACCAGGAACGGAACGACCTGGGTCAGCCCGACCGCCTCTTCCTCGGTATTGGTAAAGCCGGTGACCGCTTTATCCTGCACCACGGGAATGTCACCGGCGGTCTTGGCATGGCGTAGGGCTGCAGGCGCATGGCACACCGCGGCCACCGGTTTTCCCGCTGCGAGCATCGTTTCAATCAAGGCGATCGAGGATGCGTCTTCTGCCAAATCCCATAGGGGACCATGACCGCCGGGGTAAAACACCGCGTCGAATGTGTGCGCGGACATATCGCGCAGTTTGAGCGTGCCGGCGAGCGCGACCTGAGCGGCGTGATCTGCTTTGAAGCGGCGAGTGGCGTCGGTTTGGGACGTCGGAACGTCGCTCTTGGGGTCCAGCGGAGGCTGGCCGCCCAGCGGTGACGCCAGTGTGATTTCCGCGCCCGCGTCCTTGAACACATAGTAGGGGGCGGCGAATTCTTCCAGCCAGAAGCCGGTTTTTTCGCCAGTATTGCCGAGCTGATCGTGTGAGGTCAGTACCATTAAAATGTGCATATGGACTCCTCCTAAGTATGGGAGTGGTCAGTCGTTCGCGACGCGAATGACGAGCTTGCCGAAATTCTTGCCTTCGAGCAGGCCGATGAAGGCCTGCGGGGCGTTCTCAAGACCATCGACGATGTCTTCGCGGAACTTCATCTTGCCCTCCTTGAGCCAGATGCTCATCTGGCCGACGAACTCGCTGTAGCGATCGCCGTAGTCGTCGAAGATGATGAAACCCTTCATCGTGATTCGCTTGGTCAGCAACGTGCGGGTCAGGAGCCCTAAGCGATCAGGACCTGGCGGCAGCTCTGTGTCGTTATAGGTGGCGACCAAACCGCATAGCGGAACACGGGCTCGCACATTCAGCAGAGGCAGAACGGCGTCGAAGATGGCGCCGCCCACGCTTTCGAAATAGATGTCGATGCCTTTCGGGCACACCATTGCCAATTGCCGTGGAACATCGGCGCTGAGGTGATCGAGGCACGCATCGAAACCCAGCTCTTCGGTGACAAATCGGCACTTGGCTGCCCCGCCGGCGATCCCAATGGCGCGGCAGCCCTTGATTTTGGCGATCTGACCCACCACCGAGCCGACCGCGCCACTCGCGGCGGCGACCACCACCGTTTCTCCTACTGTCGGCCGGCCGATGTCGAGGAAACCCATATAGGCCGTAAAGCCTGGCATGCCCAGGAGACCAAGGGACAGCGAGGGGCGAGCCATGTGTGGATCCAGCTTGGTGAGACCCGTGCCATCGGAGAAAACATAGTCCTGCCAACCGCTGTAGCTGAGGACGAGGTCGCCCCGTTGGTAGCCAGGATGCCGGGAGTCTTCCACGCGTGAGACGGTGCCGCCGACCATCACGTCACCCACAGCCACAGGCGCGGCATAGGATGGTGCATCGCTCATACGGCCACGCATATAGGGGTCAAGTGAAAGAAAGAGCGTGCGCAAAAGCAGCTGGCCGGCTGGAAGAACCGGCATCGCAAGTTCTTCAAGATGGAAATTTTCGTCGGTTGGGGCGCCGACAGGACGGGAGTTCAGCACGATCCTACGATTGATGGTGCTGTGTTGGGACATGGTGTGTGCCTCGTTATGAGCCGGCCGAGAACATCAACTCACTATCACTTAAATGCCTTGATCAAGGCCTCAAACTGCGTTCGGAGCGATTTGTCGTGCGGCGTAACGGGCGGGATCTTGCGCTCGATACCGAACAACTCATAGACAGCCATCTGAGCCGCTCGCACAGAGTACTCCACCGTAAAGACCACATCGTCCTGAATTTCGACGAACTGGCTGATGAACGCGAAATTTTTCGAGCCGCGAGGCACCGGCAGCGGTCGATCGCTGATCCTGCGAGGCATGAACATGCTGGTGATGTACGGCATCCTGCAAGGAATGCAGTTGGCAGACGCGACCGTCTCCAGATCGAATCGCAGGTGGCCGCAGAGTTCCTGCAGAATTTCTGCGCCTGTGCATTCGGCCATCGGCTTCGGAACGAAATTGCCGACCCGGTCGGGAAAGAGCGAGTATCCCCAAAACACCTGCACGTCGGCAGGCTGGCTTGCGAAGTGAGGTTGATGGGCCAGCACGATGGACATCAACCAGTTCGAGTCTTTGAACGTGACCAGTCCGCCGGTGCCTGGATCGTTGCCGCTGAATTGATGCATCTTGTCGAAGAAGGCAGGGTGCTTCAGCGTGACGGTGAACGACTCCCAACAGGATTGCGCGATGCAGCTGTTGAAAGCTGCAGGATTACCAAATTCGGGTCGGTCTTTCGCCAGCTTTTCCCAGAGCGTCCACCCGCCGCTGTCTACTTTGGTCAGTTTCCTGGGTGCGTGTGTCATCGAACCCAAGCTGGAGGCATCGGTCATGGAGCCGTTTTGCATGAAGACCAGGTCGCCGTCATTCACGGCAATTCGTTCGTTCTTTCCCTGCCGCCGACAATGGATGCCGGTCACAACGAACGCGCCGTCTTCGGTCTTGCATTCGAGATCTGTCACCGTGCAATCCGTGACCAAACAGACGCCCTGAGCTTTGAGCCATGCCTGCAAGGGCAGAACCAGGGAGTCGTACTGGTTGTAGATCGTTCGCTTGACGCCGGCCAGCGTGTCAATGCGGGAAAACTCGAGCATGAATCGGTGCAGGTAACGCTTGAATTCAACGGCGCTGTGCCAGGGCTGGAAGGCGAAGGTGGTGACCCACATGTACCAGAATTCGGTCTCGAAGAACTTTGGTGAAAGCCAGTCGGTGATACAACTGGTGCCCATTGTATCTTCGTCGGCATTGCTGAGTTTCAGCAACTCCATACGATCCTGCATGGAAAACCCCATCGATGTCACGGGAACCTTGGCTCGACGCCTATCGACCAGCCGCGCCATCGAATGGGCCTTGTGTTTTTCATTGAATTCTACGGTTTCGTCGAACACCGTCTTGCCTGTATTGCTCAACGAGGGAATCGATTTGTATAGATCCCAGGTGCATTCGTAGTTGTCGGTCGTCAACATGCGTCCGCCGCGCAATGAATACCCGTTCGCGGGGTCTCCGGCACCATCCAGACTTCCACCCATGATGGGCGTTGCTTCGAGGATCGAAATATGTTCGCCAGGCAGGTTGCCGTCGCGGATCATGAAGGCGGCGGCTGCCAGGGATCCGATCCCGCCACCCACGAGATAGGCCTTGGATTTCGCGTTCATCGTGTTCTTGTTCCTCATACAAGTGTGGTGTGGTGAGCCCGCTTCACGACCTCTTCAGCATCAATGCGATGCTGATCACCCAGCGTAGCCTCCACCTTGATGGAGCCGTCCTGGCCTGACAGGGTAGACGAGGCCCATGCACAGCGTATTCATCGGTAGCTCTGCACTCCGTCGTCATGCCTTCTTGTGGCCAGACAGCCGTTCATGCTCCCGTGACATAGCAGCACGTCCGGCCTCCACCGCCTCGGCCACGACTGCCTTTTTCTCCTGGACGAACTCGCGTCCCTTCTCCACCGCCTGATCCATCGCCTGGGTGGCCTTCTCGCCCAACTCATGGACATCCTCTTCGGCTCGCCGAACATACTCGCGCACCTGCTCCCGTGACTTACGACCAGACTTCGGCGCCAGCAAAAGCGCCATTGCCGCCCCCGCCAATCCTCCGGTCACAAATGCCAATCCCACCGCTCCCAATGAACACCCTCTGTTATCAGCCATTATTCGCCCCTCCTTCTCGGTGAATGTGTGTCTTGACGTCGCCTGTCGTAGCCCTGAACCCCGCCACCATGCCGGCCAGTTTGACCAGAAACGATCGGCCCGTACCCTGCATCGTTTCTTGGACCCGTTGCACAGTGTCGCCCAGTGTCCCTGCCGCATGCAGCAGTACTGTCGCATGCTCGACCCCACCCCGCGCCTGCTCGACGAGCATGTTCAGATTCTCCGTCGCCGCCCGCATTTCCTTGAGCAACAACGGCAGCTCGGCGTTCATGCGGACCAAGAGATATTCTGATTGCGCCACCGGTTTCCTGAGTTGTATCAACAGTGGTACCAGCCAGCCGACCAGCACCGCCCAGGCTACTGCCGCGACACAGACGGCGATCTCGACAATCATATAGACGTATCCTCCGCTATCAGACTCATGCGAGAGCAACGGCCCTCCACGTGCGGCTTATCAAAAGACACCGAAGAACCAGAGGACGATGAGCAACGTGAACGGCACTCCCAGCAGCCAGAGAATGAACGCTTTTCCCATGATACCCCTCCCTTACCCTGCCGGTCCCACGACGCGGATCAGGAATTATGCGATTGTGGACCCAGTTCCTTTAGGAGGCTGGACAGATCCTCGGCATGCTCTTCTTCCTGCGCAAGAATCCCCTCTAATATTTTACGAGTTGTGGGATCATCAGTGCCGACATAGGTGATCATTTCACGATAGCTGTCGATCGCGATCCGCTCGGCTATCAGGTCTTCGGTGATCATCTCCACCAATGACGCTCCTTCCACATATTCCGAGTGGCTGCGACTCAAAAGCCCTTCCGGGGACAGATTCGGTTCCCCTCCGAGTTGGACAATGCGTTCAGCCAATAGATCGGCATGGACTTGTTCCTCAGCGGCATGCTGGAGAAACTCGCCCTTCACGCTGAGGGAATTGATCCCGGTGGCCATAAAGTAATGGCGCTTATAGCGGAGGACGCAGACAATTTCTGTGGCGAGGGCTTCATTCAGTAACGTGATCACGGTCTCCGCTTTGGCCTTGTATCCTGCTGTCATGGCCCCGTCTTCAATCCCTTTCCGTGCCCGAGCCCGAAGCGTTTTCACATCGGTCAGACCGATGGCTTCTTTGATGATTCCTTCCTTCCGAGAAGTGTGAGGCGCCGTTGCTCCAGGTTGCACCGTTGTCGTGGTGGTTTCTTTCACGATTTCCTCCTGTCGGGGAATCCCCCCGGTTTTATGTTGCAGATCATGAGTCGCCCAAGGATTTCCAATCATCCTCGTGCTGTTTTCGCCAATGCCGGCTCGGAGAACTGCAGCCGCTTCTCCACTGACGTCCAATCGATATTGGAGAAGAATGCCTCAATGTAGGACGCCCTCTCCGAAGGCTTATAATCGAGGAGATAGGCATGTTCCCACACATCCATCACGAGAGCGGGAATAAAGCCGGCGACATTTCCATTTTCATGCAGACTAATCCAGTGATTCGAGAGTCGGCCACTATGTGGATCCGCATAACAAATGGCCCAGCCCACTCCTCGCATCTTCCCCACGCTGGAAAAGTCCAATTTCCACATGTCATAGGAGCCGAAACTGTCTTCTGCTGCCTTCACAAATGCAGAGCGTTGACCGGGATTGCCGGCTCCGCCTTTGATCAAATTCTCAAAGTAATATTCGTGCAAGACCATCCCGTTGTATTCGAATCCCAGCCGTCTGGTCAGCTCGGAATAGGCAGGCATTTCCTCCTGATCAATCCGTCCATCTTTGAGCATCTCTCCAATCTGAGCCGTGAGCTGGTTCGTCGCCTTCACATATCCCTCGTACAGCTTGAGATGCATCTCGAGCGTTCGATCAGAAATCCCGACCAGTCCGTGCAAGTCGAACGACTTGACGTCGTAGTCATTGCCCAATTTCATGTGGTACCTCCTGTGTTCCTTTGATTGTTCAAACGGTCACCGCCATCACTGCCTACGTGTTCCTCCGCGGCCACAATGCTTCCACGCCGTCTTCCTTGTGACAGTTAAAGCACGCGAAGAAATGCCACCAGGTCCTGTTTCTCTTCGATCGTCAACTGGGTTCCTAACACAAGGTTGAAGAACTCCACGGTATCCTCTAACGTCAGCAGCCTGCCATCGTGCAAGTACGGAGACGAATCCTTGATGCCTCGCAAGGGGAACGTCTTGATGGGGCCATCAGCGCTTGCCATGCGTCCATTGATCATCCGCGGCTTGTAAAAGCGCGCTACTTGTAGGTTGTGCATAGAATTATCCGTGTAGTAGGGCGCCTGGTGGCAACCGGCACATGTCGCTTTGCCGAAGAACAGCTCCTGACCTCGCTTCTCAGATGCGGTGGCTTTGGGGGAATTCAACTTGCCGTCAATGCCCAGTTTGGGTGCAGGCGGGAAGTCCAAGAGTTCCTGGAATTCAGCCATGAAGTGCACCTGGCTACCTCGTTCGAGAATATTCGCCCCCTTTTTTGCCGCAATCACATGATCGCCATCGAAGTAGGCGCCGCGCTGCTCAAACTCCGTGAAGTCCTCCAGGCTCTTCAGCGCCCTCTGCGAGCCGAACAGCCTCTGGATATACAAGCCGCGCAATGTTGGGGTATCGATTCGATGACGAAACTCCTGTGGGCGGACGTCTCCTGCCAGATGTGTACTGGCGTTGGTGTGCCCATTCGCATGACACTCGAAGCAGGTCACGCCACGGCTTGGACGGACGGTACGACGGTCTTCCGTCTGATTGAACTGCTGCTGCGGGAACGTTGTGACGAGCAGCCGCAAGCCTTCGAGTTGTTTCGGATTGAGAATCCCGTTGAAGAATTCATAATAGTTGTCGATGGTCACCAATTTTCCCTGTGACACATCACCGAGATCGGGCCGTGTCGTCAGATAAATGGGCGGCGGGAACTCTGGTAAAAAATGGTCCGGCAGGTCAAACTCCAGGTCGAAACGAGTGAGATCACGGCCCTCCTGCTTCTGAATCTCCTCGATCTGGAACTTGGGGAAGACCATCCCTCCTTCAGGATGGTTGGGATGCGGAAGCGGAAAGAATCCCGCCGGAAACGAATCCTTCTCCCGGATCTCTTCGGGACTCATGGTCTGAAGCTTTTCCCAGGTCAATCCCTTCGGAAGTGCAACTCGTATCCCTTCCTGAAGAGGCTTCCCGCGAGACATCGTGACATCTTTGGCCGGGCGGTTTGCGAGGTCGTATCGCTGCTTGAGCAGCTCCATCTGTCGCTTCATGATTTCAGGCTTTGCGGCTTTCATGCGAGCCATGACGACCGCAAAGTCCTCCTTGAGATCGACGGGGGCATAACTCGTCCCCTTCTGTGGTAATTCTTGCGCGTCAGGTGTCTTCTCTGTGGCCTTGCCCGAAACGGTCATCGGTGCCGTGACGAGAGTGGCTCCGACAGCCAGAGCGGCACCGAGTGTTATGAGATAGTGCGTCTTCATGATTTCCCTCCTCGGTCGTTTACAGCCGCGCCATGCGAGTCTATGCTCAAGTTAACAATTTCATCGTGTGCCGTCCGGTCACAATTGCTCAGATGTTCAGAGTCTTTAGTCCAAATCCCATCCGCCCGGTCAGTTGGGAATAGGCCAGCATTTCCTCATGATCCACCTTGCTATCCTTTACGAGATCGGAAATATATTCATTCAACTCATTGGTGTCGTTGACATACCCTTCATCCAGAGCCCTATGCTTGTCGACGGTCCGGATCGGAGACCCCCTCTCAGTCCATGCACACTAACCGTGTAGGGTATCTTCGTTTCGAGGGTCTTGATCGTGATGTCTCCCTTGTCAGAGCCTGTTGGCCATGCCTACACCACTTGGATCCGATCGTCGGTCGCAGAATGCCATGGTGAAGAAGCCTCCGGTTTCCGCCCCTTCGGCCTGCATCCGCCACGTCAGCGTGGCCGCCATGATCCATGTGCCATCGCGCCCGATGACTTGGGCGGCGCCTGCGGGCTGTGCTTCGGGCGGCCTGCCAGCACAAGGGCCAGGCAAAGCGCAGGGGTTACTGGATGCCATGAGGTGGAGGGTTGATTCAGAGGTATGGTCGTGTTTTTTCCCATGGTTTAGGATTTCTCCTTCAGCGTGAGGTCGTTCTTCACAGATTTCACGCCGGGCACTTGCCAGGTTGTCCAGGATGCTTGGGCACTGGTCGTGATGTCCGGAACCTCGCCAGTCAGCGTGACAACCCCTGCATTGGTCTGAACATTAATATCGGCGTCCTTGAGACTCGAGTTCTTCATGAGATCTAAATCCTTTACGATGCGCTCCTTGACTCGTACCGTAATGGCCTCATCCTTCTCCTCGATCGCGTCACGTATAGACGGGGCGACTATTTGCAATTCGTTTTTCACTGTCTTGACGCCGTCGAGCCCTGCGGTGATTCCCTCAGCCGCACGTTTTGCCGCATCAGAATCGACCTTCCCGCGGAGCACCACCAGGCCCTCTGTGGTCTCGACCTCGATCTGTCCCCCTTTGACCCGAGAGTCGGCAGCGAGGGCGATCTTGGTTTTTGCCGTGAGCCATGAGTCGCTGACCAGCGCCTTTTCTTTGGATATGTCTAGGGCAGTGGCCGGCACTGCGATGAGTGCTGCTCCAACAGCCAGAGCGGCGCAGAGCGTGGCCAAGTAGTGTGTCTTCATGGTCGTCTCCTTAACTAACTGAATTGTGGATGGACTCGGTCACCCCTGTTTTCTTTGATTGCCGACGTTAGCCGATCATCTTGTCGAACCTTCCTACACTTCACCTCTTGCTGTGCCCTTTCAGTTTTCCTTTGAGCTGCATCCATCGCCCTTGGAGTCGATCCGCATTCACGGTTTCCTCTGTCTCTGCGAGATAGCCCTGCCCTCTCCGACCTCACCGTTGTTGACGAGTATGGCGAGAAGACCGGAGGCAATCTGGTCAATATTGCTCAAGTCGGGAGAATGAGTGAGAGATCCGAGCAAGTGGGGTCGTATCTACCGGCTCTATTGCGACGACAAGAACCTATGCGACATTACGCTCCAGCGGCGGATCAGGCCAATGCCGACTCGCACCCAAGGTCTTGTCACATATTCGGGAAAGGCAGTTCACAGACTGGAGCAGAATGAAGGGCTGTCTCCTCCCGTGATGTTCCGATCAAATCCGGTCATGTTGTCCACTCGGAGACGCATGTCTCTGCCTCCATAAGCCCATAGCCCTGCGCTGGTTTTGGTTCATGCCCATCCTCTACTTCTTGGCACAACGAGGGTCTGCCCTCTGAAGCTCGCCGATCTTCTGATCATCGAATGGGATGGGAGCACAGCCGTGGCCCTTTTCACACACGAAGTCAAACCTTGCCGCAGGCTGATGACAACTGAGGCACGTCACCCCCTGCGAGAGATTGACGACATTGTCTCCCCGATCTTTGATCTGAGTGCCTGCCTTGGAGACATCTAAAAAGAAAAACTCCCAGCCGTTCGTTTTGGGAAACTTCTCACGCGGATGCTTCACCATTGCTTCGAAAGGAACAAGTTGCAAGATGGTGCCAACCGGATACTCCTTGTCCGGTATGCTGTCTCGGAAGATACGCATCGCCTCTTTCAACTTCTCCGGATCAGCGTGCTTGAAGCGCGTGTTTCTGACCTTTGACCAATCGAGGATGCAACCAAAGGTTTGCTCGGAAACGGCAATATCCTCAGCCGACACGCTGACCACCATACAGAAGCCAAGCCCAGCCACAAGGACGCTTCGTTTAAATACACCAACGAAGCGTCGGCACAAGAGCGCGATGGAATAACGCATGTGGTTTACTCCTTCCTTGGTTATCACCCTCCGAAGCGGGAGGACTCGCGTGTTTATTTTCAACATGAGCACGGCGACCAAACCGAGCCAAGTCCTCCTCGTGGAGATGCCAGGGCGTCATTCAGCATCATGGTCACTGTCTCTGCTTTGGCCTTGGATCTCGCTGTCATGGCGTCGCCCTCCTAAATTTATGGACAGATGGTACTAGCCCGCATTATTCATGAGCGCTTCTGCTACAAGCGTGGATACGCTGCTCTTGGGCGTGAAGCGTCTTCGATGCGTGAAACGTCGTTCGTGAAGCGTATTTCGTTCCGGAGCCGGGCGCTTCATGTTTCGCACCTGCTTCCAGCGCTTCACGCTTCACGAG
>Ga0163148_10002274_pt1 | contig 23273 bp, 22 predicted proteins | sample OliLakLV19MP7P2_FD_148606 | JGI IMG/M metagenome (GOLD analysis project Ga0163148, IMG submission 148606) | Freshwater microbial mat bacterial communities from Lake Vanda, McMurdo Dry Valleys, Antarctica- Oligotrophic Lake LV.19.MP7.P2 | ecosystem: Environmental > Aquatic > Freshwater > Lake >...
TTGACATTTCAATACCTATTATCCTTTCTTGTCGCCCCTAAACGGGGCATTTTTTGTGAACGGTTAAACATATGGTCAGACACTCGCTAGCTCGCGTCAGCAATTTCGGGCCTATTGCGCTGCGCGCGGATGCCCGCCCATCCGGGGGCCGCTTCCAGCGGATAAAAATGCACCCGATTGCTTAGTTTGCGAGGATTCTTGCACCCCCCGTGAACGCTTACCTGAAAGTGAACATAGGCGTAAACATCCAGGATAATCACCACATTAGGTTTATTCGTTAAACCTAAAATCGGCAGTTGAATCTGCTACAAAGAGCGATCTGACTGATTCTATTGCCGTTTTCTAGAAATTGGTACTCGTTGTAAAATCGCTCGCTGGCTCGCGCTTTTATTGTTACATTAGGCGCTTACGGTCGCTCACGATGTTCACTTCCCCGCGCCTCCCGATAGCGGTGCTAGGGTTCCGTTCCAATTTCGTCGAAGAACGTCAATATAATCAGCCATCTCGCTCTTCTCGCGACGATTCAACTGCCGAACTTAGGTTAAAACATGCTGACCAGTTACAATTGACTTAGCAGCTGGTCTTGCAGCCCATCAAGAGATATACGACTATTACTATTTATTTAGTTAATTACTAATTGACTAAATCTCGATAATTAGTCAAATACTAAATGACTAAATTGTAACATCATGTAATCAAACGGGAAATAGGACTAAATGAATAAAAGTATTCACCTTAAGACGTCATCATTCGACCGACAGCTGATCTCCCAGGTTCTGAAGGAGCAGCAGATGCTTTTTAATCAACGTGCCGAAACACCTAGTCGATTGGGTGTGAAACGGGAAAAGCTTTCCGAATTAACGAATGCTTTCGAGCGGGATACTAAGCTTAATTTTCAGGTTGCAATTGTAATCTCTGGTCTTAGGCGAGTTGGTAAATCGACACTTCTGTTACAGTTCGCAGCCTCATTAAAAAATCAGAAGTTTCACTACGTCAATTTCGAAGATGAGCGGTTTGTAGGATTAAAGCACACTGATTTGAGCCAACTGCATGAGGTTCTAATCCATCTTTTCGGCCCGGCTCAAACACTACTACTTGATGAAATTCAAGTGGTAAGCGGTTGGGAGAGGTGGGTTAGGCGACTTGTCGATCAAAATTACAAGCTAATCATCACTGGCTCAAACACTGAGCTACTGAGTGGTGATCTAGGAACAAAACTCACTGGTCGATATCGAAAGATTGAACTTCTTCCATTCTCATTCTCAGAGTATCTGAAACTTAAAAATATCGATACAAAACAGCAGGAGTCAGTGCCGTTGATAACGCATGACCGAGCCCTACTAAGCAGCATCTTTGAGAGTTACATGTTTACTGGTGGTATTCCTATAGTTGCTGATGCATATGACCCAGAGAGCTTGCGCACACTTTTTCAGGACATTATTTACCGAGATGTAATTGCCAGATACAAGATTAGAGCTGTGTCAGCAGTCCGGGAGCTGGGTGTAATGCTGGCGAGTAACATTGCTCGACCAATTGCGTACAAGAGACTTGTGCAGCCGCTTGGCCTAAAGGGAGTATCGACCGTAAAAAATCATGTAAGTCGATTAGAATCTGCCTGGCTTTTTTTCGTACTCAACCGATATTCAAGATCTATTAAGCAGCAGCAGCTAAATCCAAAGAAAATCTTTGGGATTGACCCGGCACTAATGCGTGCGGTTGGAATAGAAACTGGAGATCGTACAGGTTATCTTCTGGAAAATGTTGTGTTCCTTGAACTAAGGCGTTTTACAGCTGAAATTTTCTACTATATTACAGAACGAGGCCAGGAAATTGATCTATTCCTTCCGCGGAGTAATCTGTTTGTTCAGGTGACTTTCTCACTTGCAAGCACTGAGACACGCAACCGTGAATTAACTACTATGCGCGCGGCATTGGAGGAGCGACCGAATTCGAGGGGCATTATCCTCACCATGCACGAATGGGAACAGGTGGTTCTAGCTGGAAGAACCGTTGAAATTCTGCCGATCTACGAGATCCTTAAACCGGGAAATGGTAGAGAGAAATTCCTTTCTTTGATTCAATCAGAGGCTTAGAGAAGCGGTGAGCATCATTAACTGAGTCTATCAAGTTAGCACGGGCTGCGGTTGAGTATAAATAAGTTATTCTTTGGGTAGGGTGTAAAAATTATTTTCATCACTGAGAACACCGAGCCCACTGAGAAAGACTGATTTTATTGGCCCTTTTCGCTTTTCTCTGTGGGCTCAGCGAGCTCGGTCGTAGATTCTTTTCCTAAAACATACCAATGGGTTGGAAGTTCTACGCTTATGCCCTATCACTTCTCTGCTACGCTTGGTTAGCGTCTGAAATAGAACTAGAATCGACGCTGTGAACAACAGCCCGACTACATCATCCACTGCCACCTCGCCTTTGCTTGCTGCTGAGCATGTTACTGCCACTGCAGTGCATCCTCTCTTAACAGAATGTAGTGTCGAGTCCATACCCAGCTATCAGGGATGGCTTCGGATGCGGGAAGCGTTACTCAAAGCCGGAAGGATTACTCAGTCAACAATGAATAACGAGGAGCGTGTGCTTAAACGTTTCTTGCGCCATGTTCGCGAGATTGAACACCGCTACGTTGCAGTTAGTTCATCTGTTGCAATTACTCAGGGTCAAGCACACTTAGAAACAGGTCTTCCAAGCCACTCCACCGTAAGTAATTACGCCCCAATACCATTTCTACCACTATCTCCCTTTCTGCCGTTTGCAACTCCGATGCCGTTAGTTGCATCTTTTTTTTTAACTCTTTCGAGTGACGGTGCTAGAGCTACGGCAAAGTCGGTAATCAAGCAGTTTCTAGCGTTTGAGAATCCAGAATTTGAAACTAGCGAACTAGATTATCTAACTCAAACAGAGCACCACTCAAAACACCCACTTATCGAATTGTGGATCGAATCAAGAGTTAGCAATCCGGCTAATCAGGTGAATCATCGCTACCACCTGAAACGTTTAGTTAACTTTATCGCTCAAAATTTCTTCGGCAAGCTCCTGCACGAACTAGATATGCAAGATGACTTGACTGCATACAAGGCATTCATCTGTTCAAAAGTTATCGTGCCACACTTCGCCGAGACTACCGTAACAGGATTATTAGTTACGCGAGGTCAAGAGCTAGCAATAGAGTTCATTAAGGAGCATTCTGTAAACATTAGTAAACAGACGCTATCGATTTTAAATCAGTTCTTGAAGTTTCTTAAAGATCGGAGCGATCCTCAAAATTTGGCAGCACCACCGGGAGGAGCTTATACACTTACCGACGTAGCATTTTCAAGACGTCCTGTAACACTTGTCAGCAAACCCTCTACAGACGTTACTGCAGCATCAAACGGAGCGCTTCAATCTGATAAGACTGAGGGTCTAGTTCCCCCGGTAGCAGAACCAGCACCATCGAAAGCTCGTAGAGTTATACGACCAGCTGATACGCCTGAAATCAGTACCAAGAAACAGAAACGAGAGCGCACACGGCCTGATATTTCGCGAGTTAGTGAAGCATTTATTGAGCGTACCGAAGAGGCCTTTATTAAGAAGGCCAAGGCCTATGTAGTCGAGGGTCACCATGCCCTACACGGAGTTGGATACGAATTGCAAATCACCCTAGCAATGCGGGATCTATTATTAGTTTCGGTTTTTAGAGCCATTCAAACCGGATTTCAGATGAGTTCGCTTGCCAAAAACATCGCAAAGATGAAATTTTCTGAGGTCATCTGTAGAGGTCCGGATGCAGGCATATACCTTCTGAATGATAATTATGATTACAGCCACACACTCTTGCCAGATTCTCTTGCAGTCGAGATTCAGCTCTATAGAAGACAGCTTGGAGGATGCCGATTGTTTGATAAGTACCTCAAAGATGCCTCGGACGATCCCAACCTATTTTTTTCAATGTCTTTCCGTAATCCATTGACTCATATACCGATTACGGCTGAGGAAGTTCAGAGGATCATTGATACCGAATTGGAGGCTTAAACTTAAGCTTGGACGTAGAGTCTGCAGCGAATAAAATGCTGGGCGGAAGGTCTCAGGGACATTTTGGGATGACATTTTGGGATATTGAGGTGGACGACGAATTTCTCCGCAGCAACTTTTAGTCTCTTCTCCGCTTCTCCCACCCAACCGCCAAAGCACGATCAGTGCTGATACAGAAAGATGGCACAACTGCCGCGCCTAGTAGCCAATCCTTCAGTGCCGCTCCGTCTTTCTCTCGCTTCGCAAGCCAAGTCAATCCCGACTCCCTAGATAGAAGTAACGGTTGGCGCTCGTGGCCTGCTGCGAGGACCTGCGGACTAGCGCCTTGGGTAATGATCGCAAATGACTCTATCGGAGGGCTGCCGTCGGGTGGGCTCCAGCGATCGTAGATTCCGGCGGCGAGGATCAATTCAGCGTCTGGTGCCGCAAACCGAATCACAGTTCCAGCATGCGGGCCCTGATATATGCCACTCGTGATTGAGATTTGCGTTTTTACCACTGAATTTTGTCACGAGTGGCATATAGTGAGGCGGAGCCGAACCAACAACAAATATAGCCCCCTCTTTAAAGATACAGTAAGCGCCGCAGGTGCTTTCGAGAAAGGAAATTCAAGGCGAATACCTTTCTTGACGCTCTTCGAGTGCCTTTTTTTAGGAGTGGTATATGTGTCTTTGGTTCGGCTCCGCCTCACGATATAGCCCTCTAAGAATGTACTTGCCAAAACGTAAAACTCAAGTAAGAGGGCTATATAGCCTCAAAGAATCCCGTCATCGGCACTAAGCAGTGATTCCGAGAAAAGGGGGTCCGCCAGGTGGCTTTCTCAAGGATCGACTCAACCCTGGCGTTATACGTTGCAAACTTAACCTTGGGTTCCTTGGACCAGGATGGTAGAAGTGAGAAGCGCATCGGGCGGAGCTCGGTAGCACTCGGCGACTGACGCGGCAACTGAATGGCAACGATGCCCGTGCGTTGAGGTAAAATTCGGGCCGGTTTGGGGACGTAAGTAGCTTGTAGTTCGTTCGTGGCAACAGCGCCCAGATATTCCAGCAGATTCGGCAGAGAAAGTAGTAGTTCATATTGTGCGCACATCGAAGATCCTCGATTATTTGCCGGTAGTAAATAGCAGTAAGTAGCAATCAGAACGCCTAACGGAGCTTTTATGGCATTAATAGGGACCCGGATACAATGTGAACGATGGTTGCTACTTGGATTGCTATTTTTGCCGATTCTGTCTTCGGGACTCGCATCGGCTCAGGACGGCGACTGGCCAAACCCACAATCAAAGACGGCTGCACCCTCTGAGAAGTCTTTACCTCAGAACATGCACTCGGTTTACCAGGCTTTTCGTGAACTGCAACCGATGCTTAATGACAAGCTCGTCTTTAATGATCCCAAGAATGAACCGCGCATCAATGAGCTACTTCAAACTATGAGTGAGCGATTTCATAAGGTCGAGGGAATGGAGAGTGCTCATGCCAGCGAACCGGGATTTGCTTCAACACTAACAGTATTGAATGACATGCTTGATGATGCGCATAAGCGTTTCCGCGAGGGAAAAAAGGGCTATGCACTTTGGCGATTGAAGACTTCTTCAAACTATTGTATCGCTTGCCACACGCGTTTTGAGGTGCAGGTTGATTTTTATGATCCAACAGTAAATCTTGCAGGCCTAAACAGTTATGATCAGGGAGAGATCCTTCTTGCTAGCAGACAGTTTGAACGGGCAGGGGAGGCGTTCCTTGTTGCTGCAAAGGATCCTGCGCTCGTTGCTCAGAGAATGGATGCCCTAAGAAAATGGATCCTTATCTATACCCGAGTAACCCCTGATGCCCGCGAAGCGCTCACCGAATTGAGCCGTATTCGAACTCGTACCTCACTATCACGTTACGAGGATGAGGAGGTTCAAGGTTGGATCGAATCGCTAAGGCGCTGGGAGAATGAAAGTAAGGCTCCGGTGGATCCCTCAGCCAAGGCGGAGAACCTGATTCGCCAAGGTCTTGCAATGGAGGACCCGCTCTATGGACGCAAGGGGACTATTGAGCTTCTGCGAGCAACCGCGATTTTGCATCGATTGTTGGACTCGCGAACATTGGATGGAAAGCTGAGTCGTGGCCGAGTTTTGTATCTTTTAGGATTAGCCTATAGCGAACTACCGTTCTTCTTTATAAATGAGCTGCCTGAGATGTTTTTGGATCAGTGCATCCGCGAGAATCCAGGTTCGGATGATGCAAAGCGTGCCTATCTCCTCTACAAGACAATCGTTAGTGTTTCCTACACCGGAAGTGGCGGTACGCGCTTTCCGGACGATGCATTAGCAGAGATGAAGGAGCTGCACGATATTGCATACGGTATTCCACAGATGCGTGGGCGGGTTTAGAAGCTAGAGCGAGTGCAAATGAAGATTGCTCGCAGTCTCCTTGGCCTCGCATGCGGGCTTGCACTAGCGCTACAATCTACTGGGACTTCCTGGGCAAAAGCGCCGCCCGCGAATCCTTGCGCTCAGATTGCGGCTCAACTACAACAAGTGGCTCGCGAAGCAGAGATCTCAGCACCACCGAGCGTCGGCTGTGAAGTGCTTGCGGAGGCTGAGTTTGCAACGTATCACCATCAACTAGCTCAAGCTCTCGGATTAGATCTGAACCTGCACTCTGACAGCAAAATTCTAACTGCACTATTTATCGTGCCGGAGTCCTATCCGTACGCTGAATGTGTGGTGCAAGCGAGTGCTTCGGGGGCACTAGCACTTTATGATCCTCTCGCAAAGAAACTAGTCATCAAAGAGAATTCCAATATCTCAGAGTTGGTGATTCTGCATGAGTTGGTGCATGCACTTCAGGACGAGATGCTTGAATTGCGTAGTTATGCCCACGATCCGAAGTTGAGTTTTGATCAGATAATGGTGCGAACTGCGTTGCTGGAGGGGCATGCGATCGTGATCTCTGAGGCGTTGAGCTCTGATAAAGCAGGATCCAGCTCGGAAGCCCCTAGTGCGGTAGTCGATTCCCGCTGCACGCCACCAAAGGCACTCGCGACCCTGTTTGATTACCCTTATGATTTCGGAACAATAGTAGCTCGTCGGTCGCGATCAGGTGGCGGTAACGCAGCGATTAAGAAGTTGCTAATGCGGCCGCCCAATTCACTCTTGGATCTCATAACCGGCGCGAGTAATCCGGTCGCTACATTACCTCGTAAGCATGACTCCAGCGCATGTAGACAGGATACCCTGGGGATCGCACTTGTTCAAACAATCGCCAAGCTGGTCCTCAATCGTGAAGACTCATTAAGAATAGCTAGGCGTTGGGTAAGTGATGATGTTCGGGTATGTTTGGCTAAAAGTGGTGATGAAGATAGTGTGTGGCGCGTAACTTGGGAATCAGAATGGCAACGCGAGTCAGATGCGGCGAGCTTTTTCCAGTTGCTCAGAAGATTAATCGAACGCGAGTATCAAACTTCGCTAAATCCAGATGCGCGCTACCTAGTTTTTTCGAATAGCGAAGGATTGCAGTTCACATTACGCCAGACTGGATTGCGAGTGCAGTTTGAGACCCAAAGTAGTGAGATTATCTGAATAACGTCACACCAAACTGCTCGATAAACCTATGCACTTCACGAAATGAATTAAACAGTGGATGCACACCAACGCGTAATATACCAGGTTTTTGCTTGCTGTCGTCCCAAGATGAAAACGGCGATTCTCGATAGTCGATCAGAACTCCCTGCGAACGTAGATCCTGTTTGACGCGTTTTGCTAGCTCACAATCTTTGAACTCAATCGCTACCTCAGCAGCCCTTGCATTGTCAGCCCGTGGGGTTAGTACCCGAAAGTATTGCGCACCCCCCAAAGTATCCAGCCCGCGAATTAAGTACGAGGTTGCAGCAACACACTTCTGATGGATACGCGAGATCCCTGCTTCGTTAAAGAGCTCTAGCGCACCAAGGAACGGTGCTGAAGATAGAATAGGCAACGAACTAACCTGCCATGCAGCAGCACCGGTTGCAGGCTGCCAGACTGGGCCCATCGCAAACTGGGTAGCGCGTTCATTGCCCCACCAACCACCGGGACGCCAAACATTCGGATCCCTCCAGTGCCGCCCATTAATATATAGAAGACCTACACCACCCGGTCCCGCACAACCGAACTTGTATGAGCAGCCCACAGCGGCATCAACATCCCAGTCATTTAACCTGAGTGGTGACACGAATGCCCCGTGCGCTAGATCGACAATGAAAGTTACATCTGCTTTTCTGGCCGCCCGGGCCAGGAACTTAAGATCGTAGGCATGGCTCGTTAAGTAGCTAACGGCTTCAAGTAACAACAGTGCGATTGAGTCAGACTCTTCATCCAAAAGTCTCGCCAGATCCTCCTCGCGTATCAGCACTTCGCCAGGACGAGGATCGATCCATAGAATCGAACCACCTTCATTTCCCGGCAGCTTCATATGCTGATCAAGGATCCAACGATCTTGAGGGAACATTGAGCGCGCACAAACGATCTTCGCCTTCTTTCCACGAGGTCTATAGAGCGAAAGTAGGAGGTAATGCAGGTTTACTCCGAGACTGCTTGTAACTGTGGTGTCGAGTGGATTACAACCCAACATTTCAGCCAGCAGGGGTTGAATACGCTGCTCCAGATTGAGCCATGCACCAATACAAGAGCCATTCTGCTCGTCCCACCAGGCTTCAACAGCTAGCTCCTTCCACTGTCGCTCGACCTCTGAGAGGTGTGTAAGTGCATTGGTAGAAGGAAGTCCGAGACTATGTCCGACAAGATATGTAGTATTGGGTGGGGCGATGAAATGTTTTCGAAAGCTAGCTAAGGGGTCGTTTTCATCAAGGGCTGCGGCTTCGTCCCTTAGTACGGCTATAGTTTCTCTCATTAGTGATACCTTTCGAACAGGGTGCAGTTAACTCGACACTGTAGTATTACATGGACGGTAGGATCAATTGTTAACCAAGGAACCTGAAACTATGCAGATCTGTAAGGAGCTAGCGGCAAAATTCGAGTGGCTACACGCTCAGCACCCCAACACTATGGTTGGTTACTTGGGTATTGAATATACTGAGATCGATTTCGACAGGCTTGTCGCCACAATGCCGGTTGATCACCGCACCAAACAACCCTTTGGTTTGTTACACGGCGGAGCAAGTGTGGCACTCGCCGAGTCATTGGCTTCAATTGGAGCCTGGATGAATGTCGACGAAAAAAAGTTTAATGTTGTTGGTATTGAGATTAACGCCAATCATATTCGTGCGGTGCAAGATGGGTTTGTATTTGGAACAGCCGTGCCGCTGCATAAGGGTCAACGAACGCATGTATGGGAGGTGAAGATTACTACGCAGGAAGATAAGCTAGTTTGTGCATCGAGGTGTACGTTGGCGGTGGTGGCGAAGGTTTAGCGAGTTATAATGTTTTATAGTCGCCACAGTTGCGGATTACAGAGCTAATATCCCATTATGGGATCGATTGCCGTCTTCGGTATGGATTAATAAATCGCTTAGGAGAATACGCATATGACATCCAAAATTAAGATCTTAGCTTTTTCCGGAAGTCTTCGAGCTGACTCCGCTAATTATAAACTACTAGCCGTCGCCGCAGAGGGCGCGCGGAAAGCTAATGCGGAGGTGACGGTAGTCTCACTACGGGAGTTCCCCATGCCAATCTATAACCAAGAGATAGAGGATGCTGAAGGTCTTCCCCCAGAGGCAAAGCGTTTCAAGGAGCTTTTAACCCAACATCACGGATTTCTTATCGCCTCACCAGAGTACAATAGTTCAATCAGTGGCGCTTTAAAGAACGCCATCGATTGGGCCTCCCGACCAGAAGATGGGGATAAGGGCATGGTAGCATTTGCTGGTAAAGTGGCCGGTCTTCTTGCTGCATCGCCAGGAGCTCTAGGCGGCCTGCGTGGTTTGGTACATCTACGTTCTATCTTGGGGAATATTCAAACTTTGGTAATTCCCGAGCAGTACGCATTATCAAACGCCTTCCAAGCCTTTGCTGCGGATGGTTCGATGGTCGATGCAAAAGCGGCAGAGAAGGCAAAGAGTATTGCACACCGATTAGTTGAAGTTACTGGGCGGTTACAGGGCTGATACAATAATGGCTGATACAAAAAGAGCTTTGCAAAGCGCTAGCTCCTTAACCTAAACCTCTGTAACTTCCCCGTCTCTGTCCGTGGCAGCGTAGCAACAAACTCGACTGCGCGTGGGTACTTGTAGGGCGCAATCTCATTTTTTACAAAATCCTGAAGCTCTTTGACTGTCTCCAAGGTTTCATCCTTGCGATCATTGAGAACTATATAGGCTTTAACGATGTTGCCGCGTTCCTCATCGGGTGCGGCTACAACGGCACATTCCTTGACCTTGGGGTGAGTCAGCAAAGTATTCTCTACTTCGGGGCCAGAGATATTATACCCGGAGGAGATAATCATATCATCGGCGCGGGCTTGGTAATGAAAATAGCCCTCTTCATCCATGAAGTATGAATCGCCGGTAAAATTCCACCCCGATCGCACATACTCGCGCTGTCGATCATTATCACTTAGATACCTACACCCGGTTGGACCACGCACGGCTAAAAGGCCGATCTCGCCTGGCGGAAGATCCTCGCCGTTCTTGCCAACGATCTTTGCTTGGTAGCCGGGAATTGCTCTGCCTGTTGCCCCCGGTTTAATTTCGTCATCCGCGGCAGAGATGAAGATATGCAGCAGTTCGGTTGCGCCGATTCCGTCGATCATCTTCAATCCAGTGGAGTCATGCCAGGCACGGTAAGTTGCCAGTGGTAATACTTCACCGGCCGATACGGTTTTGCGTAGTGACTTTAGTGCAGTTGGTCGATTACAGGCGAGCATCGCTCGATACGCCGTTGGTGAAGAGAAGCACACGGTTGCTCTGTACTTCTCAATTGCACTAATTAGGTCCTCAGGTGCGGTCTTTTCCAATAGAATCGTACTTGCACCGTAGCGCATTGGGAAAAGTAGTTGACCTCCAAGTCCGAAGGTAAATGCAAATGGTGGCGTTCCGATAAAGATATCCTCTGGCACCGGTTTTAAGGTTGAGCGCGGAAACGAATCACAGATCGCCATTATGTCACGATGAAAATGCATCGTAGCCTTTGCCCGGCCAGTCGTGCCCGATGTAAAACCGATCAGCGCCACATCGCTTGCGGCAGTGGCGACATTGGCAAACGTTGTTGGTTTCGTTGCCATCAATGTTTCGAGCTCGCTTGAGCTGCCATCACTCTTCCCGACAAAAGGGAATCCACAGAACGAAACGATCCGGGTAAGTATCTCAGACTCATCTTTGGTCTGCTCCATCTCGGACAGCCAGTTGGAGTCACATATCGCAATTGAGATCTGTGCTTTCTGAACAACGTAAGCGAGCTCCTTTGCGCGAAGAAGGGGCATCGTTGTGACGCAGATTCCTCCGGCCTTTAGCACTGCGAACCAGAGCGCGGCGAGCATCGGTGAATTCGGACCCCGCAGAAGAACGCGGTTACCGGGAACAAGCTTCAGATCATCAACAAGAACGTTGGCGATGCGGTTTGCGTGGCTCAAAAATTCCGCATAGCTCCAGGTGCCAGAGGCAAAGAGGCATAATGGAGCATCCCCACGACCAGATCGGACACTCCTGTCTAAGAGCTCATTCGCACAGTTAAGTAACTCAGGATAATTAAGCCATTCTGCACTGCAATCCATGACAGGCCACAGTTCGGATGGCGGGAGGTTATCGGCAGCAAAGGTATCAATATGGCCGGAACTATATGTCATAATGTATCACCAGGAATCACCGCTGTTGCTTCAACCTCAATCAACGCCTGATCTTCAAGTAGGTCAACTACCTGCACAAGGCTCATGGCTGGAAAATGCTTCCCCATGACCGTTCGGTAAGCTTCCCCGACCTGTTTTGAGTGCTTTATATAGTCCTTTTTATCCTTGATAAACCAGGTCAGGCGAACTATATGCTCGGGCTTGGCGCCAGCCTCTTGAAGAATTGCAGCGATATTTCTGAAGACTTGAAGGGCCTGCCCAACTAGATCGTTGGATTCAAACTTACAATTGGAGTTCCAACCGACCTGTCCGGCCAAAAAAATCATCTTGCCCGTAGTCAATACTCCATTGCTATACCCGCGTGGCGCGTTCCATTCTTTTGGTTGCAGGAACTGCATAATTAGTCCTTGGAAAGTAGTTGGGTGGCGATAATCAATTTTTGAATCTCGGTTGTGCCTTCATAAATTCGAAGTGGTCTAATGTCACGATATAGTCGCTCAAGGATGCTGTCGGATACGACTCCATTACCACCAAGTAGCTGCATCGCTGAGTCGATAACCTTCTGAGCGCTCTCTGTGGCAAACATCTTTGCCATCGCCGCTTCACGGGTGATACGAGCAGATCCGCTATCTTTGGCCCACGCCGCGCGATAAATTAGCAGCGCACTGGCGTCGATCTCTGTGGCCATGTCAGCGATCTTCTGTTGAGTGAGCTGAAAGTCCTTCAGTAACTGACCGAAGAGACGGCGATTCTTAACATGCTGGACCGCCTCTTCGAGTGCGCGTCTTGCAAATCCAAGCGCAGCAGCACCAACGGTTGAACGGAATACATCTAGAGTAGCCATCGCAACTTTGAAGCCATCCCCCGGCGTTGCTAGGAGCGAGTGCTTTGGAAGCTTGCAGTCCTTAAACTGAATTGTGCCGAGCGGGTGAGGGGAGGTAACAGCGATCTTCTCAGAGACGCAAAATCCCGGAGTATTTGCGTCAACAATAAATGCCGATAGACCCTTTGCTCCAGTGTTTAGAGTACCCGCATCCGAGGTGCGCGCAAAAACGATATAGAAATCAGCGATTCCAGCATTAGAGATCCAGGTCTTCTCGCCGTTAAGTAGAAAATGATCACTTTTCTCATCAGCTCGGGTAGCGATCGCTGCGACATCCGAGCCCGCTGCCTTCTCCGAGAGCGCAAATGCCGCAATCTTCTCACCCCTTGCGACGGCTGGTAGATAGGCAACTTTCTGAGATTCGCTACCAAAAAGTGAGATCGGTCCAGCACCAAGCCCCTGCATTGCAAAGGCAAAATCAGCGAGTCCGTTTGTGCGGGCGAGGGTCTCTCTGCAGAGGCACAGTGAGCGCACATCAAGCTTGGGGAACTTGCCTGAATGCGAAGCGGGGACACAATAAGAGAGCCACCCTGCGGACCCCAATTTTGATACTAACTGAGCTGAGACTGCATATTCATCACCGTGATGCTCAGTAGCTAACTCTCTCTCAGTCCAAGACTCCAGTGTGCGCGCAAGCTCACGATGGTGATCCTCAAAGAATGGCCAAGTGAGGAACGATTGATCAATCATTAGTTACCCTCAAAAACCGGCTTGCTCTTTGCAGCAAACGCCTCATAAGCACGCCTGAAATCTTGAGTCTGCATGCATTGGGCCTGTGCAATAGCTTCGGCCGTAACCGCCTCGTCTACGGGCATCGTCCACTCGTGATTGAGCATATCCTTAGTCATTGCGTGCGCCTTGGTTGGACCATAGGCGATCGCACGAGCAAATTCGAGCGCATCGGATAGTAGCTCGTTGGGGTCGATAATACGATTAAAAAAGCCGACTCGTTCAGCTTCCTCGCCAGGCATCGAGCGGCCTGTATAGAGCAGCTCGGCCGCCCGGCCATGGCCAATAATTCGTGGCAGAATCGAACAGGCACCCATATCGCAACCAGCCAGACCGACCTTTACGAAGAGGAAAGCAACCTTGCTTCGGGCCGTTCCAAACCGCAGATCAGACGCCATCGCAATCGCCGCACCAGCACCGGCACAGATTCCATCAATGGCTGAGATTACCACCTGCGGACAGGCGCGAATTGCCTTAATTAGATCGCCGGTCATGGTTGTAAATTGAAGAAGTTCGGACGGAGTCATCTTGACCAGTGGTCCGATTATCTCATGCACATCACCACCCGAGCAGAAATTCTCTCCGGCCCCTGTAAACACAACAGCACGCACATCCTCGCAACTTGAAAGGGACCGAAAGGTGTCGCGTAACTCAGCATAGGACTCAAAGGTGAGGGGGTTTTTACGCTCAGGACGATTAAGGGTAAACGTAGCGACTCGATCATCTACTGACAGCAAAAAGTGCTTAGGCTTTAAGGTTGATAAAATCATTTTAATATCTCGCCCCCTGATACAACAATTGATTGTCCCGTAACGGCGCGTTGCTCGGGCATACACAGCCAAGCAACTGCACTTGCAACCTCATTTGGCTGCACAAAGCGCTTCTGTGGATTGCCTGCTAGGTACATCGCCTTTACATCGCGCTCTGTGCGACCTGTCTTCTTTGATACGTCCTTTATTGCTCGGGTTAGCAGATCAGTATCAGTGAACCCTGGGCAGACTGCATTGACTGTAACTCCAGCACTCGCAACCTCTAGAGCCAGCGATCGGGTTAATCCAATCAAGCCATGCTTTGCAGCACAATATGCTGCAACATACGGATAGCCTGAAACGCCCGCGGTGCTAGCTATCGAGATTATACGTCCACACTTTTTAGCGAGCATATCCGGCAAAACATTTTGGCAACACCAAAAGACGCTGGTCAGATTTACATCGAGGATCTGTTGCCACTCACTAGTAGCGATCTTGAGAAATGGCTTGCTCTCAGCTTGCCCGGCGTTGTTCACCAGGACGTGGATCTCTCCGTTCTGTTTGCGTGCTGATTCAAACGCTTTGGTTAGCTCCCGCGCCTTCGTCAGATCCGCTACAGCGCAGTGAACCGGGACCTTGTAATCCTTTTCAAGCTCCTTCTTTGCCTTACTTAGGGCGGCTTTGTCGCGCGCGATTAGGGTAAGGGAATAGCCCAGCGCACCAAGGCGTTGTGCCACAGCGAACCCGATGCCGCGATTGCCACCGGTAATGACACAGTGTTTAGTATCACAGTGCTGCATACCCTGCTTTTTTTCTTTGACGCTCATTTAGTGGATCCAATGATTTGCTGGGCGCGTTGGATATTTGTTTCAAGTTGCCGTTTTGCTGACTCGTACTGCTTTGGCCAAGTAATACCAGAGTATCCTAGTTCAGCAGCTGCACGTAAAGTCCAGTGCGGATCGGCCAGATGCGGGCGTGCAAGTAGGCACAGATCAGCCCGTCCGGCAGCAACGATGCTATTTACATGATCTGCTTCGAAGATATTCCCAACGGCCATAGTAGCAACTCCGACCTCTGTTCGAATCCTGTCGGCAAATGGAGTCTGGTACATGCGGCCGTAAATGGGCTTCTGGTTGCGCGAGACCTGGCCTGTCGAGACATCGATTGCATCGACATCGCATTCACGAAACATTGCGGCGATCTTTACGGCATCCTCAATTGTGGTTCCACCAGGAAGCCAATCTACGGCAGAGATGCGCACTGAGATCGGTTTCTCGGCGGGCCACGCAGCACGTATCGCTGAGAAGATCTCCAAGGGAAACCGCAATCTATTCTGGATACTTCCGCCGTATTCGTCACTCCGTTTGTTTGTTACCGGAGAGATAAAACTCGAAAGTAGGTAGCCGTGAGCGCAATGCAGCTCCAGCATGTCGAAGCCAGATTGGTGACCTAAAGTTGCTGCTCTAACAAAATCCTCGCGCACCTTCTCCATATCGCTGCGGGTCATCTCGCGCGGTGTCTGATTCTGTGGGCCGTACGGAATGGGTGATGGCGCAATGACCTCCCAATTGTCATGTGCCAGTGGCTCATCGATCCCCTCCCATGCGACGCGGGTTGAACCCTTCGGTCCAGAATGCCCGAGTTGTAGACAAAACTTTGCCGGACTATTGGAATGCACAAAATCAACTATGCGCTTCCAGGCGCCGACATGTTCGGGAGTATAGATCCCAGCACATCCTGGAGTGATCCGGGCAGTTGGCGAGACATTTGTCATCTCGGTAAAGATCAGTCCGGCACCACCTAGCGCTAGCGAACCGAAGTGCACCAGATGAAAATCGCTAGGAGTTCCTTCAACGGCTGAGTACATCGCCATTGGGGACACAGCGATGCGGTTACTGAGCTCCATGTCGCGCAGTTTAAACGGTAGGAACATCGGTGCGAGCGGAGAGCTAGTTTCCTTATCTGTAGCACGCGCGGCGAGCCATATCTCGTAACCTTCCAGGTAGGTTCTATCGCGCACTCGCAGATTCTCGTGGCTGACGCGCTGGCTGCGCGTCAAAAGGCTGTAATTAAACTGTTCCGGTTCGAGGCGCGACTTTAACGCGACATTCTCAAACCACTCGGTACTATTACGGGCGGCGTTCTGGAGCTTTAGTACCTCTATGCGGCGTTCCTTTTCGTAGATTGTAAGGGCTTCACTAAGCTCATCATGGCTGTTAACGGCACTGCAAAGGGCGATTGCACTCTCCATCGCCAGTTTTGTTCCCGAACCGACCGAAAAGTGAGCCGTAGCCGCGGCATCTCCAAGTAGAACTATATTCTTATGATGCCAATGCTGGTTGTTGACCTGCTGGAAGTTGATCCAGGCCGCCGATCCTCGCAGGTGGGCACTATTGGTGATCAGTTTATTGCCATCCAGATGCTTGGCAAATAGCTTCTCGCAGAACGCGATACTCTGCTCACTACTCATTTCGTCAATTCCAGCAGCTTTCCAAACCTCTTCACGGCATTCAACTATGAATGTGCTGGTCTCCTTGTCAAAGCGATAACAGTGCGCCTGAAACCAACCCCACTTGGTCTCCTCAAATAGGAATGTAAAGGCCTCAAAAAGGCGCTTTGTCCCCAGCCAGGTGAAGCGGCACAGACGCTTCTGAATCTCTGGTTCAAAGAACTCAGCGAACTGGAGTCGAGTTTTACTGAAGATGCCATCGGCAGCGACGATTAGGTCTGCATCGCAATCTGTCTCGATCTGATTAATCTCCCAACCAAACTTGATCTTTACGCCAAGCTCAAGCGCGCGTTCCTCTAGGATCGTGAGTAGCTTTTGACGCGAGATTCCACAGAAACCGTGTCCTGTAGTCCGAACGCTACGATCGCGGAAGAGAACCTCGATATCGTCCCAATGCGCTAGGGAATCAACGATCGCGGTGCTAGTTCGTGGGTCGGCGGCAAGGAAATTGCGAATCGTCGCATCCGAGAAAACCACCCCCCAACCAAAGGTGCTACCCCGAGGGTTTCTCTCAAAGATCTCAATTTCATGCGCCGGATTCGCCTTCTTCATGAGAATAGCGAAATAGAGCGCTGCGGGCCCAGCGCCGATACAGGTAACTTTCACGTTCAGTTCTCCGCAATAGGGTTCATCGGGCGGACAAAGGGTACCAGGAAAAGATCTGAAATAGTAGGCTCATTAGGGTGTCCAGAAAGCTTTGTTCTTTGCTCTTTAGGCCACTTACTTGATACAGTTTTTTGCCTGTCTAACCAGAGAACGTGCGCGATATGAGTAACCCCGATATGAGGAACACAGGAGAGAGATTAACCTACGGAAGCTATCTAGAGCTGGACAGGATATTGAATTCGCAGACGCCGCAGAGCGGACTCTCAGGCAAGCCAGCGCACGATGAGATGTTCTTCATCATTGTTCATCAAACCTATGAGCTTTGGTTTAAACAGTACCTGCACGAGCTCAATTCAGTTATCGAGATGTTTAACGGCAACTTTGTCGATGAGATGAACATTGGGATTTCGATTGCAAGGTTGCAACGTGTCGTCGAGATCGAGAAGTTAATGATTGAACAGATCAAGGTGCTCGAGACCCTTGCGCCCCTTGATTTTTTAGACTTCCGAAATTTTCTTGGGACGGCTTCAGGATTTCAAAGTGTTCAATTTAGAGAGATCGAACATAAATTGGGCCTAAAGCATGAGCAGCGAGAGAAGTATAATGCGGGGGATTATTACGCAGACTACGGCGCCAAGGACCAACAGCTCGTCAAGGCGTTGCAAGGCCTACCTACCCTCTTTGATGTCATTGAACGTTGGCTAGAACGCACTCCGTTTCTTGACACAGAAGGATTTAATTTTCTCAAGTCGTATCGGGCGTCATTCGCAAAGATGGTGCAGGAGGATCGGACTATGATTGAGAGTAGTCCCGCAATCACAGAGTCTGAGAAGCAGTTGCGCTTGCAGATGATCGCCAAAACCGAGTCCTATTTCGCTACCGTTTTAGATCCTGAAAGTTATGAGGTTCTGCGTGAGCAGTGTGTTTTGCGTCTTTCGCATAAGGCCTGTCTGGCCGCTCTGTTCATCACGCTCTATCGGGATATGCCCATTCTGCAGATGCCTTATAGATTATTGGCGACGCTGTTGGATGTCGATGAGTACCTGACCCTATGGCGCTATCGCCATGCTTTGATGGTTTTGCGAATGGTCGGCAACAAGATGGGCACCGGCGGCTCGACGGGAAATGATTACCTGAGGACAACAGTTGAGAAGCACAAGGTGTTCTCTGACCTGTTTAATCTCTCAACTCTATTAATTTCACGCTCTCAGCTACCAACTCTCGACGCGGAATTGGTAAAGAAGTTGGGCTTTTATTATTCAACTCTGTGAATTTAGCACTATGAACGATCTGAATGGCCAGATTCGCATTGACGCAAGAAAATATGCCGTATGCTTTAGCCATGCAATCGATATCTCGATCCCGATTCGAGGGACTGGTGAGGGGGTGCTTGCTTTTGGTGCAGGCCATCCTCAGATAAGTGCACTAGAGGTTGGTAGCTACGTTGGAGATGTAAGGCGCGGGGGTTCCTGCAACTGCTCGACTGTTTCAATTACACCGCATTGTCACGGAACACATACGGAGAGTATGGGGCATATCACCTCTGAGCCGATCTTTGTAACGGAAGTTCTGCCAGCCACATTTTTTGTCGCGCAACTTATTACGATCATGCCACAGCTTACGCCAGGTGCAGATCGGATCATCACCCGCGAAGCAGTTCAGAGAGCATTTTCTCTGAGCATGTCGTCTAACGCATTGATAATTCGCACGCTACCCAATTCCGATAAGAAGCTCTCGATGAACTACACCGGCACAAACCCGCCATACCTTGATTTTGCGGCGGCGGTATTTATCGCAGAGAAGGGGATTCAGCACCTGTTGGTAGATACGCCAAGCCTCGACCGCGAAGACGATGGCGGAAAACTAGCCGCTCATAGATCTTTTTGGAGTAAGGGGCGGGAGCGCTGCACCGTTACCGAGCTTGTTTATATTAGGGAAGAGATAGTAGATGGATTCTACCTACTCGATCTGCAGGTGGCGCCAATTCTATCTGATGCTGCACCGAGCAGGCCGATGCTATTTCCGATTGAGCTGGCTTGAGAAGTCCGATTGGACTGCGACCTTTGATTATCGCTATAGCGGTTTGCAAGACTATTAAGTCGTTCAGGACTTTTGCAAACCGCCATAGGAATAAATCTAGCTGCATACCGTAAATGGTATCAATATGGTTACCAAATGTTCCCACTCGTCGTGGCTAATGTCTCGATACTCAACGCCATAATCCAGTTTAATTGAAGTAATGTAAGCCGACGATACCGGAAAAATAATACCAGCACCGAGAGTCCAGACATTATAGTTTGCTGACCCATTCAGATCATTTAGTTCGACACTATAGCATTTGTAATTTGCCAGACCAGCATACCGATAGCCCGCACGCAGAACGCTCCAGTGGTTAAGTTAGTGCTCTAATCCAACTCGAGCATCAAATATATTTCCATTCTCATTTCCTCCGACTACATTGGCTGGAATCGAGCTAACTACATCACCGTCAGAGCTCAGATGACGATAGCCCACGCCAACTGCAAGGGAAGTAGCAGGTCTAAACTGATAACTCATTCCAGCATCAATGCCTGCCTCGAATGTGTTAGACGATTCGCGAATTCCCGGACCATACAGCGCATGGTGCTCGCCATCACCAACGAAGAAAGAAGAACCAAACGCTAGATCAGGAGACGATCTCCTAAGCTCACCCAGGGAATAATAAGGTAGGATGAGGTAGAAATTCTTATAACCCACAAACATATCAGTATGATACGACACATGACGACATAAGAGTGGATTATCAGGCCAGCCTAGTTACGAATCTAGCCTATCGGGATGGCGAGCGGATCAAGTTTTTGGATTTGACGGATGAAGTGGATGCGACCAAGACAGTAGTGGATGGTCAACCACGTAATCCGCTTAGATGTTTTGAGCTCGCCCAGCGCTTGACGGCGTTAGGATTCTAATAGTTGTAAAATCAATTAGTTGAGCCTGCGATATATTACCACAACAAGTGGATCAATTAATCCCAACGGCACGATTATATCTTTGTCTTGCGGTACTAGCGAACGATCTAAACTGATAAGTAGTTAAATATGCCAATCATAGTCGCATTATCATCAATTGTAAAAATTTTAATGGTGATCGACGCTGCGCGAAAGGGCGCGAGCTGCATCTGGTTTTCAATTATTATTGTGGTGCCGTGCGGCGAATGGATCTATTTCTTTGCCGAAAAAATTCATGATCCTGAGTTTCTTCCGCTGCGCCGTGCTTGGGAGCGATTAATCCAGCGTCGAACTTCATTGAAGGAATTACGTTACCGCTACAGTGTTTCACCGACACCTGTAAATACTAAAGAGCTCGCCCTTCGCTTGGTAGAAGAAGAGTTGGAGAATGAAGCGTTGCCATTGATTGATGAGCTACAAAAGAGGGAGCCTACGGATAAAGAGGCACGCTATCTGCGCGCAGTGATCTATCGCAAACAATCAAAAGTTTGTGAAGCAACTGAACTATTACAGATGTTAGTTAGTGAAGATCCAACATTTAAGAATAACCGAGCTTCAGAGCAACTCGTTGAGGTCAATCTTGCCGGAGGCCTTCCGCATAACGCAGTCACTGAGGCTCGCGAGCTGTGTAAACGTTCCGGGCGAGTAACTCATGCATTGATTTTAGCGCGCGCGCTTCATGCAAGTAAGGAGTACGATGCCAGCCTGCGCGCGATTGATCACGCGCTAGCTGATTATGCTCATTCGCCGCATTTTTATAGACGAATCGAAAAGGGTGCTGCGCGTGCGGCGCGAAAGTTTCGCAAAACTGTACTCGGTCAGAGTAGCTGTGCCGCATCGACCTGCTAATATGCCACTCGTGATTGAGATTTACGTTTTTACCACTGAATTTTGTCACGAGAGGCATATAGTGAGGCGGAGCCGAATCAACAACAGATATTAGCCCTAGCTTTAAAGATACAGTAAGCGCCGTAGGTGCTTTCGAGAAAGGAAATTCAAGGCGAATACCTTTCTTGACGCTCTTCGAGCCCTATTTGTTTGGAGTGGCATATGTATCTTTGGTTCGCCATCCGGCTCACAATATAGCCCTCTATGATACTTACTTGGGAAAACGTAAAATTCAACTGAGAGGGCTATACACGTTTTAGGACGTTGTTGAGGCAAAGCTAAGGGGGGAGCCAATCTATCTAGATCTTAAGTATAAATAGAATAAAAGCTGTGCAGCGGCTATATCTCTCAGACAAGGGTGCACAGGAGTTTTCGAAGAAGGCGCGAGAAGTTTGATAGATACAAACGATCTAAAAATAACGCTTGCGGACGTTTCAGCTATTCTACTTGAGAGACACCGATCACGCTCATTCTTCATTTCGACATCGTTGCTAGAAAAACTTCGAGGGAAGCCTTGCCGTTAGTGATGCGGTTTAACTAAGACAGGGCCGGATCACACTGGCTGCATGATCCGGAAGACAAAACTATCGCCATAGGTGTGACTAAGTTACTTACTGCGCCAAACCAACCGTTCTCTCGTTGGGAGGACGTAAAGGCTGTTATTCCTTACAGTCGGGCTCGAACGTGCGCTTTCATCAAACTGCGGCTACAAAATCTTCAATCTGTGCCCAGACAAAATATTTATGCACACTATTTCAATTGGTTAGCGAAGACTTTCAGTGTCCTTTTCATCCTCTGGCCGCATGTGAATCGCCAAGGTCTTCATTTCATAATTTGGTGGTGGCGACGACCCTGGCCGCGTCACTGTTGGCAGGCGGCTTGCGACAGACCGAACAGAAGTAGTCCGCCTACGTCCACTTAACTAGCTTTTTTGAGGTCGTATATGTCATTCTATAGCGATTATCAAAAGTCGGTGCCAATAAAATTGGCAAGCCTTTTGAATCTAATCGCTATAGGTTGTTCTTTTGATTCGCTTTCGCGAATCTACAGCGGTTTGCAAAAGCTATTATATCGCTCGCGACTTTTGCAAACCGCTATAGTGTCCCATTAGAACATCTGAAGGAGGTATTTTTAATGGTGTCTCAGAACCTGCAGGACGTGAGTAAGGCCAGGGGCGGAGTAAATGGCCTAGTTGTGAGTTCTAGCTTGGCATTTTTGTTTTTTAATTCTCCACGATCCTCCTCGCAGATTGACTCTTCCACTCCCAATCCGAGTACACCTTTGGTTTACAACAACGGGGTAAAGAGAAGCAAAGCTAATGAAGTGCCCACAAATTCTATCAGACGGCCAGGTGAGTTAAGTGGAGAAAACCAAACAGGTAGCCCGGTACCCACAACTGTTATAGGCAATACAGGTAGGCCTCCAAATAATGTATTACAAACTCCCTCAGAGACACTGCCAACTTTTGACAGCCCACCGGACGACTCAGAAAATGATTCCAATGATTGCTTGGGTGAAGGGGCTTATCGCAGAGGAATGAAACGGTATGGACTAGAGCTTACGCCGGATTGGCGAGATTTTCTAGAAGCCTATAGAACAACAAACCAGGGGGAACTTAAAGTTGGATTAGTGGAACTACTTATGCCAGTACTGCGTAGAACACCCGGCGGAGTTGTGATTGCTATTATGAATACAATATCGGTGGAATTCATCGGTACCCACACTAGTGAAGTTTATGGAACAACCTTTATGTATGAGCTGTCGGATTTAGAAAATGGGGGAAGTACTACAATTGCTACCACAAACTCATTTTATGAGCTCGATCCCAATATTAATTGGAATTTTATAGGTTATCCGATTGGACACGATCAAAGTGAGGATAGTGCTTTGGTGGGGTCATTCATGCCTAATTAAAAATGGGAGTTTAGTTACTGGAGCGGGGCCACTTTCTCCTAATTCCTAATTGTATTGAGACCCTATAGAGACTTAAAGGTATCCAAACAATTTAACCTAGATTCCGCAGTAGAATCGTAGCGAGAAGGACGAGATGGTTGATTATATTGACGTTCTTCGACGAAATTGGAACGGAACCCTAGCACCGCTAGGGTGAGTACCAATTTCTAGAAAACG
>Ga0163148_10002275_pt1 | contig 23273 bp, 19 predicted proteins | sample OliLakLV19MP7P2_FD_148606 | JGI IMG/M metagenome (GOLD analysis project Ga0163148, IMG submission 148606) | Freshwater microbial mat bacterial communities from Lake Vanda, McMurdo Dry Valleys, Antarctica- Oligotrophic Lake LV.19.MP7.P2 | ecosystem: Environmental > Aquatic > Freshwater > Lake >...
GTGAAGTGAGTTGCCTCTTAATTGAGGTAATAAGCTCAATAAAACAGTCAATAATTACACTTCTTTTACCAAAAACACTGCCGATCAAGGCAGTGTTTTTGATTATTTGAGTTTTGCAGAGTCTCCTTAAGTAGACAAAATATATATGAACTGAGAGCAACAAGTTTGTTTTGAGATGTAGTAGATTATACCACCTTAGAAATTACGCATAAAAAAGTGAATAGCTATGATGTTTTTTCAGTATGAATTGCAGATACTCCGTGAGCTACGTATTATAGTCTGCGATGTAAGTGAGATGAAAGATTTATTGTAAACGAAATATTACTTATTCCAAGCAGTGAAAGATGAGGAAAGTGACAGGAAATACTTGATAATCAAGTGAGAGAAGCAAAAAAATTATGATGTCATAGCATTTATGGATTATGTGCAAAGCAGAAATGATATAATGGTGCTTATACACGGACAGCTATGGGGTTTGATTTTGATCTCAACAATGAATACGGCGTGAAAACACAATGAGCCGAACTCCCCTGAATAGTAAGTCAAGAAAAAATCAAGTTACAAAAAGAGAAAAGAATTACCACGCTCGAAGAGCTCTTTCTACAAGAATGATGACGCGACTACCGACGTAATAATTCTTTTAGTTTTCAGGGGAAATTTGATCTCACTGATGGCAGTACTAGTATGAAAAGATTTGAATTGTATAAGACAGAAAAAAATTTAAAAAAACCAAGTGAGCAAGAAAGACTTGTAAACATTGTAGAAAATGTACAATCTATATTCACTTATGATTGAGGGGGAAAAGCATTAATTAATATGAATGATGGCACGCAAATCACGTATAATTTTGAAACATGAATGCTAGATATCTTACCCGTTGGAACCACTTTACCAGCGTTAACAAAAGCTAATAATACAAAGGAAATCATCTATGCTATAGCTTCAGAAAGTGGTTTGTCTTTACATAAAATTCAATCAATACTCTGATTTAGACCTAGTTTAGAAATAACATCTAACGATCTTACAATCGACGTAGGAAACATTAAAGATATAAATGATCTCATATGAAAAACATTTAAGATAAAATCTTCTAAATCATGAAGAAGTTTTGATCTAACAGTAAATGAAATATCTAATTCTATAGGAGAGTGATGATATTGATCAGTATATATCGTATCGTGAACATTCAAGTCTGAATGAAGTCTACCAAGCCAAGAATGAAGAAGCATTACGTGTGCAATAAAATTAGTTCATCCTAATAGAAAAGCCGAAGCAAAAAGCATCATAGAGAATAGTGTAGAAAAACATAGTGTAGTAAAAGAATTGTGAATAAATACCTACTCGACATATAGGCAAGTAACAAATAATAAGAATATTTTGGCAATGACTATTTTATCTACTGATAATAAATTTTGTGTTTCACTAAATAATTCATCTGTTGACAAAGATACTTTAACCAAGGCAGTAAAGTCATGAGAAATTACCTTAAGAATGGAGGAAATCATTAAAGCTAGACGTGAAATCGAAGATATATATAAAATATTTAATGACAAAAATATCAAAGCTAATCATGACTCTTTTTTCTTAGTTATCGATAAAGAATCATGAACTATAGAAGTCATGGTAGGAGACTTTGATAACGTCAATACTAAACATATGAATATTGATTCATTTTTCGGTAATAATAAAACCAATATAGAGAAAATAAAATCAGATATACGCCGTGAAAATGCTGAACAAAAAACTCTATTTATTGCAAAAACATTAGAGTTATTTTGATTCAAGGCAAAAGACTTAAAAGACTATGACCAAGAAATTGCAGATTTAAATCCTCAGTTTCCCAAGAATCATGCGTTTTCTCCTGAAGAGCAAAATTTAATTATATGAAACTCAGAAAAAGATCCCTGAGATAAAGCCCAAGATCTTATCACTCATTTCTGAAGCGATGCAGGAAAGATATTTTCTGACCCGAAAGCAAATACTGATTATGTATATGTATCGCCTTGACAAAAAAACAACATATCCACAAACGGCAAAGCATACCTAGCAAAGATTATTGACCTTATGCATCATCAAGAGTGAATTTTGTTCTACCTGACTCAATGACAGATTCTAGCGAGATATCGCATTTGAATAGATGCCTGACTCAGTCGTGAAGCAATACAGTTTTTACTGGACGGTGGGTACTGCGCGTTTACCCTCACCGAAATGGACCCAAGGTGTCGTGGTGCATCAAAAGCATTTATCGATTCTCTAAAAGACAAATGAGGCATTGTCATTGAATTTTCAAACGGACGTACCTATACAAAAATTGATCAAGCAGTATATTCTACGCTCTTTGAAAATGGCAGTAAACGAAATGAGTATGGTAGTCTCGATGATACCTACCAAAGAATAGTATTAGTCGTCAACAATTTCATCTCTCATCAGCGCCTACAGGGATATGTAAATCTAGATACTCAAGGAAAAAAAGTTTTTTTACAAAAAATTCAAGCATACGTTAATACGCTCCCCTATAAAGACTTGGTTTGAGGCATATATATCTCCAAAGAATGATTTTTGACGGTCAAAATAAATAAAGAACTTCTTTCGGAAAACAAAAAGATCTATACTCGTGAAGAACTAACAAATAAAAAACAATTTCTTCCTACTCGAATACGAAAAGATAGCCAAGTTGATGAGATGTATGTAGCAGTAAACGCAGCACTCCCCTACCAAGTAAAAGATATTCCGTCATCACGAAAGATTTTTCCTAAAATAACTACTCTTACCAAAAATAAGAAGAGAGAAAAAGAGCAAACTACATATGTGGAGAAATTATTCCAGGGAAATAAAAAAATGTTAGCTGATCTTCTTGGAGTACCGTTCGGACAAATGACCGATCTTAACCTAATACTAAATACCTGAGATACATGAACCAATGTTGTAGATATAAAAGTAACCGCAAAAAATAGTGATGGAAGCGCTTTATTAGAAAGCAAAATAGGTATTGATATTGCGAACAGTACACTTGAAATCGTGTCGTATAAAAAAAGTCTCAAAGATTACCAAGCATCTACACATATTGTTACCCTTGTCGAAACAGCAAGAACGTTGTGATTTAAAAAGATTACGTTATACGGAATTCAAGAATGAGTATCGCTGGGTTATTATGGCTACAATGTTCGACTTAAATACTGATTTGAAATACCATCTGTCTGAAGAGAAGAATTTTTCACGAAATGGGAATGATTAAAATCAAAACCATTAACACAGGTAGAGAGAAAAGAATATGACAAATTCATAATACAATTTAAGGGCAATGTGAATCAAATTCCATGACCACTTCAATATATTTATAACAACCCTGTCATGAGAACAATCCGACGCGAGTATTGATGGGGGTGTGAACAAGAACTCGATTTATAGAGTAGAGAAGGATAATTTCTAAAAAAAGAGAGAGATAATGAGAAAAATGCTCATATTTTTCCTCGTGCAATTATTGTTCAAATAGATACAAATAAGTATTTCATATCATTTCCCAGATACTCATGAACTCTATAGATCAATATAATATTACCAAGCTCCAAGAAATCAACCAAACAAAAATACGCATCGATGAAGAGAGAAAGGAGTTTGGGTATACAAAAAGAAGCGAATATATATTTATAGAAGCAATCACCAACATGCAGTTATGCATTGACATGTTTCTCAAAAACTCCTACCCAGAGATAGATCGTCTTCCCTGTCTTATCCATCGAATCGATAGATCTATGTATGGAGCTGATCTTACGATCAAATTTGATACCTCTCTCGTGAGGACACTCGGCAAATCATTTGCGAGTGAGTTTGTGCCTACTGTCGTAGAACGACTGAAGAAAAACAAGCAATCGCTGGGGCTCGTGAGCGTTGAACAGAAATGAATTTATATCAACTGTACGCTGGATACAGCTTTTTGGTGAACTATAGGAGAGCAAATCCTCTCACTGGGAAATAGTTACGGAGATATCGATCTCCACGCATGACTGACCGCTATCGCAGAATATAGCAGCCCAAACGCAGCGAAACATCTCCATGCTGGACACGTTAGATCGACCGTGATTTGATATGTACTCAGCAACATCTATGAACATGCAGGTTACACGGTACATCGTATGAATCATATCAATGATCGAGGTGGATTTGGGCAACTCATCGAAGGATGGAAGAGACGACATGACCTTCTCTATGCACAATGATTACGCGACAATGATTTAAATTATCAGATCTATACGATCTGGAGACAAGCGGAAAAAATAAGTAAACAACGAAATGAAGCTGATGCACAATCACTCAGCATCTATTTTTCTTTTAGGGATCAAGCACAATTTCAGGAAGCATTTCTCGAGTTTCAAATCAGTGCTATCACAGCATTTTTTGCTCTAGAATGATGAGATGCAGATGCATTTGGCATATGGAAAGAGATACTGACAAGTAGTCTGGTAGAGTTCGATTCCTTTTACAAAAAGCTGGACATCAGTCACGACTACACCATCGGTGAAAGTTTTTATGAAAAAATTGGAAGAAATATCATACACGAAGAAGGGGAAAAAACCGTAGGGACGGATACTATCCGCCCGAATAATATTCATGAACCCACAATCGTCACCTTCACCAAAGCATATGCAGAAACATATATCCAATCATTTGATGCTGCACATCCAGATATAGATCCACTAGTACGCGATAAAAAACACGAAGAAATCAACGCTGATATCGATGCAAAAGTCGTTCTTCTCGACAACCGAGAAAGGTTTGTCGTCCTAAGATCTGATGGCGGAAGTATTTACGCGACGAGAGATATTGGGTGTCTACGATTTAGAACTCAGACGCGAGATCCAGCACTGATTATGTATGAGGTAGGACAAGAACAAGAAGATCATTTTCAGAAACTTTTCGAAACAGCTGAAAAGCTCGGTCGACTCACGCGTGGCGATGGCACAAAAACGAGATGTCTGCATATTGCTCATTGATTTTATGTCGATGCAACCACCAAGAAAAAACTCTCCTCGAGAGCTGGTGCATCAAACGTCCACACCCTCATCGACTCCTCTATCGCTTATTTTCAGGAAAAATACACAGGCAATGAAGAATTCAGCCCAGAAGAAGTTCTCCACAACGCACGCACCTTAGGCATCGCAAGTATTATTATCAATGATATCAGTAAAAGTAGGATGGATCCTGTTCTCGTCGACGAAGATATACACAAAACTATCCAGTGATTTGAACAATCTGGTGGTGCTTACTTGATCTATACGATCTGTAGAGCAAAAAGCTTACTCAAAAAAGCAACTGTCGAGCGGACTGACTGGTTCCAAATGACTTGAAACGAAACACGAACAGATCAACAAATCAGTCTCTTACAACAATGCAGCGAACTCCCCCTTCTCCTCGAAAAAGCAGGTGAACAAAACGAGCCGTCAGTCATCGTCCAGTACGCCTATCATCTTACGCAGTCATTCAATACGATGTACGGAGCAACAGATCGCATGATCGATGATGCACAAGCACTCCAGCTGACTGCTTGCTATATTCAGGTAATGAACAACGTACTCAGAATCTGTAATATAGAGCCATTGGAGAGAATGTAGAAAAAATTACTTCCCCTCTCTTTCTGATAGATGTTGTAGCTCTCTCTGGAGAAAATAAGCAATCAATATTCTAATCAAGATAACGATACCGAGCTGAGCTAGATGTTGATAACTCGGATCTTTTACCGATAGGATAACATCTGCACAGATAAAAAACTCAAGCGCCAGAAGTAAATATTCACCAAGGGTCACTCTGATCCTATGCAAAGAAATACTATGATGAGGATAATTCCATCGCAAGTGAGTATGATGTTCTATGAGCATGAAAAGCGCATAACAAAATCAGAAAAAAACGATCACGATCGTGACCACGTCTATTATCTGAACAATATAATCTATAAACAAAGCAGTCATAGGTATTTATAATGAGTAAAGTCTATCATCAAGTATATCTACCTATACAAAAAATGCAAAATAGCTACATAAAAATTCAGAAGAAGTTTATCTACGTTTGTATTTTTTATTGTAAAAAGAGTCGCTTTGCAATATTTCCCCTACAGGATAAATCATTCGGTGTATAGGAGTTCTTTTGTAGAAGATAAATATGAAAGTATAGCTGAATTAGAAAAGTTTCACAATAGCTTCAATTTTTAATTCAAAAATACATCCAACAATTATTCTGTTCAGGTTCATAGAGCAGATCAAGTCGCTGTTCACGCACCACAACATGGTCTATCTGGAAGTCGATAAGAGGGCATATCAAGAATCGATAAGGCCTTTTCGATTTGCACATCAACTCATGATGCAGTAAAAATATCACGATCATAGAGTACCTCTACGTCAGGAGTAATGCCTATTTTATCTATCGTCGTATCGTTTGGAAGATACCATCTCCCAATCGTATACTTGAGCATAGAACCATCATCCAGAGTATCTATGGTTTGAATTGATCACTTACCAAAAGACTTGGTTCAGACAAGTATTGCATGCCCACGTTGTTGGAGCGCTCATGCCACTATTTCTGATGCTGAAGCACTCATTCCATCTATCAAAACAACTGTCTTCTTATCCGCAAAGTTACCATATCCTTGCGATCTCAATACTTCATCTGGCATGATTGTATATTTTGCTGTCGTTACAATTTCATTTTTTGGCAAGAAAAATGAAGCAAGCTGTACTGCAGTTGGGAGATATCATCACCCATTACCTCTGAGATCTAGCACGACTCAATTAAATTGTCAAGAGAGTTGAAGTAACGCTTGTTGTAATTTTGTTATCGTATCCTCACCAAAAATAGCTACTTCGATATGAGCTACGACACCTCACGTATATGGCAGTAGTTCTATTTTCACAGAAGGAACATCAATAGTCCCTCTCGTAACTTCTACTTCCAACAATTCCGCTTCATCTCACTCACTACGTTGTCTAAAGATACCTAACTTGACGACACTTCACTTTGGTCAACGAATTTTCTTTACCGCGTTACCGAGGCTGAGACTTTGGGTAGATTCACCTTCTATCTGAATAATAATATCGAGAGGTTGTAATCATGCAGTAAATGCAGGAGAACCTTTCAATACCTCACTGATCATGATTCCATCTTTTTTCTTACTTACGACTGCACCGATACCTTCAAAATGCTGTGTTCCTTCCATACTCTCGTCAAAAACCTCGTTTTCTTCCTTTGTTAGGTATTCTGTATGAGGATCTCAAATCGCTTCGACAAATCATTTCAGTGCATTCTCTTTCATCTTTTCGAGATCTACTTCATCTTGATCATAATATCTACGCTGCAAGAGAGAATATAGGTAATCTTCTTTTTTTGCGTAACTCGTTATTCATCAATCTTCTTGACCAACATCTCGATAAGGAGTAAGAACGATGGCTTCTCCTCACCAACGAGCAAAAAATGTCGATCACATATCTTGTATATTTGAAAAAAACAATCCTAAAGCGAGAAAAAATCCTGCTATAAAAACAAAAAACGATCTAGCTGAAATCATACGAAAAAAGTAAAATGAAAGATATATGTAGTAAATCGGATGATTGGATTAGTATAAATATATGTCCGATTTACTATGTTGGAGGAAAACTTTTTCTCTCTATTCGTTTGTTACATTTTGGAATCGCTCTACTACATTGTTTCATCTCACATAAATGACATCCAGACGCACTGGTCACGTTCGATGATGTTTATGTATCCAATTATCAATAGAGCGAAGAAGGTGACTCATCTTGGTTGCTGATGTATATGCATCCAAATCATCTATCGTATCGACACTCCTGACCTCTACGACGACCAAAATATCATCTATATACCCGATAAGATCAAGTTCACCTCCTCTTATTGTCCGATTACGATCACGAAGGCGGAATCATTTTCAGCTCAACCGGTCGGCTGCAACATCTTCTGCATATTTTCCGCGAATCTTTTTCTGCATAGATAAGGAAAGTAAAAAATCTTATAAGCTAAAAAAATACTTGGAATTCTATATTACTAGAGCAGAGATATAGAGCATGCTGAGAAACTTTAGTAATACCAAATCTTGCAAACGAGAACAATTTCGTTATGAATATGATATATAGAAGATTTAAAATAAATTTTCTACGTAATAAGTTGCGAAATTCAGTACTCAACTATAGTTTCAAACGTTAGATGAGCCTTGATATATACACAATTTACTATATTGTTTTTTTCTGAAGATACAATTCAGAATGCATTCATTTTCTTCGCTCTTATGAATATCATATATGTCTTGGATCGGCTCATTTTGAAACCTGTCAAAATAACGTGCAAACAACCTGTTGACCTTCCGCCAAAATCTCGAGTCATCTACCTCGACGAAGAAAACAAAGAAGCAGCAGGAACTATTCTCGGATATGAAACTTCGTGCAACAAAACGGGGACGTTTGCTCGTCAGATCATGGGGAAAGATCTTGATACCTTTATGGGATATCAAGATAAAGCGATACAACTTTACGATCTTTTTGCAGAAAAGTTTACTGCCGAGTTTACTGAAGCAGTGCCTCTTACCGCAAGGATGAATAGTATGGGGAATCAAGTTTACTTTTACTTCTTTGCTGAAACGAGATTTCAGTTTGGCGAATTTGTTAAATCGTTTAGACAACAGATCTGATATCATTTCTTTTTATATCAGGTAGGATCGAGAGATAGAGTAAGACTTCATCCACGTCTTGAAGAACGATATGATCCGTCCGGACTTCCGCTTATGTATCATATTTTTAAACATCCTTTACCAAACGTAGAAAGCGATATGCTTGCAAGTCAGGGACTGGATGGTAGATCCTCTGACAAAATGAAAGATCGATCAGGAAAACTCGATCATACGCTGTTATTTGAAGCAGAACGATATACGCAAGAGAGTAAAAGATATCCTATCAGATGATCGATCGTCCGTCGACAAGGACAAGAGCGAAAATGTATGTGATTCAATCTTATCACTGAAGAAATAAAACTGAGAGGAAAAAGTGACGATGATAGCTGAAGTGATCGAAGAGGTGAACGAAAAAAAGTATTTCTCGATGAGTTACAAAAAAAATAATCTCTCTTCTTAACTATTATGGACTAGTAAGATACTACCTACTCTCACTGATACTCACCCTCAAACATACCTCAATCGTACAAACAAATCAAACAGTGACTTTATATTTATTGCTCTATGCAGACGATTCTTCTCTGGCTACGAATACTTCTTACTCTCCTTGTAGTATGCTTCCCTCTTTTCTATATTGCAAGATGGATAGTCACGTTTTTTTCGACGACGACACGCAAACTCCAACAACAGATAGACAAAGCAAAAGATCGTATTCGTCTCGAACCAAATCAGATTGAAAACGATGAAGATAATCTTGCCGAAAACCAAGAAGATATCGAAAGTGCCATTTTCACTGGAGAAGAAAACACTGATACTCTATTACCTAATGAAACAGAAGACAGCAAAGAGCAACTTCTAGATGATAAAAATACAGAGGAAATAGAAGAAACTGAAGCTCCTACAGAACAGAAAGAAGAGCTACCAACAGATACCTTTGATCATTTCTCTGCTCCAACAGAGGCAAAACAAGCGACTTCCCATTTCTCAGCTGAAAAACTTGCACAAACGGTCGATGATATTAAATACGCCGCACTTACCTACAAAGAAAGAGGAAAAAAGGATGAGTACGAGAAAAAGCTTGTAGAATGAATATCACTCATTGGAGATCACGAAGAATTTCTCGTTATGCTTGCAGATCATTACTTTGAGGGAGGATTGTATGTCAAAGCAGGAACCTTATTGAAAAAAATCATTCATATCAATCCTGAAAACCATAGAGCTATTCGACAACTCTGACAAATCTATGCGCATGACAACGATAAAGAAACAGCAAAACTTCTCCTAGAAAAAGCACGTGATCTAAAAGATGATAATCCAAAATATCTTATCTCGCTGGTTGAAATTTATTATGAAGAAAACAATCTCAGAGAGTGTATTACCATCGTAGAAAAACTAAGCAGACTAAGACCGACAAATATTGATTATCTCCTAACCTTATGAAGTCTGCATGATGAACTAAATCAACCTACCAAGGCACATAGTTACTATATGAAAGTACTAGAAATAAATCCTACAAATGACGAAGCAAAGAAAGCTATCAAAAAACTTTTATAGTAAATTTTCTCTATAAAAGAGACTCAATATTCATATAATGATTCTCTATTTTATTCTCTTCCTCTTCTTTCTATGTCTAAAAAATCACACTCTATAGGTCTCAAACTGTTCATTTTCTTACTCGTTGCGATGATGTTATTCTCAGCAATAGGAGTTATGGTTATCTATCTAAATGTACCAACAGCCCAAGTAAATACTACTACAGTAACACTCCCAAGTGATTTTGAACCTACTACAATTACTCTTCCTTCAGCAGATGAAGAAGCACCGCAACCAACAGAAGAACCAGCAGAAGGTGAAACGCCTCCAGCTCCTACTAATGAAGATGCTGATACCGCTCTCCCCGTCGTTGTGGAATGAGAAGCAGAAAACCCTGTCGACGAACAAAACGTAACGCCACCAGAAGCGCAATAATCTTTTAGAGATTTCACCTCTCATGCAGCTGACCATTGATCTTTCTTGAAGAAACGCGAAACAACGTGCACATACCGCTACGCATCTTTTACATTTCATGTTAGATCACCTTTTGTGATGAACGAAACAAGCATGATCTCTCGTCGATGATGATTATCTTAGATTTGACTTTGCAGCAAAAGAACCACTGACCTATGAGGAAATAACAAAACTAGAAGCAGAAGTTAACGAATGGATCTTTAATGACTGTGGAGTAACTATCAGCGAAATGTCGCTCGAACAAGCAAAAAAAACGTGAGCAAAAGCATTTTTTGAAGATAAGTATGGTGATATAGTTCGTGTTATCCAGATCCCAACGACGAAGACAACTCCCTATACAGGGAACTCTACTGAGTTTTGTGGATGAACGCATGTTGCTTCTACTGCAATGATTGGGGCATTTAAGATTACGAACCAAGAAGCAGTTGCCTCCGGTATCAGAAGACTTGAAGCAGTGACCTGACCAAACGTCGCTTCCTATGCGCAAAACCAAGACATTGAACTTATACACTATGCTCAGCTACTAGATTGCTCAGTAAAACAACTTCCAGAGAGAATACAAAAAACACTAAATGAACTAGATCAAGCAAAACAACTTATTACTACAATGCAAAAGGTCCAAGTAGTAGATAAAATCAAATCAATATGATCAAGTAGTGATCAGAAAATAAACCATGAATTTCTTAGCTACTACATAGATATAACAAAAATATACTTGTGAAGTATACCACTAAAAAACATTGTTGGGTTTGCAAGAACGGAGTGGTCATCAGAAAATCGAATCCTCTATACTCCTGATTGACAATTCGCCTTACATGCTAATGCTCAAAATAATGCCAAAGAACTGCAAAAAAGACTCTGACTGACATGAGGCGGTAATAACCAGTTAGTTCAGTGAAAAGATCCACATGTTCTTGATATAGTCTAAGAGAAGCATACCTAACAACGTACACAGACAACTCACGATCCCTTTATTGTTTTATAGCATCAATGATCACCTCCATTATCCTTATTCTCTGAGGACTCTTCGCTTGTTACGGACTTATTGTTGCAAATATGCCAACGATCAAAGACGAGTTTGACAAAGTCATCCCTCTTCAGTGAGTTATAGGTCTGATCTTACTCATCATGGGACTTTGGGATTTATTTATGATAAAAAACCTCATAGCTTTGTTTGGGAATAGCTGGATTCTAGGACTTATACAGCTAGCAGGCACGGTTAGTAAGTTCGTCTTATGATTCGTCTTTACGTACGGACTCCTCGTCAAGTATGTCTTTACCGCAAAAACAGATACCAAAGAGAAAATCACGAGCACATACAAGACGCTTGTTCTCGTCCAAGTGCCATTTGGTATCATTGCTATCATCGTTGGTGTTATCGGTATTGTTTTTAATATTATTTATTAGGCTCCTTATCTAATTCTCAATTCAGTAAACTGCACTTCTCGCCCGTCATCGGCGAGTTTTTTATTGATCTGCGCGAGAAGTTCTGCTCTTTTTAAGAACCACGTTGTTTTATCTTCCTTAGTACTCAGAAGTATATCACACCTACGTTCAAAAACCTTTACCTGTACTGATGAAGGATCTACTGCGATAGGTTTTACCAACTCTTTGACGATCAGTCCTACAGCAGGACGATATAATTTGCGTTGTTTGAGTCTTGCTTGCACAGCACGTAAGAGATGTTCCATAAGCGTAAAGAATAAAGTGCTGGTTGGTTATCCTGAGTATAGCGAAGGATCCATAATCTCTAAACGATCTTTCCTTTACAGAACAAATTTTCTTTATTAAGGAACCCCTGAATAATACCTAAACGTACGAATTTATAATATTGATTTCAAAGAAATCAACGGAGGAAAACATTTTTCCTCTATAGTATGCTTTAGACCCAAACGTATCGAAAGCGACTTCACGACAAGGTTCTTTATACCCGAAGGGTGTGCTATCCTGATAAGGGCTCGAGTCCTAAAGGATAACAGAAACTCGTACACATTAAACCTTACGAAAGAGTTGAAAATATTAAAATATTGAAAATTTTAACGCTAAAAAATAAATTTATTTTTTAGTACTACGATTTTGATCACAAACGAGAGTTTTTCAGAGTTTCCTTAATATTTCCAATATACTACAAAAAGACCGATTTCATTATGCTCTCCTTTATTTTTCTACATATAATTTTCCTCCAGATCGTCATCACTCTTTTCTCCTGACATATACGCCTTGGGGAGTTTTTTTATCCAAAATAAGTATCCATTGACTGCAAAAAAGATAATAGCTACGAGAAGAAAAATAATAGCCTTATCTCGTCTATCTCATCACTGCAAAAGCATCAGAATCGCTAGGAATGAAGAAAGTGCCCACAATACTACTCTGACTTCTGTTCTCGACCGTCCTAGCGCCATGAGTCTGTAATGCAAGTGAGTAAAGTCACCTTTAAAGGGACTCACCTTTCTAAACCATACTCTATCGATAATTACTCGTACCGCATCAAATAACGGAAGAAGCAAAACAACAATAATTGTCCCTATTTTTGCTCATCATAATAGTGAAAGATACGCAAGGGCAAATCAAAACGACATCGTTCCGACCTCTCTCATGAGTCAAAATGGACGAAACTCCATAACTGTCGCTACGATAGTAACCGCAGAAAACAACCACGCACACCAGATCGCTGCATGAACCATCTGCGCTTCTAGTCAGTCGATTCCTGGATATAACGGTAAAACTACCCACGTCAGCAATGAAGCAATAGTAATAAATCAAATAGCTGAACTTCACGAAGCAAGTCCATAGACGCCATCAAATCGGTTGATCGCATTCGTACACAAACCAAACCAAGCGATGGTTATACAAGCTGAAATAAAGAGGTTAAAAGTAATCATGGTTCATCACAAGGAGAGCGAGGTAAATCACACACCACTGACCAACAATGCTATCAACGCAGCAGCAACTTGAATAACAAATTTCACCTTGGGACTGAGGCGATATTTAGGATCTACCAATCTCCCTAGTTCATCGATAAAATTCACGACAACAAGTAACAGTAATCATACTCGTAGTCCTACCATATATGGCGCGGTCAACAACTCTGGACGAAAAAAAAGTGTTGTTACCACAACAGCTACAATACTCCCGATTCATTGGAGCGTGGGGACACGATTTCTCTTTGGGACGTCATGCCCTGGTTTATCAAGGATATTGTACGTACGACTTATCCACCACCATAGCAAAGGAATTCAAACCAAAAGCAAACAACTTGCAACCACCTCTAGTAACATACAGCAAAAAAAGTAAGATAAATATCATCAAGAGTCGAAACTCCAAAAAAACTGCATAAATTTCTGAAAACTATCTCTAAAGAAAATTTACTTAACTAGCTACTAACTGCAACTCTATTTCTTGTAATCTATGAAAAAACGCTATCTTCTTTCAGCACGAGCCATACTCCTGATAGGAGTCTATCGGCGAGCTACTGCTACATATGGATCTGTCCAGTCTGCGCTCCTCCTCCTTGTTGTCTGGATAAAAGCCCATCCATCAAGCATTCTCATTTATTCGAGTCTCTATATCATCAGACCATTTATCTTACTACCTGTATGACGGCTCTCGGTTATTGCTGGAGTCTTTCGAGGATGGTGGCCGTGAGTGCTTATCGCTCTTTGAGGTGAATTTATTAGTGCGTGTATTGCCTTTAATAACGGAAAAAATCTTAGTCGAGAAGCATTAGATTCCAAAAAAGAAGAATCATTTGGTAAGTTCTCTTTTATAGTTCTTCGTTACCCACTCTTGGCAGTATTTCTTTCGAGAATGTCACCACTTCCTGATGACGTCGTGAACTACTGATGGGGCATTTTACGCATCTCTCGAAAGACATATATCTGGGGAACGATACTCTGAAATGCACCGTTTTCATTACTCAATGTCGCAATGGGTATCCAAATCGATCCAGAAACACTTCTCACCCACTGAATTAGCGCATGAATCACTCGATCATTGCTTATCATCCTGCTTGCAGTATATGGATGACTTCTTATTGCTTCGACACTTACCTATAAATGGCTAGTAAATAGAAAAGAAGCATAAGACGCTCCTACCCAACTCTCGTGACTTCCAAAACTCTTTTTCCTCCCCAGTCCAAGAGCTGTTTTCGTGCTTTATTTTCAAGGATTCATGCTGGATATGCCGTCGTTCGTACGAGACAAGTAGATGGTTCTTTGCTAGTAGGAATATCTGTTGAGAGAAGCCCCGCACATACTGTGCGAACTGTATCCTGCCCATGAAAATTCATACGTGATCCACAACGATGACGAATCATTTTCTCCCAGTAGAGCAACCCTCGATCTAGAGGAACTAAAGTATCTACATCGCAATCTTTGAAATAACGCATATCAGATTTGATGAGATTACGCATGATTCGAGAACGTTGTTTTGCGTAAAGCAAATGCGTCTGCCAATGCGAACAATCTTTACTCCAATAAGGAAACTTTGCGTCAAAAAGCTTTGTCGAACGTTGGTATTCAGTTGGTTCGTATCAGACTGCTCATTGATATATGATCTCCTTAGTTACGTCTTTCAACGAACTTCAATGAACACTCATCAGTCACAATTTTCCTACACGAGATGCAGGAAATACAACTGAAGTCAAATACGTCGAGAAGAGTGGAAGAATACGTATATTTGTCGAAAGAAGTAATTGCTCTACGTATGGGGGAACGATAATATAGTCTACTCACTGCTGTTCAAGGTGAGTAATTCATTGCTGCAAACGCACCAAGATATCATCGTACGATTTGCTCGTTCGTGGTCGTCGAGCCCGATCGATAAAGCAGTCAACATCTATATGTTCAGGTAGCCAAGAAGCAATAAGTGCTACTTCATATCAAGATCAAAGAATTCAAACGCGCATACCACAGAAGAAGTAAAAGTAGATTAAGGAACATCATCAGACTCCTCCTCTACGGAGTTTTTAATTATACGTCTCTTGAAGTTGAATCCATCGCTTCAAAGGAGGGCTCAGTGATGCAAAATCGCTTGATGCTTGTATACGATAAAGAAAAATTATCTCACGCTCTCGTTGATCTAGTTGGTTGCGAACAAAAAGGTACTGCTCTATATTTCATACGATAATAATACGAGTAAGAAGGCTTTTTCATTGTGTGATTTTCTTTTCTAAGGATCACGCATAAGGCAGTAAATAGTATCATACAATTCACTTCACACGAACGAACAGTTCTTGTTCAAAGTCACGCATAGCAAATAATATTTGTTGTTGCAAGGTTGTCAGTGAGTCTTTCTTTTTAGTAAGATCACTTAGGATGCCAAGTCGATATGTATGATCATATCATGTCGTATTATCTGTATTTTCAGTAGCGGCTTGTATATCTATATTTGTCTGTTTGAGAAGTTTCGTAAGTCATGCCATATAGTCAAAACAAAGTTGATCTCCTGTAGTAAGTGATACCTGAATCGTTTTATCATCGATGACACACCAGTATGTATGTTCAAAATAAGCATCTGCTCAGCTTGGTAACAAAACAATAAGTACACTTATACCTCAGAGAAATATCTTTTTAGTCAGTAATTTCATAAGCGAATGGAGCAGGTAAATATCGTAGCTTTAGTATCTCTATCTCAACTCCTTCGTTTTACTAGATGATTTTTTTTCGGGAGTATACCATGTTTTGATAGATACATGTACAATCACTGCTAACGGCACAGCAAGTAATATTCATAAAAATCAAAACAGTGATGCTCCCAACAACATACACAAAAAGATGAGTAATGGGTTCACTCAGAGTTTTTGTGACATGATAGAAGGAACGATAATATTGTTTTCTGCTGCTTGTATTGCTCGGAATAAGATTGCAATCACCAAAAATCATTTCCATCAAAATCAAATAAGAGCAACAAGCAGTGCAGGAACACTACCCAAGATTGGTCATAGATACGGAATAAATTCAGTCAATCAAGCAATAAGTGCTAAAGAAAACTTATTTGGTAAATCGATACCAAACCAACTAACAATCCATAAACCGATCGCCACAGTTAGTCCTATAATCAGACATAATAACAATTGTCCTTCAAGCCATAATCATAATTTTATTGAAATTTTCTGCAGAGTAACATACGTATGTTTTGGTCTGCTAGTCGTCTCAGCAATGAATGTAAAAACTGCAATACGTTCTATAGAAAAAAATATAGCGATAGTAATTACTACCACCGCTTGTACCAAGGTACTCAACATAGCATCTACGATGTTTACTGCCAATGATCACGCACTTTTCAAGCTTTCTCCTCCGACTGCAACTACTTGACTTATATTATTACCAAGAACAGATTGCACCAAATTGATTCGCGAACCATCACCTACTTGACTAGCAAATCGACCTTTAATAATAAAAGGAAGATTACTAGAGTTAATAACTACTTGCAATCAATCTGCTTGAATTTGTGTTTGTAAACTTTGTATTGAGGTGATTGCTATATTTAACAAGGAAACCAACTGTGTTACCACAAAAGGAATCATAATCATCATTCACGACAACATAAATAAGACAAGAACGGTATATGCTAATCATAATCAAATTCACCTACTACATCCACGATGTTGCCAGAATTGAATAAAACGTTCCAAGGCCAGAGAGACGATAAATCAAGTAATGATAAGATATAACATATTTGATATCTTAAAAAGGGCAAATCATAACAACACCACAAGTGCTCCTATTCACCAAAACATCCATATCATACGTGGTTTTAAATATCTAAGTTGATTATCTGGAAACTCAGGTGGTTTACTTTCTATAAGTTCAGGAATAATATTAATAGAAAGTTTTTTTGGTTTCATGATACCTCTACCCCAGATGATTATTTTTTCTCGTTGTTCTTGGATCATTGTGTTCATAGGTTACGAAGAATATAAGTAAAATCTTTTATACAAAGAGTATGTCGATACGCATATATACTCGTTTTATTTTTTGTTGCAATGAGTTGTTTCATTTCTTCCAATGAGTTTTTATTCAAAAAGAAAAATAGTTGCCAATCTTTTTTAGCTAAATGCTCGTTTTCCAACAAAATAAAAGTTGTTCTTGCACGTCTTTTTAAAGCATTTCTCATCGTTGCTCTCTTATCCAGTTTTACTGGAATACTCACTGACCACTGAGTATGTGGCAGAAAGTGACGTTGAGGAAAAGCAATACAAACAAAAAATTTGCCATAGAGCTTACGTCAGCGTCACATGAGTCGATTAATTTGCTTCCCAGAAAGACGATTTTTTTTGCGTAACATACGTTTAAAAAAACAAAGTAATTGAGTAAAGACTGTATTCATCATAGATCTCAAAACAAGTCTAGTTATTTCAACCTTATTTTACTAAATAACAAAAAACACCCTTACGAGAAAGGTGTTTTTTGTTGAACACTATTACAGATATCATGTACATGATAATTTATTCAAAGAGTAAGAGACAAAACCCTCTTGGTACGATCGGAAAAATTTTAATTGGTTTTTACTCTAAATTGGAGGTGGTCCATCCCCACGTTCCCGTAGGGATACCTTGTTACGACTTTACCCCAGTCATTGATTCTCCCCTCAATCCGCATGGCGAATCTTCAGAGAGCCCCAACTCCCATGGTATGACGGGCGGTGAGTGCAAGGAACAGGGACATATTCACGGTGGTGTGGCTGACCCACCATTACTAGCAAATCCAACTTCATGTAGTCGAGTTCCAGACTACAATCCGAACTGAGGATGGTTTTAGGGATTGGCTCCGCATCGCTGCATTGCTACCTGCTGTACCACCCATTGTATTGTCTCTGACGCCCCCGGCATAAGGGCCATAATGACCTGACGTCATCCTCTCCTTCCTCCTCGTTACCGAGGCAGTCTCGTTAGACATTCTAACTAACGATGAGGGTTGCGCTCGTTCCTGGACTTAACCAGACACCTTGCGGCACGAGCTGACGACGGCCATGCAGCACCTGTCACTTCATTCTAGGCGAACCTAGCACTTCTACGTTTCTGCAGAATTTGAAGGATGTCAAACCGGGGTAAGATTCTTGGCTTATTATCCAATTAATCGAGACAATCCTCTGCTTGTGTGTTCCCCCGCCTATCCCTTTGAGTTTCAGCCTTGCGACTATACTACTCAGGCGGCTCGCTTAACGCGTTAGCTTACGGCACACATCTCGCAATGCGAAATGCACACCTAGCGAGCATCATTTACGGTATGGACTACCGGGGTATCTAATCCCGTTCGCTCCCCATACTTTCGTCCCTGACCGTCAGAAAAGATATAGCATGCTGCCTTCGCTTTTGGTATTCCTTCAGATATCAACGGATTTCACCCCTCCACCTGAAATTCTACATACCTCTATCTTTCTCTAGCTTTGCAGTATCTACTCCCGATCCGAAGTTGAGCTTCGGGTTTTGAAAGCGGACTTACAAAGCCGGCTACGGACGCTTTACGCCCAGTAAATCCGGATAACGCTTGGGACCTACGTATTACCGCGGCTGCTGGCACGTAGTTAGCCGTCCCTTATTCCTGAGATACCATCAGTTGTTTTCTCCCAGAAAAGAAGTTTACACTCCGCAAAGCTTCATCCTTCACGCGAGATCGCTGCGTCAGACTTTCGTCCATTGCGCAAGATTCCCCACTGCTGCCCCCCGTAGGGGTATGGGCCTTGTCTCAGTCCCATTGTGGCTGTTCGTCCTCTCAGACCAGCTACTGATCATCGTCTTGGTGAGCTATTACCTCACCAACTAACTAGTCAGACGCGCCCTTCTCCCGGAGCGATAAATCTTTCTTCCACATATTTTCATTTTGTGGAACGTATGCGGGATTATCACCGTTTCCGATGTTGTCCCCCACTCCGGGGCAAATTAAGCACGTGTTACTCACCCGTCTGCCATGCCAATAAATTGGCATTCGACTTGCATGTGTTAAGCGTCTCGCTAGCGTTCATCCTGAGCCAGGGTCAAACTCTTCACAAAAAGATCGCACAAAAACTTGTAAACAAATTTCTGTGCAGTTGTCTGTTAAGACAACCGTAAAGGGTTTTATCTCTTACTCTTGGAATATAATTTTTTATTTCTCTCATCCTCCGGATAAGAAGATTCGAGAAATATGTACATGATATCTGGTAATGAACACAGAAAGCGATTTCTCACTTTCTCGCTACGCTAGTAGCTATGGTGGCACTCACCTACGTTTCCAGCTGCGGATGCAACAAGTAGTATCGGCCGAAAAGGGCTTGACTGCTGTGTTCGGAATGGGAACAGGTATTTCCCCTTCTCGTATCAGCACCACCATAGATAATAGCATAGAGACATAAGTACACACTGTACTTATTTTACTAGCTAATAGTAGTCTTTTTTTTGTCTTTTTGATCACAGACAAATCTATTATTTTTTGAAAGAAAGAAAAGTTCGTTCGGTCACTTAGTACATCTTAGCTCCATACATTACTGCATGTCCACTTGATGCCTATCAACCCAGTAGTCTACTGGTGACCTTATCTCACAAGGAGGAGCAATCTAATCTTGAAGTTGGTTTCCCACTTAGATGCTTTCAGTGGTTATCCTTTCCCAGCGTAGCTACCCAGCAATGCCCTTGACAGAACAACTGAAACACTAGAGGCTAGTCCACTCCGGTCCTCTCGTACTAGGAGCAGATCTTCTCAAATTGCTTACGGATGCGGCAGATAGGGGCCGAACTGTCTCACGACGTTCTGAACCCAGCTCGCGTCCCGCTTTAATGGGCGAACAGCCCAACCCTTGGGACCTTCTACAGCCCCAGGATGCGACGAGCCGACATCGAGGTGCCAAACGGGATCGTCGATGTGGACTCTTGGATCCCATAAGCCTGTTATCCCCAGAGTAGCTTTTATCCGTTGAGCGGAATCCTTTCCATACAGAAATTCCGGATCACTTTCACCGTGTTTCCACTCTGCTCGACGTGTTAGTCTCACAGTTAAGCTGGCTTATGCGAATATACATTCATCACGGTTTCCATCCGTGACAAGCCAACCTTTGTACGCCTCCGTTACTCTTTCGGAGGCACCCGCCCCAGGTAAACTGACCAGCTAGCACTGTTCCCCGATTTTTCGGGGTTAGAGCCGCAACATACAATGCGTGGTATCTCACTTTTGGCTCCACCAGAGCTAACGCTCCAATCTCAACGCCTCCCACGTATACTGAACATCGTAAATCACGACCCAATACCAACCTTCAGTAAAGCTTCATAGGGTCTTTCCGTCTAACCGCACCTACCCGGCATTTTTACCGGGAGTGTAATTTCACCGAGTCTAGGGACAAGACAGTATGGGGATGGTTATGCCGTTCATGCGGGTCAGAACTTACCTGACAAGGAATTTCGCTACCTTAGGACCGTCATAGTTACGGCCGTCGTTTATCAGTGCTTCGTCCGCGAGCTTGCACAAGCGGAGTTAACATTCTGATACTGGACAGGCATCACCCTCTATACATCCTCTTACGAGTTAGCAGAGAGCTGTGTTTTTGATAAACAGTCCCCCCCATTCTTTCGCTGCGCCTCACATTGCTGCAAGGAGATCTTATCCCGAAGTTACGATCGCTTTTTTGCCGAGTTCCTTATCCCTAGTTATCTCGATCGCCTTAATATTCTCAATCAACCCACAAGTGTCTGTTCTCGGTACGAGTTACGATATCATAAATTTAGAAGTTTTTCTCGACGCCTGTACAATATACGGATTTTCCTATATATTGTTTCTGTATTACTACAAAATGCTTTCACGCTATGCATACAATTCTTAAGCATACATAACCCTTCATGACGTGTCACTCCTTCATTGATACCATAAGGACTGGAATATTAACCAGTTATCCATCCATTGAAACCCTTCGGCACAATGTTAGGTCTCGCCTAACCCTACGTCGATGAACGTTGCGTAGGAACCCTTAGGTATTTGGCGGGCAGAATTTTCATCTGCCGACGTTACTCATGCCAACATTATCACTTCTATACCCTCCACCACTGGCTTACGCCGCGGCTTCACCGGATATAGAACGCTCCTCTACCGCCCCGATAAATCGAGGCTTTCAACTTCGGTACATAGCTTGAGCCCCGTTATGTCTTCGGCACCCACCCACTTGTCTAGTGAGCTATAACGCACTCTTTAAAGGATTGCTGCTTCTGAGCAAACCTCCTAGATGTCTAAGCAGGTGGACAACCTTCTCCACTTAGCTATGATTTGGGGACCTTAGTTGGAAATCTGGGCTGTTACCCTTTTGGCGATGAGACTTATCTCACACCGCCTCACTCCCTAGTAATGCGTCTACAATATTCGAAGTTTGGTAAGGTTTGGTAAGGCCTCTCGACCCCCCTAGCCTTTCCAGAGCTCTACCCTTGTAGGTGCTACTAGAGGCTGCACCTATATGCATTTCGAGGAGAACCAGCTATCACTGAATTCGATGAGCTTTTCACTCCTACCCACAAGTCATCGGAAGGACTTGCAACTCCAACCCGTTCGGCCCTTCCCCTACGTTTCCGTAAGGTTCAGCCTGCCCATGGGTAGCTCATCCAGCTTCGGGTCTATTGACAGCAACTAAACGCTCTATTCAAGCTTGCTTTCACTACGGCTACTCGTCTTAGACGATTAACCTTGCTACTATCAATAACTCGTTGGCCCATTCGACAATAGGTACGCAGTCACTCCGAAGAGCTCCTACTCCCTTGTAAGCTAAGGATTTCAGGATCTATTTCACTCCCTTTCCAGGGTTCTTTTCACCTTTCCTTCACAGTACTATACGCTATCGGTGTAAAGGAATATTTAGCCTTAGAGCATGGTCGCCCCAGATTCAAGCCAGATTTCACGTGTCTGACCCTACTCGGGAGAAGAATATGAAGAATACGAACATTTAATATACAGGGCTTTAACCTTCTATGGCAACGTTTTTCAACGTTTTTTACTATGCTGTATTTTTGTAACTTCATTTACAAACGGTAGTTTGTAAGCATCTTTCCCACAACCCCAGTACAACAACGACTACCGTCTTGACATTGTAGTGGTTTAGGCTGTTCCCGTTTCGTTCGTCACTACTCAGGGAATCTCGTTGATTTCTTTTCCTCTGGTTACTGAGATATTTCACTTCACCAGGTTCCCATAATTTAATGTTTGCTTATAGCAAACAGGTTTCCCCATTCAGAGATTTTCGGCTATAACGGCTGTTGGCGCCTTACCGAAACTTATCGCAACCAACTACGTCTTTCTTAGGTTCCTTTACCCAAGGCATCCATCCTTAGCTCATAAATAAACTTTTCTTTCTTCCAAAAAATAATAGATTTATCTGGTAATGATCTCGAAGCAGTAAGGTCCACTATAGAAATGTTGACCCTAATTGCAAGACTTTTTTTGACTTTTTTTGTACTTTTAGTTCTAAAGAGAACTAGCGGGCGACGCGACTCGAACGCGCAACCAACAGCTTGGAAGGCTGTGACTCTAGCCAATTGAGTTACACCCGCATAATTTTACAATACCTTTTTGCCGACTTTTGAGTCTAGCCAATTGAGTTACACCCGCATAATTTTACAATACCTTTTTGCCGACTTTTGAGTCTAGCCAAT
>Ga0163148_10002277_pt1 | contig 23269 bp, 15 predicted proteins | sample OliLakLV19MP7P2_FD_148606 | JGI IMG/M metagenome (GOLD analysis project Ga0163148, IMG submission 148606) | Freshwater microbial mat bacterial communities from Lake Vanda, McMurdo Dry Valleys, Antarctica- Oligotrophic Lake LV.19.MP7.P2 | ecosystem: Environmental > Aquatic > Freshwater > Lake >...
GTTTGGAGCAGCGCATCCAAGCTGAGAGCATCGCCACCTGTAGGCAACACTAGGAAATCGCACCCCTCAGCCAACTGCTCAAGCTCTGCCTGGTCTGGGTTGCCTTGGGTATCAATGATGATGTGGTCTTTTCCCCGGCTAAGTTTTGCCGCCGCCATTAGGTCACAAACCTCAAACGGGAATCCCCCACGTTTGCCCCAGCCCGTTGCAGAGCGGTTTGAGTCCCCATCGACTAGCAACACATTGGGCGATCGCTTTGAGAAGTAACAAGCCAGATGAACAGCGGTCGTGGTCTTGCCAATGCCACCTTTAAAGCCGCCTATGGTTATGATCATGATGGGTTAATCAGTTAGGTGATTAATCGATTGAGCGGTTAGGCGCTGTAACGCTTAGTCGCTTTCAAATATTAAGGCTTATTGAAGGTGTTGATAATTTGCTTAGGCACTTAAGTGATTAGGTGGTTAGGTGATTTTTTACTTAAGCGCTTAGGTAAAAACCGATTAAGCGCTTAATCGGAGAATCAGTTAAGTGATTGAGCGCCAAAATGAATATAATAAAAGATGCAAGATAATATAAATTCTCATGCAAGATTTAGCCCTATCTAGAACCGAGAAAATAAGTACGATTACTCACTGCGAGTTCAACGCTCGGTTGATTTCTCTGTGGCTCTACAAGTTCAGGAGTCCCCACACCAGAAGGGCGTACGAAACTGATATCAAAGAATTTCTGATTTTCGTTGATGACAGGCCGCTCAACCAAGTCACCTTTGAGGACTTGCAACAATTCGATGAGGCGGTTGCAACTGGCAAGGAAGGCAAGCCTCGATCTAATAGCTCAATGAACCGCAAAATGGGTGCGGTGCGATCGCTGTTGACGTTCGGCTGCGAGAAGATTCGCGTCCTGCCGACCAACGTGGGCACCGTTATCGATTCCCGCCCGGTGAAGGATGTGCTAGCTCAAAGGATTTTGACTGAAGAGCAAATATTTGCGATGTTTGCGGTGGAAACAAACCCCCGCAATCTCGCGCTGCTCAAATTCCTTTACTACACCGGAGCCAGGGTAAGCGAAGCCTGTGCCATGCGGTGGAAGGATGCGGTGGACAGGGGCGACGGCGAGGGGCAAATATCGCTGCTTGGCAAACGCGGGAAAAGCCGTGTGGTGTTGGTGCCTCAAAAGTCGTGGCGATCGCTCCTACAGCTGCGCGGTGAGGCTAAGGCGGATACTCCAATCTTTGTTAGTCAGCGGGGCGGGGCATTGGATGAATCACAGGTGTTCAGGATTGTTAAGGCGGCGGCTCAGAAGGCAGGGATAGAGGGGAATGTCAGCCCCCACTGGCTGCGCCACGCTCACGCCAGTCATTCAATGGATAGGGGGGCACCGTTGCATCTGGTTCAGGCTAACTTGGGGCACTCTAACCCCGCGACCACAGGGAAGTATTTACATGCGCGGCCTGGTGATGGGAGTGGGCGGTATTTGGGATGAGGGCGATCGCAAGGGTTACCCGTTGCGGAAGAGGGTGGTAGACCAAGCTGTGCCCTAAATTTCTTGGTGTAGAAGGCTGTCTCCCAGTTCTTTGCTGTCTTGATCTGTTCAGGAAGAATGTTACTAGAAAGAACGCTACTAGGAGGGGTCTGAGTAGCAATGGAACAGAAAGTTACGTTAAGGTTGAAGCACTTTAGCAGCAGGCATTCCAAAAAACACGGTTCAGTCTTAATGAGACGTACCACTAAACTGTAGGCTATTTGGTACAGAAATCTTGAACGGAATATCAAGGGTTTCAGGCTCCTAATTCTCAGCAGGGTCAACTGGTACACCTCTTAGCGTAACTTTCTGTTCCATTGCTACTCAGACCCCTATTCCTTCCGGTCTCAGTGGTTCAGACTAATTCTCCTGACTAGCCCTGGTGACAAAGCTTCAAACAACAGTTCAAGTGTTTTACCTCTTCTCGGACTTCCCCTAGCTTCTGCCCAGATAAGGTTTCTAGGTTAGGACACGTTTGTGATCCTATACCATCGTGGCCGGAGCCAGAGACTCTTTTACGTGCAGACAGTGGAACAGATTCCACTGAGAGAAGTAGCTCTCCACTTACTTAGTACTACAACGAGGGTTCGACGAAGCTATGCAGCTTTCAGGACAGCCTTTTGTAAATGCACGATTCCAGAACCCCTGCCAATCAAGGCTTGCTAATCAGCAAAATTCGGAAGTCTCGTTGCCGTATTAGGAGGATTGGCTTTAATCTTCAAACACTCGACTTTTTACATCGCACCGCTTCAATGGCCCTTACCGCGATGGCCGTTGCGACTCACCGACTCCTAGAGCAGTTGCAGGAAAGCTTGCCAACGGTGGAACCCCTGGAGACGAAGCTAAAGGCTGCGCTATCAGATTTGAATCCGGACGAGGGAGTGTAAATTACGTATACCTTCTATAAAGGGAATTTTTTACTATTCCTCGTACCAGTTATTATTCTGCTGAAATATTTTCTACTTTGCCCCATCCTATGAGACCTACCGAACTACTACGGAGTTATGCCAGAGGAGAGCGTAACTTTAGAGACGCCAACTTGCGAGGGTCCGATTTTAGAGGACAAGACTTAAGTGGAGCCGACTTCAGCGGGTCTGATATTCGTAGCACGAATTTTGAAGGAGCAACTTTACAAGGAGCTGGCTTTCTGGGAGCGAAGGCGGGAGTACAACTTCATTGGGTGTTAGGTCAACTTACCCTGCTATTGCTCCTGGCAGTGCTAGCCGGATACCTACAAGGATACTTTGGTTATTTAGTTGTCTACTACTTCCCAAGATTCTGGGATTCCCAATATCAATGGAGTTCCCGTGCAGTAGCCCTCATTTGGGCATATAGTATTGTTGGCATGACAACTTATATTGCGATCGCCTATCAGGGCTTTACCCTGAAAGCAATAAGTTTGATCGGAGGTGCATTCGCAGTCGCAATCGTAGGTTCAGTCATATTTGCAGGTGCAGTTGAATTCGCAGTCATAGGCGCATTTGAATTTGCGGTTGCAGTCGCAATTGTAGTTGTAGGTGCATTTGCAGTCGCAAGCGCATTCGCGGTCGCAGGTATAATTACAGTTGTAGCTGTAGTTGTGGTTATAGCTGTAGTTGCAGTTATGGTTGCAGGCGCAAGTACATTTGCAGGCGGAGTCGCAGCCGGAGCCGCAGATGCAGTGGAAGTCGCAATAGGAATTGCTGTTGCAGTTACGATTCTATGTTCTGCTCTTGGTATCCACATCACAAGACAAGCACAACGCGGTAATCCTAATTTTTTTGTGATTCGCACCTCTGGGTTAGTATTAAGTTCCCTTGGCGGTACCCATTTTTATAAAGCAGATTTAACCAGCGCTAATTTCAGCCAATCCATTCTTAAAGGCACCAACTTTTGTGATGCCACCATTGATCAGGTGTACTGGAAAGATAGCCAGCACATTGATCGCGCCCGTGTTGGAAATACCATCTTGCAAGACTTGAAGGTGCAGAAACTCCTCGTCACTCTCAAGGGCTACAAGCAATCGTATATTGATGCCAACCTCAGTGGCGCAAATTTGAAAGGGGTGAATCTGGAAGCTGCCAACCTAAAACGGGCCAACTTGAGCCGTGCAAATCTGCAACAGGCTAATCTTCAAGAGGCATGTTGCACAGAATCCTTGTGTATCGGTACCGACTTTAAGGGAGCCTCCCTCACCGGAGCCTGCCTGGAAGGGTGGAACATTGACCACGCGACGTGCCTCGATGGTGTCGATTGCCAGTACGTCTATCTGCTCCGTGACCACCAGGAACGCCGCCCCAGTAGTGGCGAATTTGCCCCCGGCGAGTTTACTAAGCTATTCCAGGAAGTCCTCAGCACCGTGGATCTAATCTTCCGCAATGGCATGGATTGGAAAGCCTTCGCCGTTGCCTTCCAGAAGGTGCAGGTGCAGAACGAGGATACACTCCTAGAAATCCAGAGTATTGAGAACAAAGGAGATGGGGTCGTGGTCGTGCGGGTCAACGTCCCCTCTAAAACGAATAAGAAAAAGATTCACAGTGAGTTTAACCGGCTGTACAAAATGGCTGTAGAAGCCTTGGAAGCCAAATATCGGGCAGAACTGAAAGCACAAAATGTTCAAATTGCCCTTTATCGAAAGCAAGGTAGCAGCATGGAGGAAACTATAAAACTTCTTGCAAGTAGACCAATCACTTTGGAGGTTAACGCGACATCAAACAGTCAATCTGGTGATATTTACAATGGAACTATTAAATCAACTAACTTTGCGCCTCATGGAGTTTCTAGTGGTGGCATCCTTAACGATTATTCTCAGACCATCATCAATAATCTAGATGACATTGGGCAACTGATTAATACCCTACGTTCCCAAGCAGAACAGTTTCCACAAGATGCCTACAATGGGATACTGGAACACTTGAATGACCTCCAGGAAGACTTAGAGCACCCTGAACATATAAAGCCCAGTCGATTGAAGGCACCCCTTGCTGCGATCCTAGCGATCTTGGTGGGTTTAGGAGGTGCGATTGCCACTGCCACTGACTTCAGTAATAACGTGCTGGAGTTGGGCAAGAAGTTTGGGATTGAGCTTGTGCAACCACAACAGCCCCATTCAGCACCTCATTCAGGCCCTAAAGTAGCGAAGCTGCGAAATGGGGCCATTTAATACAAATGAACTGCTCCATGGTTCAACTGCGCTCTATCCAACCATATAATCTTACGATGAGTCTCATGACCGCTCAGAGATGTGGACTAATTCTGGCCTAATCAGTCCTTTTTAAGATGGCTTAAACGCCTGAATTTCATGAGACTCATCGTTCGGCACTCGTTCTAATTAAAATGGCTGTAACGTTTACAAGTAGGTGAATTCAGCCTATTAAAAGAGGGTTGAGTAGTTGCTGTGCCAAGCAACTAGCCAAGATATGAGTTTCAGAGGAGTTGATGTCTAGGAGCTATGTACAGCAAGCATTTTCAAGATCCGTGGCACTGTTTTACACGTATCTCGGCTCGACCCCTATCAGGGCTGAAGCATTGTTCTAATCAGGTACAAATATACTAAATGGCCCCATTTCGCAGCTTCGCTACTTTAGGGCCTACTACAGCGGGGTTAGGGTAAGTGAAGCCTGCGGCCTGTGCTGGAAGGATACGGTCGATCGCGGCAATGGCGAGGGTCAAGTATCGGTGTTTGGCAAAGGAGGCAAGACCCGTGTGGTGCTGGTGCCTCAGAAGTCGTGGCGATCGCTCCTACAGCTGCGCGGTGAGGCTAAGGCGGATACTCCAATCTTTGTTAGCCAGCGCGGCGGGGCATTGGATGAATCACAGGTGTTCAGGATTGTTAAGGCGGCAGCTCAGAAGGCAGGGATAGATGGGAATGTCAGCCCCCACTGGCTGCGCCATGCTCATGCCAGTCATTCAATGGATAGGGGGGCACCGTTGCATCTGGTTCAAGCCAATTTGGGGCACTCGAACCCGGCGACTACAGGGAAGTATTTACACGCTCGACCTGGTGATGGAAGTGGGCGGTATTTGGGATGAGGGCGATCGCCAAATAGTACACCCCGTCAGCCCTGCTATGTCAGCAGGGCTGACGGGCAATAAAAAGCTCCGCTGCAAGAGTGAATGGAAGATAGTAGCTATGCACTACTTTGGCGATCGCGCTGAATTCAGTGAAAAGCTGGTAGAGCGATCGTGAGACTGTTGCTTTGTGTGCTAGCTGTTGTGGATTTAGATTATTGATTCGGCTTGATTGAGAGGAATAGAAGGCTCGACTCCCTGAGAAAAGTCAACTTAGCCCTATTATCTCCAAAGACAGTAGTAGCCTCATTTGTAGAGCTATTAGCAAGTACCCTCAATTGCTCACTTAGCCAGTCGCTACCCTCTGCCCATTCAGGAGCTGCCAGCTTGATAAAAGCAACGGTGAAGAGCGCATTTTGCTCCCGCACACGAGGGTTGTCATTTGGTATGCCCACGATAATCGTTGCACTGGTTAATTCACTGGGCACACCGATTAACTCAACAATTGCAAGCTCATTGGCCGATTTTCCCATTACACGTGGCTGTCCATCGACCATAGAGCTAGGCTCAAAACTAAAGCCCACTTCTGGCTTTTCAAAAACAGTTTGAATTTTTTGTCTGCTAACTCCAATTCCGGCAACAGTTGATGGAGCTGATGGAACTAGAGCCGATGGAGTTGGGGCGATCGCAACTGGGCTAGCAATTTGAACTGGAGATGGGGCGATCGCATCCTCTGGTCTAGCAGGCGTAGTACTCTGAGCTGGTTGCACGGTTACAGCTACAGGCGACTGCTCTGGCATTGAAGACTCTTTGGTCATCGTCCACCGAGCCAACCCAAGTACCACAGCCGTAGCGCCCACTGCGATCGCCGCTAGCCGCAAGGGACTGCTGTTCTTTGATGGCTTGTTAGAGTCGGAACCGCCTACTAATATCTTGATCTTGCTCATGTCATTGCTGGGGGGTTACAAGTGAAATGTTTAGTTTCCTCCTGGTCTTGCGCTGGCAGCTCTACCTCCACAACGACTACCATCTAATGCCGTATCGGTAGGAGAGTTGCATCGGCCCCTTCCAGAACTGCCTCCGCTACTTCCACCGATACGTGCTGGGTAGCGCTCATAGTCGTACAGCCCGCGCCCAATAGTATGCCCACTCCAGCGGCTTGAACCGAGCCGCCGAATTTGCTGTATGCCTGACTCTAAGCCAGACGACGCTCCAACGTTTTCGTTGCGAAGCGCGGTGGCTTCTATGGAATTACCTCCCGCTGCTGCTCTGGTTGTTTGCAGTAGGGCGCTTGGAGGTAGGTCGGCAATACCACAAATATCATTGAGGCTCATTACCATGCCGTTTGAATCCTGTAGGTAGCAGTAATAATCAGGTTCAATCGCAGGGGTGGCGATCGCGGTAGTAGTTCTCAGAATTAGTCCGAAACCTAAAACGATGGATGTGAAGACGCGCATAGGAAGGGGAGAGTGCAGGCTAGCTCTATCTTCCAGCTCGTGTGGGGGTAATCCGAATGCTTCCACCAAGCTTCATGGAAGCTTCCCTCTGCGAGCGCTTGAGTAAAGCCACAATAAAGCGCTCTAACCTTGCGCTCTTTCTGGTCTGCTACGGCTTCCATGCATGGCATTAGAGCGATCGAACTTCACCACGTTTGATTGCGCCTCAGCGCCAAACAAATGTTGCGAACAAAGTAAAAATCGTAACCGGTAATCATCCCAAGCTCTCTATTCACGAGAAGAATAATCAAGAGATTAGCCGGGTCTCACTCTGTTCTGTAGAGGGCCATCTCATCTCCTAACCAACAGGAAGGCTCTTTCTGCAAGATGGAGTGCGCGTCCTGAATCGACATTGGAAAGCCAGTGTTGATTAGAACACTCCATTATGTGCGGCTAATGGTGTTAAAACTGTCTCAGTTAAAGCAGCGATCGCTGTCTTTCATGGCGATCGCTGGAGCTGAAGTTGTAAGGAGTAGGGCACACAAACTCAAAAGACCAACAACCTATCCTGGATGGTACAGTTTATTGACCTCTAGGGTTAGATAGAGGTCGCCAGTCGCCAGAGTTGATGAAGGGTGCCCAGTAGTAGGGATGGGCGGTTGCAGCATTGCTCAGCATTGCTAATTGCACCTGACGCAAGGCTTCACTGCGTCCCATTCCCGATAGTAAGTTTTGGTAATAGTCCACCATTAAATCGCGGGTGGTGTCATCTTGTACGCGCCACAGACTGATCAGTTGGCTCTGTGAGCCTGCTAGCACTAATGCCCGTCGCAATCCATAGACGCCCTCTCCTAAGGAGAGATCTCCCAGTCCTGTCTCGCAAGCGGATAGGGCGACCAGTTGGGTGCCCAGTAAGTTCAGACTGCTGACATCTAGGGCGCTGACGATGCCATCTTCGCCGATGCCACTTTGCCCAGCGTTCACGCCTGACAAGACTAGCCCAGAACGCAGCAGTGGATTGTCTGTTAAGACAACCTCTTGCGAGTTACCGGATTCAAAGAAGCCATGGGTAGCAATGTGCAAGATGCGGGGACGATTCACTTGCCTTAAGGCAGCTTCTGTAGCCGCTTGTCTTTGCAAATTCGGTATTTGGGAAAGGGGCAGATGTAGGGTTTGTGACAGTTGAGCAGCGATCGCATCTGCCTCTTCAGCGGTTGCGAGCAACGCAGACCAAGTGCGTTCCCGCAGGTCAATAAAGCGGGTTGCAGTTTGAGCAACATCTAAATTGCCAGGGCGTTCAAAGATAGGGTTAGCCAAGAGGACAGGATTGGTTTGGGGTGTGGCGGTGGCTTGTGCCTGGAGCCGCAGTAGGTCTCGACCTGATGTGAGGTAGGTGAGGGTATAGTTTTCCACCAGATAACGCCCCGTTTCATCTACCAATGCTTCAAAGGGAATCAGGTTGAATGCGCCATCGGGGGAGATCAGCAGGTGGTTGGTGTCTCCCAACCGCGCTCGAATTGGAGCCATGACGCGAGCATCGAGTGCTTGGGCGGCTTCTTTGACTTCTTCTACTGTGTAACCTGGATTGCGGAGTGCCCCCTGCAAATCGGCAATCAAAGGGTCAATCTCAGCGGCAGACCCTAAATCAATACCGTCAATAGTGCCATCGGCTTGCAGCAGATAGGCGGCATAGTGGGCTTCTCCAAAACGGTTATTGCTTGTTGCCGTAGGGTCAAACACACGATATCGTACCAGTTCCACCAGAGTGGTTTGGGCAGGCAGTAGCGCTTGAATGGTTGGCAAATCAATCGGTTGATTGAGTGCCCGAAACTGGCTACTGCGACGTGACAGGTCGGCTTCGAGTTCTTGAATTGCAGACTCTAGAGCGGCAACCTGACTGCGGTAGTGGTCAAGTGGCAGGGATTCAGGACGGTTGAAGACCAGCGTGGAGAGTTGTGTTCGTTTGGTATTCAAGTCGGTGAACAACGCTTGGCTGTCGGGATCGAGTTGCTCTCGCAGAATCTGCTGGCTATTGGTGAACAGATCCAGCAGCCGTCCTTTGCGCTGGAGAACGGTCGTCAGTGCCAGTTGAGTGGCAACCGGAGAATCGGACATAGCCTGGAGGTTCAGTGAGATAACACGGTCAGTCGTGCCTGCAAAGGTGGTAAGGAAGTTTTGCTTGTAAGCCTCAGAGCCAACAACCAGGTTGAGCGTTAGGATGGCTTCCTCAACAGAGAGACTTTGCTGATAGAAATTGAGAGCCGAGGTAAGGTCATTCTGCGCCCAGGAGAAACCTGCTAGGTTGTTGAGGTTAATTGCCACATCGCGGTGATTGGCTCCCAGCGCTTGTTCAAAGATTGCCCGCGCTTGCTGGAAGAGCTGTTCTACCTGGGCGTAGTTACCCTGATCCTGATAAAGCTTTGCCAGATTGTCAAGACTAATCGCCATATCTGGGTGATTGGCTCCCAGCGCTTGTTTTCGGATGGTGAGCGATCGCCTATAGAGGGGTTCTGCTTGGGCATAGTTGCCCTGTGCCTGGTAAAGCGCTGCTAGGTTATTAAGGTTAATTGCCACATCTAGGTGATTGTCTCCCAGGGCTTGTTCAAGGATGTCCAACGCCTGTTTGTAGAGAAGTTCTGCTTGGGCGTAGTTGCCCTGTACCCGGTAAAGATTTGCTAGGTTGTCGCGGCTAATTGCCACATCCGGGTGATCAGCTCCCAGGGCTCTTTCCCAGATGGTGAGCGATCGCCTATAGAGGGGTTCTGCTTGGGCATAGTTGCCCTGTACCCGGTAAAGCAACGCCAGGTTGTTGAGGCTATTTGCCACATTTGGGTGATTGGCTCCCAAGACTTGCTCTCTGATGGCGAGCGATCGCCTATAGAGGGGTTCTGCTTGGGCATAGTTGCCCTGTGCCTGGTAGAGTGCTGCCAAGTTGTGGAGACTAGTTGCTACATTTGGGTGATTGGCTCCCAGCACTTGTTCAAAGATAGCGATCGATCGCTGCAACAGGGTTTCTACCTGAGCATAGTTGCCCTGAGCAACGTATAGCGCTGCCAGGTTGTTGAGGCTGTCTGCCACAAGGGGATGATTCGCCTCTAGGGCTTGTTCAAGAATGGATAGCGATCGCTCTGCTAATGGTATTGCTTCAGCGTAACGTCTGGCTTCGTGGAGTTCGCTCGCACGCTGTTTTAATTGCAATGCTTCTGCCAACACTCGATCGATTTCTGTAGGAATTCGTCGCTCTAGCCTGTAGCTATCTGTTTGACCAGCGCCAAAGGTGGTTGCAACAATCTTATAAACACCCGTTATCGGCAGCGTGATCAGAATCGTGGAATTTGTCCCGGAAAACCCATCATCATTATGGGTAATCACTTCATCATCAGGACTTATCAAGATAAGGTATGCATCAAACTCCTCACTGCTCAGTTCAATGACAATGTCTTCTCCCGCCGTTCCCTCAAACGTATGTACCTGGTAGTATCTGCCATTGGGCAAAGTCGGACTATTAGCATCTAACCGCCCAGTAACAGTTGTGGGGGAAGCAGACTCAGTGAGAGGTGCCTGAGCGATCTCACGAGGGTTCTCTGCTTTGCTCGTCAGGGAAACGGCTGCTGCTGGGGTAATTAGCCACAGACCACCGATCAAGCCTGGAAAGATTCTTTGATAAAGGATGCGGTTCAGTGACCAGCAGCGATTCATGATGAATTCCTTAAGGGTAGATGTTAACTTGAGTTTGGACTAATTGCCTCATGAACCAAACGCTAGAAGCAGGATCTTACGTTGCTTCAGGTTGCGTTTAGGTTGTTTTACCGATTTATTGAGGGTTTGCTTGCAGATGCAGTTTTGCCCAAACCCTCCAATAAATCCTGCGATCTCCTCCGGTGAAAGATAGCTTTTACTACAGCGTCCTTTCCACAAGCTTTTTGAGGATTGCTCAATGGGCTGAAGCATAGAAACTGGCTCCATTTAGTCCAAACTCAAGTGTTAAAGCGTTTAGGGGGTGAGGCTTTGTGGCTCTGGCTCTGGCAAACGAGACTGGGAGTCTTCGATCAGCTGCTCTAGTTCTTGCAGTTGACGTTGAACCTCTGGCAGTGATGCATCCAGGAGTTGGCGGTAATTGGCTTCGGCTGCCTGGAGCCAGGTGACGGCTTCTGCGTGATTGGCAACGCTACGGGCTAAGCGACCTAGATGCTCTTGGATGTCTGCACGTTCTTCTAAATCATCGTCACCGGTTAGACCGAGAGCCAGTTTATAGCGCTCTTGTGCCGGTCGGGTTAAGCCAATCTGCTCGTAGACGGAGGCTTGCAATTGGTGGAGGGCAGCACTCTGCGTGCCGCTTTGGATTTGGGTTTCTAAGATGGCGATCGCATCTTGGTTGAGGTTGTAGTTGCGGTAGACTTGGGCGACAGCTAGGGCATGTGCCGTGGGATCGAGGGCTAATGCCTCAATTTGAGCGACTTCTTGATTAACGCGGCTAACTTCTGCCGCCGTCAAAATTCTAAACGTGGGCGACGCCGAACCGTTTGGATTTGACGATAACCCTTGATCTGTTTCCACCGTTATTTCATAGGTGCGGCCCGCTTCCAATGATTCTGTGTACTGCGTTTCGGTCGCGGTGAGCCAGTTGCTTTCCCACAAGAATCCTCCTCTGCCCCGAATTCTGACGCGATAGGTATTTGTATCTGGAATGCTATTCCAGGCAATATCAATGCGCCCTGGCAACAGCGCTGTGTTGCGCGGGGTGATGATGTAGGGCAAGGTCTCGTCAATGGGAGAACGAGTCTGACCTGTTGAGCGACCGGAAAGAACTCTAGTCGCACAGCGACTAGAAACCTGTACTTCGCCTCTCGTAGAAACTGACCATGTAATCCAATTGGCATTGGTATCTAGGCAGGTGATGGTCACAGATGATTGGTTGCCGACTCGGATGCGATGATCGGGACTGAGCTCCGCATATCGTGTTGCACGTCCCCAAAATAGGGATAAACGCCCTCTGATCTCTACTGTTCCAGAGAGATTTGAAATGGTGATGTTGTTTGCACGAGCTGGCAACGAGACAGCAAGCGGCAAACCCAGGCTGAGTAAGCAAATGGACAGAAGCGACTTCCAGGTCATAAGGTTGTGTCAGGTGAGGGGCAACTTTTCCCTTGTGCTTGCAAGCGCTGTTGAGCTTGGTGTAGCCATTGATCTTCTTCAGGGATTGGAACTCGACGACGTTCAAGTCGCTCAATGCCTTGTTGACAGCATTCTTGCCATTGTTGGAGGCCATCCTTTGTTTTGTTCTGTTTTTCTAGCACCTGTGCTAATAAACAATGGGCAGCAGCGCCACTCCGGATGCGTTGCTGAGTGTTATTAATACTTGCGATCGCGATCGCTTGATCTAACGCCGATTGGGCATCTTGAAGATAGCCCTGAGACAATCGTGCCCAACCTAGATTTTTGTAGAGGTTGAATTCGTCTTCTGGCTCAACCGCTTTTCTATTCCGTAATAAGAGTCCGTCCTGGAGCAGGATAACGGCTTCCTGGTAATCTTCAGATTGAATCAGGAGCCGCGCTAAATTGTTATGCGCCTCTACCAGTCCCTGACTAGAAGCAATTTGATAAACCTTTTTAGCTTCATCCAGTCTCAGCCAGTCTTCATACACCAGTCCTAAGTTGTAATGGGCTTCTGCATGATCGCTATCTAACGCGATCGCTTGCTGATAATGCTGCTCTGCTTGACGAAGATGTCTTCCGTAATAGAGGTCTAAGCCCTGTCGATTGTAGAGATCGGCGATCGCTGGCAAGCTACACCAAAGAACAGTAATGCCACCCAGCAGCACGAAGGTTGAAATAAATTTAGCCTTTGCCTGCCAATGCTCGGGGATTCCAACTCCAGTAAAGAGCTGTTCGATACTTTTCTGTCCAGCTTCAGTTAGGTCGCTACGAGCTTTCAAGAAAGTTAATAGTGAAGGAAAGATAACAGCTACTGCACCAGTGACCCCTAAACCAACGCTGAAAAAGCGATTAGCAATGTTCAGCAGCAGCGCTAGGATGACAGTCCAGCTACTAATGGTAAGGAATTTAAAGAGCCAATCCTTACGATCGCGCTGGTGAACTAGGGGTTCTGCATCCAGATGCCACCACCAATTTTGAGCTGTGTTGGGATGAATGGAACGGTAAGTAGGGAGATCGACTGCACTACAAATTCGCTGCTTGTGCTCTTTCAGTTTGGTATCCAGGGTTTTAACCCGAAGCAAGCGATCGCCTGAAATCGAGGATTGCTCCATTAAGGACTGGCGAACCGCATCACGGGCACAGAGGATAGCGATCGCCTGCTCCTCAGACAACTCCTTTGACAGATCCAGAACTTGAAGAGCAGTACGATAAGCGGTGAAAGCGGATTGAGCAGGGAGAGCCATAACTGGGTTAACACGGTCAATAACTATTGAGATGATAAGGGTCGCCACTCTCCAGAGTTTATGAAGGCAGCCCAGTAATAAGGATGCGCTGTCGCAGAATGATCCAGCATTGCTAATTGCGATTGACGCAACGCTTCACTACGCCCCATGCCTGATAGTAGATGTTGGTAATATTCCACCATCAAATCACGAGTGATGTCATCTTTTACCTGCCACAGGCTAATGAGCTGACTCTCTGAACCTGCCAGCACTAATGCCCGTCGCAACCCATAAACCCCTTCTCCCAACGACAGGTCTCCTAATCCTGTCTCGCAAGCTGAGAGAACTACCAGTTGCGTGCCCAACAAATCCAAACTGCTTACTTCCAGGGCACTGACAATGCCATCCTCTCCTGTCCCACTCTGTCCTACCTTCAAGCCAGACAATATCAGACCAGACCGCAACAGTGGATTTTCGATGGGGACAACTTCTGATGAGTCAACGGGTTCAAAAAAGCCGTGGGTGGCGATGTGCAAAAAGCTGGGACGGTTAACTTGCTTGAGGGCTGCTTCGGTTGCGGCTGAACCTTGCAGATTTAGCACCTGAGGAAACTGTGCGGCAATGGCATCTGCTTCTTCCGCCGTGCCTGGCAGTGCGGTCCAGTTTTGTTGTCGCAGGTCGGCATAGCGAGTAGGAGATTGGGCAACGACAGAATCTCCGGCTCGTTCAAAGATGGGATTCGCCAGCAGCATTGGTTCGGCTTGAGATGAAGCTATGGCTTGCAGTCTCAGCAGGTCTCGACCAGAGGTGAGGTAGGTAAGGGTATAGTTCTCGACCAGATAGTGTCCGCTTTCATCCACCAGTGTCTCAAAGGGAATCAGGTTGAATGCCCCATCGGGGGAGATCAGCAGGTGGCTGGCATCCCCTAACCGCTGTCGAATCGGAGCCATGACGCGAGCATCAAGCGCTCGTGAGGCTTCCTTGACTTCATCAGTGGTGAAACTGGGATTACGGAGTGCCCGCTGCAAGTCTGCAATCAGAGGGTCAATCTCCGCTACCGAACCCAAATCAATGCCGTCAATCCTGCCATCTGCTTGCAGCAGATAGGCTGCATAGTGAGCTTCTCCAGAGTTGTCGTTGCTTGCTGCTGTAGGGTTAAAGACTCGATAGCGCACCAGTTCAACGAGGGTGGTTTGAGCAGGAAGCAGTGCCTGGAGGGTCGGCACATCAATGGGCTGATTGAGTGCCCGGAACTGACTACTGCGGCGAGAGAGCTGGTCTTCGAGTGATTGAATTTGAGCCTCCAGAGCGGCAACCTGATTGCGGTATTGGTCAAGGGGTAAGGATTCAGAACGGTTGAAGACCAGGGTGGAGAGTTGCGTTCGTCTAGCATTCAGATCATTGAGCAAGGCTTGACTGTCCGGGTCGAGTTGCTCTCGGAGAATCTGCTGGCTATTGGTGAAGAGATCCAGAAGCCGCCCTTTGCGCTGTAGAACGGTCGTCAGTGCCAGTTGAGCGGAAGTTGGATCGGCGGGCAGGGACTGGAGGTGTAGTGAGATGACAGTATCAGTGGTATCTGCAAAGGTGGCAAGGAAGTTGCGTTTGTAAGATTCAGAGCCACCAATAAGATTGAGGTTAAGGTTTACTTCCTCAACTGACAAGCTTTGCTGTAAGCGGTCGAGGGTCAAAGTGAGGTCATTTTTCGCCCAGGAGAGTGTTGCCAGGTTGTTGAGGCTTTGGGCAACATCGGGGTGATTTTCTCCCAGCGCTTGTTCCCGGATAGCCAGCGATCGCTGGAAGAGGGGTTCCGCCTGAGCGTAATTGCCCTGCTTCAGGTATAGCGTTGCCAGATTATTGAGGCTAGCAGCCACAAGGGGGTGATTTTCCCCCAAGGCTTGCTCATAAATAGCTATTGCTTGCCGAAAGAGGGGTTCTGCCTGAGTGTAGTTGCCTTGACCCTGATACAGCGTTGCTAAGTTGTTGAGGCTGCCAGCTACATCCGGATGATTAGCCCCCAGCACTTGTTCCCGGATAGCCAGCGATTGCTGGAAGAGGGGTTCTGCCTGAGTGTAGTTGCCTTGATCCTGATACAGCGTTGCTAAGTTGTTGAGGCTGGTAGCTACAAGGGGGTGATCTTCCCCTAAAGCGTTTTCATTGATAGTGATCGCACGCTGAAAGAGTGGCTCTGCTAGGGTGTAGTTGCCCTGATCTTGGTGTAATCGTGCTAAATTATTGAAACTTTGGGCTATGTCTAGGTGATTTTCTCCTAAAGCTTGTTCGCGAATAGCGAGCGCACGCTGGAAGAGGGGTTCTGCCTGGGCATAGTTGCCCTGATCTTGGTATAGCGTTGCCAGGTTGTTGAGGTTAGTAGCTACAAGGGGGTGATCTCCTCCTAAAGCGTGTTCCCAAATGGCGATCGATCGTAGGTAGAGGGTTTCTGCCTGTGTGTAATTGCCTTGAGCCTGATATAACGATGCCAAATTGTTAAGGCTGTTAGCCACATCCGGGTGATTTTCTCCCAAGGCTTGTTCTTTCATAGCGATTGATCGCTGGAAGAGTCGTTCTGCTTGGATATAGTTGCCTCGGTCCCGATATAGCTGTGCCAAGTTATTGAGGCTATTGGCCACATCGGGATGATTTCTCCCTAGAGCTTGTTCCCAAATAGCAATCGCTCGCAGATAAAGGGTTTCTGCTTGGGCGTAGCTACCTCGTGCATGGTAAAGCGCTGCCAGGTTGTTGAGGCTTTGTGCTACATCTGGGTGATCTTCTCCTAAGGCTTGTTCACGAATAGCGAGCGCACGCTGGAAGAGGGGTTCTGCCTGAGCATAGTTGCTCTGTCCCCTATAAAGCGCTGCCAGGTTGTTGAGGCTTTGTGCTACATCTGGGTGATCTTCTCCTAAGGCTTGTTCACGAATAGCGAGCGCACGCTGGACGAGGGGTTCTGCCTGAGCATAGTTGCTCTGTCCCCTATAAAGCGCTGCCAGGTTGTTGAGGCTGGTTACAACATAAGGGTAATTGGCTTCCAGATCTTGTTCCCAGATAGCGATTGCACGCTGATAAAGAGGTTCTGCTTGAGTGTAGTTGTTCTGCACATAGTATAGTACTGCCAAATTGTTGAGTCCTTGAGCAACAACGGGGTGATTTTCCCCCAATGTTTGTTCTCCGATAGCTAACGCTCGCTGGAAGAGGGTTTCTGCTTGGGCGTAGTTACCCTGCGCTTGGTATACTGCTGCCAGATTGTTGAATGTGGTGACTACATTTGGGTGATTTTCCCCCAGAGTTTGTTCCCCAATAACCAACGCCCGCTGGAAAAGGGTTTCTGCTTGGGTATAGTTATCCTGTGCTTGATACAGCGTTGCCAGGTTGTTGAGGCTGGTAAACACAAGTGAGTGATTTTCCCCCAAGGCTTCCTCTCCGATAGCCAACGCTTGCTCAGCCAACGGCATTGCTTCTTCGTAACGTTCTGCTTGATAGAGTACAGCCACTCGCTGATTCAATTGATCTACTGCTACCAACGCTCTGTCGGTCTCGGTTGCCGCTTGCCGTTCTAACCTGTAGCTACCCATTACACCAGCACCATACGTATTCGCAAGAATGGTGTATGTGCCTGTGGTCGGCAGCGTGATCACGATAGTCGAGTTTGTTCCAGACAATCCATCGTCGTTTTCAGCGATGACCTCACCGTTAGGACTTTTCAAGATCAGGTAAGTATCAAACTCCTCACTGCTCAGTTCGACGACAATTTGCTCTTTAGCCCTTCCCGCAAAAGTGTGCTCCTGGTAATAGCTGCCATCTGGGAGGGTTGGGCTAGTGCGGTCTAGCTGCCCTGTGATAGTCGAAGGTGAATCAGTAGTGGTGGCTTGAGCTGTTCGGAAGGGAGTGGATTGCTCTAGTTGAAAAGTAGTTTGTGGAAGGGCACTCGTTGGTATAGTTATCCAAATCCCACTCACTAGCCCAATGATTCCCTGTCCAAGTAAGTGGCTCACCAATCTGTAGCGTGTCATCTTAACTTCCTTGAAACTACGCCATTCCATTTTCCGCAGCTGGCAACAATCATCCTTCCCAAAAAAGTATAAGAGGTTCTCAGGACTCTTTCAAAAAGAGTTCGTAACTACTCAGCCTTGAGCACTGGAGCAACTGGAGCGCCCATGAATAAACTCACCAGAGCATCCAATAGATCAATCCCTTGTTTCCTCAATGCCGAGATATGGCCCCGAATGCGACAGAACATCTGCAGGACTTTAGCTTCATATCATCAGGAGACTCAAAGATCTCATCCGCCGATCGCCCCTCAACACTCAAGGCAGCTATGGCGATCGCTATTAGCCGTGGTGCAAGAACAGGATGACTCAGATACGCCTTATCTTCTGCGACGCTCTTGATTGAATACTGCTGGGATTTCGGAGTGAACCCTAGCCCATCGAATTGGGGAAAGACGTACCACATCCAGTGCAAGTGCTTGCGACCACTCTTGACTTCGGCGAGTGCTTGTTCGTAATTGACTTTCTGTGCTTCCACGAAGCGGTTTAAATTATGGGGATCGCCTGCGTTACTGGATTGACTCATACCTTTCCTCACCGTTTGCCATCTCTATTTTGGCCTAGACTGCTTGCCTATCCCATGCGCCTGATAGTGTTGTTGAGTAGTTGCGAACCCCGCAACTACTCATACGGGTTTGGGGTGGTTGGGCGATCGCCCTGATTGACGGCATTCAGGAGAACAATGACGCTAGCTAACCTGCTGCCAGCCTAATCACCTTCTGTCGCTCCTCAGGAGGGAGCTTACGCAATTCTTCCACAATCCATAGCGGATTGATACTCGTCTTTGGCTCTGCAGGAGATTCCTCCCAACGCTGAAACAAATGCCGGTCGATCGCCTCATAGACGGGACGAGCCTTTTCCTGGGCTGTACAATGCTCATAGATATCCTTCAGCGTTTGAACACTGTGGCCCATTGCAAAAGCAAGAGAAGCCACCTCAGCTTCGTTCAATTTCACCTGAAAGGCCCAAGTAGCCCAAAAATTCCGGATTATGTGAGGGGTAATGCGTTTGCCAATCAATTGGTAGGAAGTGCGCACAAACGCCCCACCAAACGCAGATGCGTTACCAAGTTTGCCAGTCTCTGGAAGCGGCAATAGATACCCCCACCGCCAGCGCGGACCTTGAGCTCGCTCCTCAACCTCATAGGTTTCGCTGGGTTCAAACTCTGTCCACCCTTTCGTAGCCCAATGCCCGACTTTACCTTGAAGTTTAGCGTCCCACCAACTATAGGGTTGACCATTAGAAAATCCTCCGGCTACCCACCAGCCACACAGATAATGTTCTAGATACTCATAAAGCCAAGTCTCATCATTGAAGCACCGGTTGGGAATCTCCATCATGTAGACCCCATAAACGTCATCGGTTTTGTCAGCACAAATCTGGAGCATCCACACCCCTTCTGGATACACCTTATCTTTGTACGCATAAACCTTACATAAATAGTTATCTGCTAACGTACCATCGTGATTCTTATCACGAATTCCATTCGGCGGCAGTGGAAAATAGTACCCATCGACGGGCACGTTCTCAGGGCGTTGTACAGGGCAGCTGAGGGCAATTTTGCTCGTACGATAGACCCGTTGCCGCCGGGTTGGCACGTCTGTTGCCAGTACCCACTTCAGGTAATGTTGAAGGCTCTTAGCAATCACGTATCCGTCACGATAGGCTGCATCTTTCCGTTGGAGCCGAGTGAGTTGACGTAACGGCTCGACCACTAATCGTCGCACCGTGGTCAGCGCTGTCTCCCCGTCCACCACATCCGGCCACTTGCGCGCGACATCAGCTACAGTCCTCTTCGTGCGTTGCCATTTTTGGACTTCTTGCATCGCCACATTTGTCATCTCTGCTAACACAATCAAGATAGGAATCGAGGCGTAATCCCGGTTACGCCGCACCTGCCGCCGGTACAGGTAATGAGCAATACGTATCAACGCGGTGAGTTTCCCGCTCTTCGTTCTGGGACTCAGAGAGTTGTTCTGTTGCTTGATGTCCTGGAAGTACTCTCCAACCCAACCTTCCAGATAGAACTGTTTTTCATACCAATGGTCATCCTGTTGCGGCTTCGTCAAGCCTTCAAGCTGATCCGGTGTCACAAGCGGTATGAGGTGCTGCAAGCCGAGTTCGTCGAGAGGAATGCCCAATTTGCGGTGGAGATGTCCTAGCATTAACCGCGTGTCCTTCATATAAGTGATTGCGGACGGATGCTTGACAGCTTTGCGCGCCCGTCCTGGATAAGTAGGCGCTGTCCAGTAACGGTAAAGTTCATCCAGGTCATAGCTTAAGGCAGGGGAAGTTTCCACCTCTGTCAATCGGTAGCGCTCATACGAACCGGTGCGTTCTGTCAGCGGCAGATCTGAGAAGTGCCCACGTCCACTCAGGTAGCGAGGTGGACAACACTGATTCTGTAGCTCAGGGCTGGATACCAGTGGATACCAAGCGCGTCGCTTTGCCAGTTCCAAATACCAATCTAGGGCAGACCTGGAATGATGAAGGCTACCGAGAGAAGCCCTCATCCGTTGCACTCCAATCAGCAAGTCTTCACGAGCCGTGCAATAGCGATGAATGGTTTGGGTAGCTAGAAAGGCATCCGCTTCGGCAGATTGTGCCCCTGTTGCCTTTGCACCTGTGATAATAGGCGCTCCGCGCCAAACAGGAACCAGTAATCGTCGATGAATCGAGCGCAACTGATTGAACTTGTGTTTGACGAATTGAGGGGGATAGAGAGTCTCAGCAAAATTCTCAACATCTGCCATCGCTTCCAATACATTAGAAACGTAGATCATTATAAATCTCCAAAATTAGCTGCAGAGTAAATCAAACGAAGTTTAGCTACTATTAAGAACCTAGAGATTTTCTAGATCTGGTATTCATGAATAGAACCAAAAGATGATTATTTATTAATTCAAGATAACACGTATACGACAAGTACTTTTTGATATGTTCCTATTGAGCTGGTGATATATATTGCCTGATTAGCGATGTAGCAATACTTGTAGCCAAAATAGGCTTTATCGACTTAATAAATAACTGCATTTATTTTAATATATAAGGGGTCATATATAAGACTATAAGTACTGGAACGACTGGTTTATTAACTATTCAAACAGCAGGCTAATTGGGCCAAACTACGACTCAAACCACAGATTCAGGTGTTATTTAACTGCTGTGGGGTTGTAGATTAAGGCTCGAGCGGTTCACTTCCTTGCTCTAGAAGCACTTTTAGCGTTGAACGAATTCGAGCCAGTTGCTCCAGCAACTCACTAGTGGAAATATTCAATTCTCCGCTCAGTTCTTTCAGGTTGGTTGCAGCCGTTGGAGTCAGACTGAAACACGACGTTCTTTTAACTTCGCCGTAGCTAGTTTCTGCCACGCCTCGTGTGGAGCGATGACCAGGTTTTCTCTGCGTTTGCCACTTGGATTCATGATGTTGCTGAGATGTTTTGCGTGCAGGTGCCATGGAATTTACTCCAAAAAAATAGGGACTCACCGACGAGTTGTGTCAGCGAGTCCCCGTTGAGGGATATCGAATCAATATAGTTATTTGCGAAGCTTGGTAGCCACTTCTTTAGAGTATATACAAATTTTAAATAACACGCCAATACACTCAATTTGACAGTGCACGAGCTTGACACAAGCGAAGTGGTCACCGGGATGGCTCAAGAGATGGACGGGTGCATCATGACGCGATCGCCTCCCATAAAACAGGAAGAGGGAAGGTGGTTCGCATCACCGCCCGCCCGTCAGGAGTGGTTTTGAGCTGCTCCCACATCGCTTTGATATCGGTTAACGAGTCAGTATGGTTGAGGTTGGTCAAAGTGTGATCAGAACTTTTAGGGGAGGTATGACTACGATGAGTTGTGATCACACCTGGAGCTGTTTCCTCCTCATCCTTATCCTGTAAGCGGTTCAGGAATCGTTCTGTCAGTGCCTGCAAGATGGCGTCGCGGTCGGCATCTGCAAAATTTGAGATTGAGTAGTTGCGGAAGCCGCTTCCTGGCACCTTGCGAGATCGCCCTTCAAACTTCCCTTGCTCAATCTCAAACCCAATTTTCCTTAGCAGCTTATTAACCGTCTTCACCGGGTCGTGCTCTGCTTTGATGGTTAGTCCTGCTAGCCGCTTGAGTGGGTGTCGATGAAAGACGCCCCACTGATGCAGGGCGATCGCCTCTGGGGTGTTGTTATTCCATGTCCTCACCTGGCCGCTGAGGAATGGATCGAAGGGGGCGTTAGATAGCAAATTGGCTCGTGCTGCCCGGAAACTTATACCAGGGGTCCACAGCATCTCTTTGCGCTTAGCTGCCTGGGTCAGTGCCCCCATCAGGCTCCAGCGGTCGATGCTCTTAGACGCTTCTGGGTTTTGCATCAACCAGAGTTCTTCCGTCACCTTCAAGAATTTGCCGCTATCTTTGACGACTGCCTTCAGAGCAAATTGGGCATCGTCGAGATTGATGCCGGGTAACTTATCTTGAAGAATTTTCTTCTTAGCCAGCTGCCGCTCTGGGTGGCTAGAATTCATTCCCTGAGCGATTTGGTGGGCGTCATTCAGGGAGATGACTAAAGGTTTGTGCTGGCTGCTACGAAGCTACATAGGGAGAACAGATGAAGCTTCGGTATGGAGTTTATTGAAAAAAAGAAACCCTCGACAGACTTGCCAGGGGCTTTTTTGGGAATGGGCACTTTAAGGTAAATCGTTTAGGGGTTGCTGATAATGCGTGCTGTTGATGTCCTACGAAACTAGAAACTGTGGCTGATTCTTCTTGGGGTCAGTGGCGTTCTTTCACTATTTATACCAAGGAATTCTTACCAATATCCATCGGCTCTCCAGCGTCACCAACGGTATTAAATCAGGGTGCAATCGCCTTCAATCAACTAACAAAAATCCCACCAGTTTTTTGACCAGAAAAACTCCTTTCTTAGTTTGCCGTGTAGCTGCCGTGTTTTTGCCATGTTGCTGTCCCGTACACGGCAGCTGCCGTTCCCCTTGCCGTGTTGCCGTGTCCCTTATGGGAGAACGGACACGGCACTTTGCCGTGTGTTTGCCGTGTGCCGTGTTTTGGGTGCCGTGTAGCTGCCGTGTGTACTGTTTTACCCCTTCCAAAGGATGCCGTCCCCCCAGGTCATAACCGAGCCGTGCTGCTCTAATTGGGTGACTAAATCCTTAAGTTGCTCATCTTGCAAATTGTGATTACGTCCCCAATTTTTGCTTAGAGTTCTGAAGTCAATTTTTCCTTTCGATTGCAAGTAGCGTGATAGCTTTTCAATCAGTTCATTGGCTATCTCACTGACATCGTTGGGAGGTTCAGGTGCCTCTGTTTTGTACAGTCTTTCTAGCGTTTCTTTAGTGGCATGAACAGGCGATTGGGGGGCTACATCTCCTCCAATGTGAGATCGCGTATCGCGGTTGTAGCCGCTGTAATTCTCTAACTCCGGCATGGGGAACCAGCGCATCCCATCGCACCAAGCGCGGCCAACGGGCGATCGCATTAACTGTCCTTTGATATCGCTCATATTGCGAGCGGTATCATCAACGCACTGCGCCCGGAGTACGGCTGATATCTGCTGTTCCTCACCCTTCAAGCCAACAATGAGCAACCGGAGTCTGGAGCGGGCAGCGCTGTTGATGCACAAGTCAAGCAGGTGAGCCGACTGACCCGCTTCCCAGCAATACTTCTGGCGGCTATCGCCAGAGCTAACCAAGCCAGCGATCGCCCCCACGTACCGCTTAGATTTCTCGCGGATCAGCGTGCCTTCATTGCAGATCAGCAGCGCCTTCTCTGGCAGGCGCAGAAACTCTTCTATGCAGCGATCAGCCCACTCAACTACATCGCCATCGGAGGATACTGCCACATTGAGCCGATGGAACCGGACATTTTGCAAATTGGCATAGTACCCGGTTTCCTTG
>Ga0163148_10002279_pt1 | contig 23243 bp, 20 predicted proteins | sample OliLakLV19MP7P2_FD_148606 | JGI IMG/M metagenome (GOLD analysis project Ga0163148, IMG submission 148606) | Freshwater microbial mat bacterial communities from Lake Vanda, McMurdo Dry Valleys, Antarctica- Oligotrophic Lake LV.19.MP7.P2 | ecosystem: Environmental > Aquatic > Freshwater > Lake >...
CGTGACCAGCGGAAAGCTCCCGTCCATCGCCGCCGCTTTCATCATTCCTTCAACGTTGTTGACCACAATCACCGCAGGCACTTTTTTGATCATACGCCTATAGAGAGTGTCGCCTGAACCTGCCGGCGGAATGTAGGGTGTACCACTCGGGCGCTCATAAATGGCATGCCAGGAAGGTCATCTAAAACTAGTCTACCTGTAAAGCTCGGCTGGACACGCACTGCGACCGGAACTGCAAGCTCAGCTGAAACACTAGGATTAGGATGAATTACCCCTCCTAGCATTACTGGATTACCAACCGCCTGAAGGGGTGTTTTTTTACCGAGAATATCTAGAGCGGTAGCGGCGATCCCGGTTGGTTGCAGGTATCCTCCAAGCTCTCCGATGACTCTAGCATTACTGGAGTGTCCTAATGGACTTAGGCCAACCAGTGCTCTGGCCGTCAAGGCAGGGCGGTTGCACTCAATTGCATAAACGGTTAAGCGCCCGCCAGTTACTGAGAAAGGAACGACTCCAGTCACATCCTCCGGCCTAGTCTCAACGCGCAACGTTTCCGATCCCGAAGACCTCCCTGACGGATCTACCAACGTGACATTAGCATCTTCGAGCTGCACAGCGGAGGTAAGAGCGCGCTGCCCCCGCAGGAGTCGGACGTCAGCCGTAAGATCGACACGAGAGCGATCAACAACGCAGCGGCTTTCCACCTTTGGCAGATTAAAACGGTCGCCTTCCGGGCCAGCTAAATAAGACATAGGATAAACTTAACTATTCACCAACTTATTTTACTGAATAAATAAACGGATTTAGAACTTCATGAATTGAGCATTAAATTGAGCTTGCCAATCTTTCTTGTCAGCCCCTAATCGGGGCAGCTATCTTTGTGAATAGTTAGTCTTTGTCACCCCCGATTTGCTCCGCAAATCGGCCCCTGAGGGGCCAGATACACTTTCATTAGCATGCATTTCTCATTAACGTACTGAATGGTTACGGATAGATTAATTAAAGCAAGTTACTGTCCAATACTATCGTAAGTTGGCGGGCTAAGATAAGCGCCTGTCCAGCTTAGATATTTGCCCTAGAGAGGTAACCGTTCACGGGCATAGTTGTCTCCCCCTTGCGTCCCCTGTGGTAAAAACTAAACTTTACGCAATTGCGTATGGCGTATTTTAACCACAGAGGACGCTGAGGTACGCAGAGGGTCTGAACGGTTCCCTAGAGAGTTGCGGCAGACTAAATGTATAGGCTGTTCAATGCTATATACCTTGCCACACTAAGTGGTAGGAGGTCCTGAGGTATGCCCGCTCCACTGGCGATCTGGTTACGAACTGTTGTGGCGGAGATGCTTGATCCTGAAATAGCTGACACTATTGCACTCTCTAGCTGGGCTACCTGCTCTGGCGTTAGATTCTCGCGAAGTGCATGCAGCAGGTTATTCTTGTTCTCTCCCCTAAGAACAATTACTGGATCGGCTAAGGCGAGAATCGAATCCACTGCGCGCCACCGATGGAAATTGCTAACTGAGTCAGAACCCAGGAAAAGGGATAGCTTTGTGCCAGGAATGTAGCCCTTAATAAATGATAATGCTTCCGCCGTGTAGGACGCTCCCTGGCGCTCCAACTCAAACGGAGCAACCAACAGGTCAAATGGGCTAGTAGGCTGTGTTTCAGTGAGAGCCCCGCAGATCATATTCAAGCGATCGCTATCACTAGCGATCGCTCGATTGGTCTTTAGCGGGCTCTGCTTTGCTGGAACATACAGCACCGCTTCGGCACCAACGGCAGCAGCGCACTGTTGGGGTATCGAAAGGTGAGCGAGAGTAAATGGATCAAAAGTTCCACCAACGATCAAGATATGAGAATAGCGCGATAGAACTCTTAAATCTCCGATAAGCGGTTCAACTCTTGTGCTTTTCTCTGTGGACGCCCTGAACTCGCCCCAATTACTACTCGACTGCTCCCTACTTGAGTGGTGAATCATAGCGATACTGCACAATCACGCTCACAACCGCGCTCCCGATGATCTCTGCTCTCCGGCTCACGTGATGTTGCTTCCGGCAATACCTCACGGCCCTCGATTACCTCTATGTTATGCTCGGCAAGTATGCGGATAATCTCAGCAGTTCTCTGCGGAGAGCTATCAACAGACCTAGTCGCATCTAGAATCACTCGTACATGAAATCCGAAACAGTTGGCATCAATTGCTGTTTCGACTACGCAGTAATCGAGCGCCAGGCCAACGACATCGATCGCGATCTTGGGAGCTGAAACTTGGCACCCTTCGCCCCAGGAATCTAGGGTAGAAACTAGATCCGTAGCTAGATTGCCCTGAGAATCTAGAATTGCGGAGTAACTCTCCCGCGTTGGATCGCTACCCTTCTTTACTAGTAGATCGATCCCTGATCTATTTAGTTATGGGTGTAGCTCCGCTCCCGGCGTTTCCGCAACACAATGAACGGGCCACAACATCTGAGCAGTCCCATTCTGTTCAATCTGATCAAAAGGTGCTTTGCCGGGATGGTTCGGTGCAAAACTACAGTGATCGACCGGATGCCAATCCATAGTTGCCACCACTTTGTCGTACTGTCCAGAACCGATCAAGCAATTGACCATCGGCACGATCCTATCTCCATCCGCTACTGCCAAAGACCCGCCTGGGCAGAAATCTCGCTGCAGATCCACAATTAACAACACACGCATTCGGTTCTCCGTCATAGCTTAACTCCCTACTTATAAAAACCGTGGTTCATCGGCATTCGCCGACCGACTCCGTAGGCATGCGAGGTAACTCGCAATGCTGGTGGCATCTGCCTACTTTTCCATTCAAATTCGTCGGACCGAACAAAGATGTTGCGAATGACCCCCTCAGGAACCCGCCCTTTGAATCGCACCTGTGCTTCCGTTAGTGTCAGGCGCTGCTCAAAGATCTCCCGTGCTATTGGCGCTAGCAGCTGTGGTGGCGCACCCATCACGTTTTCATCGGCTTGATTCTCCTTAAGTTCAGCCGAGGGGACTCTGGTGATTGTTGACTCGGGGATGATCTCGCTTGCTGCCTGCTTATTGATGTAGTTGGCCAACTCATACACTCGGTCTTTGTCAACATCTCCAAGCACACTAAAACCACCGGTCATATCACCGTAGATCGTGCAGTTATTCATTATCAGCTCGGTCCTATTCCCCGTGTTGACCATTAGTCCGCCAAGCTTATTGGCGATCGCCATCAGGTTGACCATTCGGATCCGAGCTTGGATGTTCTCTTCGGTAACATCAGAGGGTCTTGCTGCAAATTCCGGATCAAGGCGCAAGCTTGCTTCTACTGCTTCACACTCCTTATCAATCGCAATAACTTTGCAGTGGATGCCGAGATTCTCAGCAAGTTTGAAGGCATCTGCCAAAGTCGCCTGCGAAGAGTAGCGCGATGGCATTGTTACTCCGATCACATTGCTCGGTCCGAGCGCTTCAACACACAGCGCCGCCACAAGTGCTGAATCGATCCCTCCGCTTAGTCCGATGACCGCCTTTGGGATCGGTGCACCTGTAATCCTTGAGCGGCGCCCAAAGTAGTCTCGGATACCCATCACTAGCGCGCTGTAAAGCTCTGCTGTGCGGTCAATCGTTGGTAGCGCAACCTCATGCTGAAGCGCTAAATCTACCAGTATGAGATCGTCGTTAAATCCTTGGCCTACCCCAAGCACCTTTCCGTCACCGGCCACAACTAGACTGCGACCATCAAACAGCACTTCGCCTTCATATCCGTCGTATGATCCAACCAGGTTGGCATAGATAATTGGGGTAGCTGTTCTTCTGACAGTTGAGCACAATAGTTCGGCGCGCACCCCGAACTTTCCTACATGGAATGGCGACGCTGAGATATTAACGATCAGATCAGCACCGTTTAGGGCCAGCTCACTACTTGGATCGATCGAGTACCCCTGAGACCAAAGATCTTCACAGATCTGTGTGCCAATTTTTATACCGTCAACCTCAACTACATTGCGGTCCTGTCCTGGAATAAAATAGCGCTCCTCATCGAAGATCTCGTAAGTTGGCAGAAGGCTTTTGTGTTGAACTGCGACTATCTTTCCGTCGTGAATAATGGCTGCTGAGTTATAGAGGTGCGGCCGACCACCCGGTCGACTCTCCGTGCGTTCGGCGGTTGGTTCCACAAAACCGACGATTACGGTTATTCCAGCAGTTGCGGCCCGTATCTTTTGAAGCGCCGCTAGGTTGTCGGAGATATAGTTCGGATTGTAAAGTAGGTCCAGGCACTGGTAACCGGGGATAGTCATCTCCGGGAAAACAACAAGACGAGCTCCTGCATCACGAGCCCTTTCGATATATGAGATGATTTTCTGTGTGTTTTGCTCAATCTGCCCCGGATATGTAGCGATCTGCGCTACGGCTACTCTGTAGTCTTGCTTAGCAGTAAAGGCAGTGTGCACGGCGGCCTTCACGGAATTGCTGGCACTTAACCCGAGAGCTTGATCTGTCCCATTAAACGCGCTTGAACTAGGTGTCGCCGTACTCACAATCCCGCCTCCAAAACAATCAGCCACTACGGCGGAATTTATAGGCGATTCTAGGTTTCTATCGAACTTGTTCTCATTTTGAGCAGAACATTCATCGTTATCTGTGCAGTATGTTGTTTTGGCCCCGTTAGGTAGGGTATCAGCATTCGCTTAGCAAATTCGCCCAATTCGAAGCTATCGTTCTGTGTAGATTTGTAGTTACTACCTATTTCATCTCGATTTGCACATTCTCTACCCAGTTAAAAACTTATTGACTCGGGAGGAGCCATGCTAAGCAATGATCACGCCAACACCACACACATACCTGCACCGCCACCTGGACACCTACCTGATCACTCAGACCTAGCGGTTCAAACTTTTCGACTACCAACCACCCAGGCGGTAGTTGGTGAGCATAATTTAACTAGACTCCCCGCGGATTACCGACCGTTCACCGATCAGTACTTCCTTAACACGGGAGCTATCTTGCAGCGCGAACAGCTAAATCCGTGGGTCAAAGCACAGGTAGTAATTCGAAAGGGGCCAGGGATCGTTGGCGGTCTAGCAGAAGCGGTTAAGATTTTAAAAACGTACTCGGAACTAGCCAGTCACGGCGGGATCGTTAAGGCACTCCAGGATGGTGCTAATTACGAAAGTGGCGATGCTGTCATGACTATCGAAGGTCTGATTCAAGACTTCGTAGAGCTTGAAACTATGTACCTCGGTGTTATAAGCGCAGAGTCAACTCGATTTAGCGACGGCACTGACAGGATCGATCCCATTGAAGCCGAACGCAGGATGCGCGCGGTACATCAAGCAGCAGAGGGTCGACCAATCATATACATGGGGGCGCGACACTGGAGTTTCCGCCAAGATGCTGAGATCTCAGCTGCCGCCTTTCGCGGGGGAGCGAGCTCGTGCTCAACCCAGATTGGCGCAGACAGTATCGGCACAAATGCCGTTGGTACGATCCCGCATGTCCTAGAGAATATCATGGCTTGGAGGTACAGTAGGAATTGCGCTGTCGAAGAGGCAACTAAGGCATTCGATCGATGCATGGAACCAACTTTTAAGAGGATTGCACTAATCGATTACAATAATCGGGAGATTGATGATGCACTTGCAACAGCCCGGGCATTGAACGGAGCCCTTTATGGCGTCCGTGTTGACACCTGTGGCGAAAACATTGCTCAGGGCGCTGCCCTCTCCCCATTCAGCACTGCTGCCTTGGAACTAAAGAATAGAGGATTTGAGATCCCATCTCTTGAAGATCGCGATGCAAAGTACTGGTATGGAAATGGTGTGACTATTACCGGGGTATATGCACTACGAAGTGCTTTGGACCAGGCTGGATTTAATAATGTCAAAATAGTTCTCTCCAGTAGTTTTGGAGATCCTGAGAAGGTCGCGGCCTTCTTGCGCGCCGAAAGATTACTTAAAACAGTTCTCGTAGACTCCTTTGGCGTAGGCGGTGTGTTTGACTCACGTGCGGCTAAGATGGATATCGTAGCAGTTGGTGATTCTGCTCTAGATTTAAGGGCAATCTCCAAGGCAGGTCGAATCGAACGAGTTAATCCCGAGTTAAGAGTAGTAGAACTGGGGTAACTATTCAGAGAAAATCTGCCCCGACTAGGGGCTGACAAGAAAGTTCAGCAAACTCAGTTTTAGGCTGTCCCAATGAACTTTTTCAGACCTTACTTTATTTAGACTCAAAACGTTCTGAATAGTTACCAACTGGGGCAGTAAACAGATATAGCTGCTCTATTTCGCTACAAATTCTAAGGTGATCTTATATATGCAACCTATTCCCTCTTCTACCCGTCCCCATGACACTCAACCACCTGACTTAGCTAGTGCAGGAATCCTGAATCGGACACAACTATTAGGGGTAGCTTCTGGCGCTAGTGCAATTAGACACTTTATGGTGGAGATCACTAACAGCTCCATCGACCAACCGAGTAGTTACCGCTGCTGTTTCTCTTTTGAAGCTGCGCAGCTTGAAACCTCCTACTTGGTTGCGTATCGCCATGGAGATTGCGGCATAGAGATCGGGCTGCTAGAGCGCCATTTTCCTACACTTGAGCTTAGAAAAAGGCTTCCTGTTAATAGGTCGGGAGAGAGTAGTACATATGCAACATACACTCTTCCGAAACTCCCAGCCGAGTTACCACAATCCGATGCTCCTCTTCGTCCTCTAGGTAAGGGTTTCTTCGCGTCAGGCGGATCGTCTTGTGAGAGGACAGCACTGTTTGCAATGAATAACTCAGCACTTGCGCGGAGTAATGATATCCTCACATTCGTTCCTATTCAGGAGATCCGACGTCGTTACCGGTCTGGTGAACCTTTAGATATAAAGATTGTGCTAGCTGCACTGCGTCTCGAAGAACCTCCAACTCAACGGTTGTCATCGGCAAAACTAACAATACCTACAAACTGGATTATCCCGGTCGGCAGCAGCGAACTGCTTGCGGATCTGCATTCTCAATGGAGCAGCTCTAGTAATCAGCGACCGATTAGAACATCCGTTATTGAGACAACTACCCCTCCAGCGGAGCCGTTTCTGAATCAGCTTGAGTTTGAGCATGGCGGAGGTCAAGCGGTAGTACGGCGAGGTTTTGATGGGGTCGACTCAGGCGCTTATGTTAGGGTAGCTGACGACATATACATGCTAATTAAGAGGGGCATTCGCCCGATGCTCGTTGCCCGTGAATTAGTTGCTGGAGATACAGGTGAAAATGCATGCCCATTAGCTATTGAGGGAATTTCTGAGTCACTAGAAGGAGAACAAAATCTAGATGACATTGCTCAACGCGCCATGCAAGGCGTACGTGAAGAGGGAGGGGTTGAGCCGCTTGGCGTCGACTATCTTGGATCGCTCTTTCCGCTACTAGATAGACACGTTGAGCGCGTTGATAGTTTCCTGGTTCAAATAGACCCATCAAGAGCGGTCTCCGCACACTATACTCCAGATGAGAGAGTCGATTCATTTCTTGTTCCCGTCAGGGACGTGATCGATCTTTGCAACCACGGCGTCATTACCGATCCACGGCTGGAGATAAATGCTCGGTTCTTAGCTGAGATTGCTGGGAAACCCCGCTATTCTGATAGGGATTAAGAGAGGAAATTCACAACACACACGTGCTACTCACCAGGGTACCAACGAAATTTAATATCTCTAAATTTAGATAGGACTTTGATAGAGGTCACTAACGCTCCGAACTGTTCATAGATCTCCTGCATTATTTCAGTTAGGTCTTCAGCTCTGGGCACCTCAACTCCAATCTCATAATCCCAGCTCCCAAGCAGTTCAATTAGATAGGTAACATTAGGCTGGCTATAGCAGAATTTACTCAGACCGGCAGTAAGGGTCGACTCAACCCCCTTCGAGTAGATCAGTAACTTAAAGGAATTGTAGCCATATTTTGTACAATCAACTGCAAACATCTCCCCTTCGATCACGCTGCTCTCCGTCAATTTTTTAACCCGCAGATCAACGGTAGAGGCCGGAATTCCTAGCTTAGCTGCAACATCTCTGTTGGATGGGGCTCCCCCTGCTCCCAACACTCCCAATATTTGGCGATCAAGTTGATCGATCTCGACTTGCTCCTTGGTAAACTTTGAAGTGAGTGGTTGTATCGAGAATCGCTTATTGGAAAGGTAGCGGCGGGAAATGATTGTCGTCCCATACTGTACTGAAAGGGCTTTATCGAAAAACACTCCTCGATACTTAGCCGACAACGTATGCAAGATCTCTAACACCGTACATACCTCTTTAGCACAGATTGCTACGCCGTACTGATACTCGCCGCCAAACTCCCCAATCCAGATCACTTCAGGCGTAGACGAAAGCAGCTTGAGGAGGGCGGCACTGGTGCTCTTGCGGTGTGCTCCAACGGTAAAGAATACATTGACCGTAGTTAACCCAAGTCTGTGAAGATTAACCACCGGCAGCGCCTTGATGATCCCATCTCGCTGGAGTTTAGTAAGCAGATACCTGACGGTGTGCTCACGCAATCCGCTCTCTTTACTCAAAATCTTAATCTGAGCCCGCGGGCGAAGCTCTGCTGAGGCCAGGGCGAGTGCTTCGTTAGGTGTAATCTTCATCGGATAATCCTTTTGATTTAGCGGAATTACCCTAACAACTGAGGCACTCCAGAGCAATCCAAGGGTAATATGTAACGATTAACCTAGTATAGTGGCCGCACTCCTCTGAATCCCCTACCCACCACCCAGCATCTAACACAAATGGACGATAATTCTATGAGTGCTGACGATCCCATGGATGAAAAGGTAGACGGACCGGCGATTGCTGCCGCTATTATGAGCCGTTTGCCAACTGCCCAGAAGGAGCGCCTGGTCAAGGCGATCAACAGAACTCGTCCCGACCTGGCCACAAAGATCTCTGATAAGCTCTTTAATTTTGATGACATCTCTGACCTAGCTCCTCAAGGGATTCAGGTATTGCTACAGAATATCCTCTCGGCAGACCTGGTATTGTCACTAAAAACTGCCAGTCCCAAGGCCAAAGCTGCACTGCTTGAAAATATGTCGGAGCGCAAGCAACAGATCGTTCGCGAAGAGCTCGCCGCCTTACCCCAAGTTCGCCTAGTTGATGTTGAAGATGCACAGCGTAGAATCCTAGCCAAGCTCGATGAACTGCGAACCTCAGGTGCAATTCGGACACAATCTAAGAAAGATGTCTGGGTGTAAGCTACTAGATTTCCTTCCAGACTTTCCTCCAGACTTTCTCCGATCCAGACTTTCTCCACCCCAACTTTTTGCAAATTGGATTGCTAATCACTAATGCCCGCTCGGATTTCTCCCGCTCGGATTTCTCCACCCCAACGTTGCGAAGTTCGCCTTGCTGTTTTGCAACATATAACATTGAGATTGTTGATGTTTTTTCAATTTGAAGATTAGCTTCATGTGAGGTTGGAGACTCGCAGTTTCGAGAAAGTTGGGGTGGAGAAAATCGGATGTGAAAATCGGATGGGAATCACTAGCAGGGAAGCGATAGTTTGTGGGTGTCCATAACTGGATGTCATTTGATTGCTTGCCCATTAGTGATCATTGGCAATAGTTCGTTCTTTAGGTATTCAAGTGGAGTAATCAGACCACCGCCGCATTTTAGTTCCTTCTGCGCCTCCTTTAGTGCACGTGTTTCACGATCGAGCGTGTCAGGGTCCCCACTATCGTAGCAGACCTGAATCAGAGAACGATGCCCGTCTGTATCTACGGCAACAAAATCAACCTCCGCACCAGATTGTGTAGTGTAATAATATACGCGATATCCAGCGCGACGAAGCTCGATGTATATTAGGTTTTCAAACAGCCGTCCAAGATCAGCACGAGGCCGTATTGAATAGTTTGCGACCATTCCTGTGTCAACACAGAAGACCTTTTTGGGTGCTGTTGAACGTGCTCGCAGGGATTCTGAGTACGGTGGAACCAGAAATGTAAGGTATGCATCCTCTAAATACGAAAGGTACTCAAAGAGCGTATCCTTTCCTACTGCGATTCCGCGGCTCTTGAAATCAGCATGTGTTTTGTTGACGGACAACAAGCGACCACTATTTGCAATAACAGTAGATACCAATTGATCGAGCGCGAGTATGTTCGTAACTCGATGTCTTTCAATCACATCACGCAGAATTACTAGCTGACGATAATCATCTAGAATGCGCCGTCTAATCATTGCTGGCACGGCAATTACTTCGGGAAAACCGCCGCAGATTAGGTAGTTAACGAGCGATTCACGCGCATGATCGCGATCAGAGAAACTTATTGTAGGATCTGGCAACTCGACGTTACGAGCTCGAGCTGTCTCGGAAAAGGAGAAAGGCCATACTTCGTGTGCAATTGAACGGCCGCGAAATGATGTGGCTACCTCGCGACTCAACATCTGGGCAGACGATCCTGTTAACCAGAGCTGGCAGCGATCGGTTTCAATTAAACGGCGCGCGACACGTTCCCAACCTTTAACCGATTGGACCTCATCTAAAAGTATGTAGGTTTGACGTTTATAGTTAGCGGGAATCTCACTGAAAAACAGACCGATAGTTTTTGTTAATCCCTCTGCATTCCGGATCTGGAGACGGTCATCTTCGAGATTCAAAAAAAGGATGCTCTCGCGCGGGATGCCTCTGGATTTAAGCTGTTGTAGAAGGTGATATAAGCAAAATGTCTTTCCGGCGCGCCGCATGCCGATTAAGGTTGTGGCCTTTCCAACAATGGGTGTGATGGAGTCCATGCGCTCGACAATCACTAGACGATCCAGTCGTTCCCACAATTCGCCCTGAATTAACGTAACTAAATCAAAATGTTGCATAACTTACCTTGTTTATAAGTAAAGATATTCCATATTCTTACCTTGCGCAAGAGTATAGTTATGCATGCGAAACTAGATTTAACCCCGGGCGGTTGCGTCACAATGTGGATAGACCTACCTCACATGACCGAAAAAGGCCGAGGAGGATTTCTCTCGAGGAAGATTTCTCTTCCCCAACTTTGCGAAGTTTGTCTTGCTGTTTTGTGACATATAACATTGAGATTGTTGATGGTTTTTTCAATTCGTGGATCAGCTTCATGTGACGATCGAGACTCGCAAGTACGAAAAAGTTGGGGTGGAGAAAATCGTGTGAGAAAATCGTGTGAGAAAATCGTGTGGAGAAAATCGTGAAGGGCTAATTTTATTAGCACCAACTTTTGATAGTCACTTAAAGCCAAACTCGACAAACAGCGAACTTCAGGCGCAATTCGTACGCAAACTAAGAGTACGAAAAAGTTGGGGTGGAGAAAATCGTGTGGACGAAAAAGTTGGGGTGGAGAAAATCGTGTGAGAAAATCGTGTGAGAAAATCGTGTGGAGAAAATCGTGAAGGGCTAATTTTATTAGCACCAACTTTTGATAGTCACTTAAAGCCAAACTCGACAAACAGCGAACTTCAGGCGCAATTCGTACGCAAACTAAGAAACGCAATCCATGAAAGATGTCCGGGTGTGAGCCGTACGAACTTGCTAGCGAATCACCTGCTGCATTGTCTTGCCGATCTCCGCAGGTGATCGCGTAATCTTTACCCCGGCGGCCTCAAGGGCCTGAAATTTCGATTCAGCTGTTCCCGATCCACCACTAATAATCGCTCCAGCATGGCCCATGCGACGCCCCGGTGGCGCGCTGGCACCACCAATAAATCCGACGACTGGCTTCTTCATGTTAGCTTTAATCCAAGCTGCAGCCTCTTCCTCTGCTCCGCCGCCGATCTCGCCGATCATAATTACCGCATCGGTATCTTTGTCCTGGTTAAACAGTGACAAGCAATCGATAAAGTTCGTTCCATTCAAGGGATCTCCACCGATTCCGATACAGGTCGACTGGCCGATCCCCAACTCAGTTAATTGAAACACCGCCTCGTAGGTCAGCGTTCCGCTACGCGAGACAACCCCGATCCGTCCGGCCTTGTGAATATGACCTGGCAAAATCCCGATCTTACATTCTCCGGGGGTTATAATCCCCGGACAGTTTGGTCCCAACAATCTGGTACGGCGCCCCTCCATAAAGGACTTAACGCGCAACATATCGAGTACCGGGATGCCCTCGGTAATACAGATCGCTAGGTCAAGATCTGCTTCAACTGCCTCCATAATTGCGTCCGCGGCAAATGGAGGGGGCACATAGATTACGCTTACGGTTGCGCCGGTGGCATCTCGCGCATCACGCACGGTGTCAAATAACGGAATACCCTCGAAATCAGATCCGCTCTTTCCGGGACCAACTCCCGCTACCATCTGAGTGCCGTAATCTCGACAACCGCGGGTGTGGAATGACCCGGTTTTGCCGGTCATTCCCTGAGTAATAACTTTGGTGTTTTTGTTAACTAAAACGCTCATAATGATCTCGTAGTTGATTATTTAACGGCAGCGACGATCTTAGTAGCTGCCTCATCCATTGTCCCCGCCGGGGTAATTGTCAGTCCAGATTCAGCAAGAATCTTTCGCCCCAGTTCAACATTCGTGCCCTGCAAGCGCACAACAAGGGGCACTTTGACCCCTAATTCCCGAGCTGCGGCGACGATCCCCTCGGCTATAACATCACACTTCATAATGCCACCGAATATATTCACTAAGATCGCTTTGACCTGTGAGTCCGAGAGAAGAATTCGAAAGGCTTCAGCAACTGTCTCTTTTTTTGCTCCACCCCCAACGTCTAGAAAATTTGCGGGCTCGCCACCCTTCATCTTGATGATATCCATCGTTGCCATCGCTAGCCCGGCACCGTTAACCATGCAACCTATATTCCCGTCGAGGGCAACGTAGCTTAGTCCGGCTTTTGTAGCGCGCAGATCTTTTGGATCCTGTTCATCGTAGTCCATCATTAGTTGCAGATGCTTGTGGCGAAAAAGGGCGCTGTCATCAACGCTGATCTTGGCGTCGAGCAGCACAAAATTACCCTCCTTAGTAAGCACTAGAGGATTAATCTCCAACATCGCCAGATCCTGCTCCAAAAACGCACGATATAGAGCGCTGAGCAGGGCGTGCACGGGTGGATGCTTTGCTACTCCAAGTCCTAGTTTAAGAGCGATCTGCAGCGATTGAAATGGCTGCAATCCAACTCGAGGATCAATACTGATCGTAAGGATCTTCTCTGGAGACTTATGCGCAACCTCTTCGATCTCCATTCCGCCCTCGGTCGAAGCGACGATCGACACGCAACGACTTGCACGATCAACGATCAGACTTAGATAAAACTCCTTCTCAATGGCACAGCCACCCTCGACATATACCTTGCGAACTAGCTTACCTTTGGCCCCAGTCTGTGGCGTAACCAAGGTCATACCGATAATCGACTTGGCATGAGCTAACGCCTCGGCTGGTGACTTGGCGAGTTTAACCCCACCAGCCTTTCCGCGCCCGCCAGCGTGTACCTGCGCCTTTACAACACATATTCCTCCGCCCAGATTATCGGCGGCGGCTTCAACTTCGCCCGGGGTATAACATAAAAATCCCGGCAGGATCGGTAATCCGTAGCGCGCCAAGAGCTGCTTAGATTGGTATTCGTGTAGGTTCATTTACTAATCCCTTAAAAAAATCTATTGCGCTCGCATCTCACCACTAAGGGCACGCGCTTTGCCCCAATTAGCGCGCAGAAAATCGCGATTCATCTGCGCTATATACTTGATGCTAATACTTTTTGGACAGGCCTCTTGGCACTCGCCGTGATTGGTACACCCTCCGAATAGTTCGCTATCCATCGCTGATATCATACTAAGCACTCGCTTATAGCGCTCGGGCTGACCCTGAGCGAGTAAACCAAGGTGCGAAATCTTGGCCGCAGTAAAGAGCGTCGCCGAACCGTTCGGACACGCCGCAACACACGCACCACATCCGATACAGGCTGCAGCATCAAAGGCGTCCTCGGCGGTCTGTTTATCAATTAGAATGTTATTAGCCTCGGTAGCTGAACCGGTGTTGATCGAGACAAAACCACCCGCCTGAATAATTCGGTCAAACGCACTCCGATTTACGACTAGGTCCTTAACTAGCGGAAAGGCTTTGGCGCGCCATGGTTCGATGTAGATCGTGTCGCCATCAGTAAAGGATCGCATATGTAGTTGGCAAGCTGTGGTATTTTTCTGCGGCCCGTGTGGCCGACCGTTAATTACCATTGAACATGCCCCGCAGATCCCTTCGCGACAGTCGTGCTCAAAAGCTACTGGTGCTTGGCCACTTGATGATAGACGCTCGTTTAAAATATCAAGCATCTCAAGAAATGAGCAATCTGGGCTAACGTCCTGCATCTCATACTTGACGAAATCTCCCTTAATCTCGGGATCGGATTGTCGCCAGATAAGTAGGGTGAGATTCATTGTCATTTTCTCCTCTTATTTACTATTCGAATACGGGGTGGTTCAGATACATCTTCACTATTTATAACTTCGCTGTGTGAGATGAATGTTCTCAAACGTTAGCGGCTCCTTTGTCATCTCATGTCGGCCGTTACCATCGCTGCTACATACAGCTGACCATACAGCTGAATAGCAGTACTCCTGATCGTTGCGCTGCGCTTCACCGTCCGGGGTTTGGTATTCCTCGCGAAAGTGTCCGCCGCAAGACTCATTGCGGTTGTAGGCATCCATACACATCAGTTCACCGAACTCGAGATAATCGGCAACCCGCCCAGCCTTCTCCAACTCCTGATTTAATCCCGGGCCACAGTCGGGCAGCGCAGCGTTTTGCCAGAACTCCTCACGAATTACGGGGATCTTCTTTATCGCTTCAGCTAAGCCCTCTTTGGTTCGCGACATACCGCAAAGATCCCACATCACTCGTCCTAGTTCGCGGTGACACGAATCGATCGATCGCTTGCCCTTCAGCGCCAGGAGCTTAGCTGTACCGGTATTAACGCGCTCGACCGCAGCAGCGATCTCGGGATGTTCACCTTTAAATGAACCAGCAGGATGGCGTGCCAGGTAATCACCAATAGTGTATGGAATCACAAAGTAACCGTCGGCTAACCCTTGCATCAGTGCACTGGCACCTAAGCGATTGGCCCCGTGATCAGAGAAGTTCGCTTCACCGATCGCAAACAATCCAGGTATCGTTGTCATCAGATTATAATCAACCCAAAGGCCACCCATAGTATAATGCGGGGCTGGGAAGATACGCATCGGCTGTTTATAGGGGTTCTCGCCAGTTATTCGCTCATAGATCTCAAAAAGGTTTCCGTAATGTTCCTTTATGGCCTCTTCGCCCTTACGCTGAATCGGTTCTGCAAAATCTAGATATACCCCAAGTCCACTAGCACCAACTCCATGTCCAGCATCACAACGCTCCTTAGCGGCACGCGAGGCGATGTCACGAGGCGAGAGGTTGCCGTAACTTGGATAGCGACGTTCCAGATAATAGTCACGCTCAGATTCTGGGATCTGGTCCGGCGCGCGTTTGTCACCCTTCTGCTTTGGTACCCAGATTCGCCCGTCGTTACGTAACGATTCACTCATAAGTGTCAATTTACTTTGGTGCTCGCCAGATACCGGGATACAGGTTGGATGAATCTGGGTAAAGCACGGGTTGGCAAATGCGGCCCCGTGTTTGTAGGCTCGCCAGATCGCCGTCGCATTACAGCCCTTAGCATTTGTTGAGAGATAAAATACGTTTGAATATCCGCCAGTAGCGAGAACTACGGCATCTGCCATATGGGCCGCAATCTTTCCCGTACGTAGATCGCGGGTCACTATCCCACGCGCGTGACCATCGATAAGCACAAGATCAAGCATCTCAGTCGTCGAGAACATCTGGACTGACTTGGCGGCGATCTGGCGCTCAAGCGCCTGGTACGCTCCGAGAAGTAGCTGTTGACCTGTCTGTCCGCGGGCATAGAAGGTTCGCGCTACCTGTGCACCACCAAAGGAGCGATTATCAAGGTGCCCACCGTAATCGCGGGCAAATGGCACGCCTTGAGCTACACACTGGTCAATAATATTTACACTTACCTGCGCCAAACGATAAACGTTAGCTTCGCGCGCACGAAAATCACCACCCTTCACCGTATCGTAGAAAAGTCTCTCAATACTGTCGCCATCGTTCTGATAGTTCTTTGCGGCATTAATTCCACCCTGCGCCGAGATACTGTGTGCTCGGCGCGGGCTATCCTGATAGCAGAAACATTTGACATTGTAGCCCATCTCGCCAAATGAAGCTGCCGCTGCCGCGCCCGCCAATCCGGATCCGACAACGATAACGTGGTATTTTCTCTTATTCGCCGGATTGATTAGTTTGATCGCGAGCTTGTGATTATCCCACTTCTGAGCAAGTGGGCCGCTAGGGATCTTTGCATCGAGAGTTAGGGCCATAAGTTCACAATTAGTTGAAAAAAAGATCTATGCAGTCTAGCCGGGGGTCAAGAATCCAAACAGCACAGCCAATGGAACTGAGCTAAATCCAAAAAATAAGACAACTGCTGTTAATTTAGAGATCGCCCGCAATCCACCGTTCCAACTCGGAGTATCAACTCCAAATGTTTGAAAGAGACTCCAGGTGCCGTGATACAGGTGCAGAGCGAGGGAAGCCATCGCAAGTACATAAAATATCGCTATCGGTAGAACCTGAAACCCCTGAGTAACATTTTTATATACAGCTCCATATACAAACCCCTCAAAGTGCACTGTACCGGTTGTGAAATGCAGGATATGAAAGATAATAAAACATAGAATAAAGAGCCCGCCATAAAGCATAGAGCGCGACGCAGGATTTGCTGAAGCATAGGCCTGTGCTCGATATCCCTCAGGCCTTGCTCGAGCATTAATTCTGGAAAGCTGCAGAGCTGTGATAAAATGCAGCACCAGACAGATTAGTAGAACGATGCGTGCAATCCATAAAAAGTTTCCATGACCTAATACATCTTGGCCGATCCTCTGCAAGAATTCAGCGTAGTGATCGATCTTATAAACACCATCGGCCGCAACCCCTCCAAACATCTTAAGGTTACCGGCCATGTGCCCGACAACAAAAAGCAACATCACCAGTCCAGTGCTAGCCATTACGATCTTCTTCCCAACTGTCGTCCGGTAGAACGAGCAGCAGCTACATGACCCCGACATTTGCGATCCCCTAAATCACCAGACTTGGATAATACTAAATTCGCAATTTACTACCGGGGCAGATGAATAGGCCACTATTAAGCACCTGCTCCGGTAGTAAATTGCGCGCGGACGCGCGCTAAAACAACAACACTGCCAAGACTGCATGTCGCATATTCACATGCCTTGGCAGTAATCTATAAGATTGCAATCAATCCCTTTACCCCTTCCCCACTCTTCTGAAGCAATGCTGTTTCCGATGGCGTTAATTTAATCTCCAATACCCTTTCGACACCATTTGCTCCTATAACTACCGGCACTCCAAGGTAGATCCCCGACATTCCATACTGGCCGTTAATTTCAGCGGCGGCGGCTAGTACGCGGTGTTGATCAAATAGATACGCCTCGGCCATCTGAATCGCCGATGCTGCGGGGGAATAGAACGCTGAGCCGGTCTTTAACAGCCCGACGATCTCACCACCTGCACCTCTGGTACGTTTCTCAATCGCATCGAGTTTTTCGCCAGCAACCATTCCTTCAACCGGCACTCCACCCACCGAGGTGTAGGAGCGCACCGGAACCATGTCATCGCCGTGACCACCTAACACAAAGGTCGAGATCGAGTTCACAGACATCCCGAGCTCCGAAGCTAGAAACGATTGATAGCGAGCGGCGTCCAATACTCCAGCCATGCCGACTACGCGCGCGCTTGGGAACCCGGTGACCTTCTGCATCAGATAAGCCATCGCATCGAGCGGGTTTGTCACTACGATAACAAACGCATTCGGCGCATGAGCCTTAATCCCCGCCCCGACATTGCGGATGATCTCGGCATTGGTCTTTACGAGATCATCGCGACTCATTCCTGGCTTACGTGGTAAGCCCGAGGTCACGATACAGACGTCGGCACCAGCTAGATCCTCAAGCTTGTTCGTGCCGGTAACTGTGAAATCTAGCCCAAAGACCGGCGCCAGGTGCGAGAGATCGAGTGCCTTGCCCTGCGGCAATCCCTCAACGATATCAAATAGCACGACATCACCCAGATTTCGCATTCCACACAATAGAGCCAAAGTACCGCCGATCTGACCGGCACCGATTAAGGCGATCTTTTTACGGTTTGCCATCTACTAGTTTCTCCAAAATATTAATCACTAAAAAGCTCTTCAGTTTGTTCCTGCTGCCACTGGCGTGGTTATCGCCGGTGGCTGTGGCTTGGTCGTAACTGGTGGAACCTGCGATTGCAGCCCCTCAAACACCCCGGCCTGCGAAAGCAGCTGGTTGGTATCAAGCCGATTTACTTCTAGTGCATTTCCCTTCCCGCTGCTACCCGTTAAGACAAAGCGGGGATCATTTTTCAATAACTGTTTGGTGAGTTCTAACTTCAAGATCGCCGTGCCGCCCGGGCCAGACAACGCCGCTATCTGCTCAGTAATCCCTTCAACTTCGGCCTGGCCGGTGGCGAGGATGCCCTTGGCTTCATTGCTTCGCGACTGAAAATAGGCATCTCCGCGCTTCTTCGACTGATCTAGATATCCGGCCGCTTCGGCCTCCTTGCGATCAAAGACCCCCTGCTCAGTCTCCAACTCCTTGGCCTTCTCGGCGACGACGGTATCGCGTTTTGAGAGTTCACGTTTCGTGTCCTCAACGATCTGTTGGATTAGGTTAATCTTGTCTTGGTAGGTTGTGATCGGTGTTCCGTCTGGGCCCGGACGCGCAAACTGAAAATCATCAAGGGTGACCTTAACGATCTCAATCCCGTAACGATTGAGGCGTTCACCCATTAATTCTCGGGCTCGGTTGATAGCATCGTAACGCGATTTAACCTGGCGAAACTCGAAGGTTCCCAACTCATTCATCACGCTTCGGATATCGGATCGCGCGATCGCGACAACTAGGTCCTGCAACTGCTGATCATTGCTGGCGACCTCTTGCACAAGTCGGCGCAGTTTCTCCGGATCAGTACTTACCTGGTAAGATACAGTTACGCTTAACGCAACTTCGTTGCCATCTTTTGCACGAGTAAAGAGTAATTTCTCCTTATCAAAACCGCGGGTCGACCCCCAGGAGATATCGCGGGTGGCGGTTTCAAATCGATATACCTGCTCCCAAGGCCATAAGAATAAGCGCTGTCCCGGAGCGATAACCTCTTGAGCGATACCACCCCCGAGGATTGGAGGTGTCGTTCGGAATACGACACCCGCCTGGGTTGGCTCCATCTTAGTGCATGCACCAAGAGATACGAGTAACAGCAGCAGGAGAGTGATTCTGGGTAAACTCATCTCAGCTCCTCCTTCACCCCTAACTTATCCATCCAAGCATTCAGGTCATACGGATTTAGGTCTGTAACAACTCCGCCCTTCAACGATCCTAGGAGCGGTGCAAGCTCACGAGCAACATAGATATCGGCGCCTATACTCTTTGCCAGGGCCGAAGCCCGTAAACGGTCAACCTCAGCGCGCGCTTTGGCGACTGCCAGATCGCCCTCGGCCTGCTGTTCCGCCAGATAGAGATCACCCTCGGAACGCAACACTAGCACCCGATTATCTCCATCTACCTGTAGCGTTGTGATCTTCGCGTCACCCTGCGCCGCAGCCTGCTTTACCTCAGCCTCGGCCTTGGCGAACTCGCCCTCTTTCTGAGCAAGCTCCCTTTCAAGCTCCTGAAGATTCTTACCAAAGATCGCCTTCTCAATCACATCTTCATAGGTATAGCGACGAAGGAGTACGCCATCGATCTCAATTCCCATCGGATTAAGGGCTGCGTTCATAAGCTTGCCGGCTTCGGTGATCTGCTGCTCACGTTCAGTCGGATTATAGAACTCCGCAGTTGAGAGGGTCCCAAGAGTCTTGCGCAGCGCATCCTCAGCGGCACGCCGAATTCGATTCTGCCAAGAGGCGGCTGAAAGGCCTGCGATCTTTAGGAGGTCAGCCGGTCCACCGTGCACCCGTCCATCGTCGGTACCAGGCTCCGAGAAGATTCTCGATATGACTGAAAGATCTACCCGTACGGTGGCGCGATCAGCGGTGGGGATCTCTAAAGGGGTGCTTCCGCCCTTATCTCCATCCGCCGCGTCTGGCGCACTATTAAAATTCAACACAGTCAATGTTTGCGGCACAACATAGATGTCCGAGTACCACGGGATGCGCCAGTGATAGCCTGGCTTCAATCCACGATCAGCAAAACCTTGGCTAGGGCCAAAGCTCACCAAGCGAACTCCGATCGATCCTGGGGGAACGATTACTCCGAATACGAACGCAACCACTGTGAGGGCCACGGCCGCCATAAGCAAAAAAACAAGGATCCCTTTGCCCACAAAGCCATGTTGAGCTGACGCAAGATTAGGACGATTGGGGTGGTTGGTCTTCACAATGGGATAGAGGATCGGACATATTGATAGCTGTTTGCAAGAGCACAAACCTCGGTTTAGTCTCTCCCTACGAACTTTTATACCAATTTTTACCACCTTGACCGGTTCCCGAATTATGAAACGCACCCTATCTACAGAGCTATCGCAATCTGTCTCCCAAAAGGTCCGCGTACGCGGCTGGTTTCACAGCATCCGATTACTAGGTAAGGTCAACTTCCTTTTGCTACGTGACCGCGGCGGGATCGTCCAGGTCGTAGTACAGGATAAGGAACAGTTACGTCGAGTGACTTCCCTACAGGTGGGATCGGTGTTAGCTATCGAGGCTACCGTCAACGCCTCGAGCCAGGCCGCACTAGGGGTCGAGCTAATTGACCCAGATATAACCGTTGAGGTACCGGTCACCGAGGTGCCGCCCCTTGAATATAACAAACCCGAGATCGGCTCAGACCTGGAGGTCATTCTAGACCACCGCCCGGTGGCCTTGCGCAACGTCCAGATTCAAGCGGTATTTCGTATCCAAGCTGAGATCGCTCACGCCTATCGGCTCTACATGCACGACGTTGTCGGTGCTAGCGAGTATTTTGCGCCCAACATGATCGGCGCAAGCTCCGAGGGTGGCGCAGAGTTTTTCAACGTTGATTATTTCGGATACACCGCAACATTAGCTCAGAGTAGTCAGCTCTATAAGCAGATGATGGTTGGAGTTAACGAACGCGTATTTGCGTTGATGCCGTTTTTCCGGGCCGAGAACTCCAACACCGCGCGCCATCTAACTGAAGGTAAGCAACTTGAATTCGAGATGGGCTTCTTCGATACCTGGCACGAGGTAATGAATATCGAGGAGCAGGTAATCAAATACATTGTGAAAACACTTCAAGAGCGCTGCGCTCGCGAATTGGCGGCACTTGGTAATCCATTGATTAAGGCACCAGAGACGATTCCTTTTCCGCGACTAACATTTGCCGAGGCTCAACAGCTCTATTTTGAACGCACCGGCAAAGACGATCGCAATGAGCCGGACCTCAGTCCGGCATCCGAACGGGCGCTCTGTGAATGGGCACTAGAGAAACACGGTACCGAGCTCGTCTTTGTCACCGACTGGAAGACTGAGAAGCGCCCCTTCTACTCATATCCAAAGCCCGAGGACCCTACCCTCACTAATACCTTTGACCTGCTGTGCGCTGGCACAGAGATCACCTCCGGTGGTCAACGTCGCCACACATTCGACTCAATGGTTGAGGGAATAAAGATGAAGGGCATGGACCCGAATAATTTTGGTGATTACCTGAGTATCTTTAAATTTGGGATGCCAGAGCATGGCGGATTCGGATTGGGGCTTGAGCGTTTGACGATGACGCTTTTGAGGCTGAAGAACATTCGCGAAGCATCGCTCTTTCCATCTGACCCAAAGCGGATCGCCGGTAACCGGATTAAGGCCAAGATCTATTATGGTGGCGAGAACATTCGCAATGAGATCCTAAGATTGCTTAAGATGCATGAGATGGAGTTTAAGCATCTTGTGCACGAGGAAACGCCGACATCCGAAGATTCCGCACGAGTGCGCGGAACTGCGTTGGAGGATGGCGTCAAGGCGATGATCGTCCGCGGTAAAACCAGCAAGCGTAATTTTCAGTTCAACATTCCTTCCGACAGGAGATTAGATATGAAGGCCGTTGCTGACGCAGTTGGTGAGAAGTGCGAGTTCGAGGACCCAGCGGTAATTAGTGATCGCTTCGGAATTATAGTCGGTGGGGTTCCGCCCTTTGGAAACCTGTTAAATCTCGACACATATTTTGATCAGTCGATCGCGGCAAGAGCACAGGTTAATTTCAACTGTGGGCTGCGCACTGAGTCGATCCTTATGCGCGGGCCGGATCTGATTACTTTGGTCGCGGGTAAGCTTGGCCCATTTGCGAAAGCAGGATAGCTGTGAACCCAACTCAGATCTTAGATTTAGCCCTACAGTTCGCAAAACATGCAGGCGACACTGCACTACATATGCAGCGTTCGCAGGGGTTTGAGGTCACGATGAAGCATGACTCTAGCTTCCTTACTAACGCCGATATCGCTGCTGATGAAATTATTCGCCAGAGTATTGAGTCAAAATTTCCGTCACATAAAATTCTCTCTGAAGAGTCCGCTTCAAGTATCGCGGCGATGCCTAGCGAGCCGCTCTGGGTAATTGATCCAATTGACGGAACAACTAATTTCTCACGTGGAATTCCTTACTGGGCTGTCTCGATCGGTGTTGCTTGGGACGGATTTGTACAGGTAGGGGTTGTGTATGCGCCACAGTTAGGGGAAACATTTAGCGCTGTTCGCGGTCAGGGGGCAAAATTAAATAGCCAGCAGATCCCGCAGCTGCCCAGCACAACCTTGGAGGTCGCCCGAAAAACCCTCGTCGCTACCGGTTTTCATCCAGCAGATCGTGCGCAGCTACCGGCGTTAATTGCGCAGTTTGGAAGCATCGCCAACAGCTCGCACGATATCCGTCGAATGGGAGCAGCGTCTCTCGACTGCACTTCAGTGGCATGTGGGAGATACGACGCCTATTATGAATCGGTCCATCCCTGGGATATCGCTGCCGGAGGTCTTATTGCACGTGAAGCTGGGGCCAAGTCCGGACACTATCCGGGGCTCTCGGGAATCGGAACACGCGATCACCATTTAATTGGCGACCTACAAGCTGAGAATTTCCTGGTTGCCAACTGCGGAGCGTTTGAGCGGGTCTTAAGGATCTTGAGTGGGGGCTGAGATATAGTAAACATCAAGGGATGCCATACGAGAGTTCGTATTGA
>Ga0163148_10002280_pt1 | contig 23237 bp, 19 predicted proteins | sample OliLakLV19MP7P2_FD_148606 | JGI IMG/M metagenome (GOLD analysis project Ga0163148, IMG submission 148606) | Freshwater microbial mat bacterial communities from Lake Vanda, McMurdo Dry Valleys, Antarctica- Oligotrophic Lake LV.19.MP7.P2 | ecosystem: Environmental > Aquatic > Freshwater > Lake >...
TTACATTAAAAAAAACAATGAACATAGTATTCATCTGACAAAATATGGATATCTTGTTCGTTTTGATATCCAGTTGGACAAAGTAATTTTTTTGCTATTAGTTTTGATCAACTATATTCTTCTACGTTTTCATTTTGCGTAATTGGATTATCTCAAAAATATGATTTATAAAAAGTAATGAAATTTTGAGAATTCACTAAAGTATCATTAATAGGATCGATTTCAGCATCCGAGAACAGATCCTTTTTAAATTTTATTGTAAATTCTAAGAACTTTATTCTTTGCATTTAATAAAAGGTTAAAAAAATAAAACTCTACCTCTTCATACTCTCGGAAGACTACTCACGAATCTATCTAGGAGAGTTTGTCATGGTTCATTCGTAAAAAAGGTTGTATCAGTGCTTTTGGTCATTAATTATTATAAGAAATAGTTAAATTTTGAATCTTTACAATTTTATATGTAAATTTCTCTTATAATCCAGTATAAATTCATAATATATTACCTACTTCACTGTAACACTTTTCGCCAAATTTCTTGGTTTGTCGATGTCTCTGTCGAGAATATCGGCGATATAATAGGCAAGGAGTTGTCCTGCGACTGCACTCAGGAGAGGCATGAGTTCAGGGCAGGTTGATGGAATTACGAGACATCGATCAGCTTCTGGGACGTGTTTATCTGATATTGCAAGCACTTTTCCTTTCCTTGCTTTGATTTCATGTAGTGATCATCTATTCTTTTCTCGCAACTCATCGTGTGGCATAAATAAGACAGATGGTGTCTGCTCATCGATAAGTGCTAATGGTCCATGTTTCAATTCCCCTGCTGGATATGCTTCTGCGTGAATATATGAGATTTCCTTTAGTTTAAGAGCACTTTCGTAGGCAATAGGTACGTGATATCCTCTTCAGAGAAAAAAGATCGAATGTACCGTACTGAGTTGTTGTGCAATAGATCTGATGTACTCACTCATTTCAAGAACTGACTCTAGATACATTGGAAGTTGTTCTAGTTCAGACATAATGTGTTTGTACTGTGCACTACGCATACCTCTTCTCTTTCACAGAAAAAGACTGACCAGCAACATACATGCGCATTGTGCAGTAAATGCTTTGGTAGAAGCGACACCGATTTCTGTCCCAGCTCTCGTAAATAAACCGCTATCGGTAAGACGTGCAATAGTAGATCAAGGGACATTGACGAATCAAAATGTCTTTCCTCCACGTTCTTTTATTTGTTTCAAACAAGCAATACTATCAGCTGTTTCTCCCGACTGAGATACAAAAAGATGTAATGAACGATCATCGACGTGAGGAGTTCTGTTTTCGTACTCACTAGCTATATGGGCACGACAATTGATTCCTGTCATCTCTTCTATCCGTAGACTCCCTAGTCGTGAACTATGGTATGATGTTCCACATGCTACCCACTGAAACTGGAGGTATTCTTCACTTTGTAGACCATGAAAAGCATCCGCTCGGAGTTGTTGCGTTTCAAAATTTACTCTTCACTTATAGATTCTTCTCATGATATTTGGCTGTTCTTCAATTTCTTTCAACATAAAGTGCTTGTAGGATCATTTCGATGCTTGGAGAGCTTGTTGATCAAGTTCTTCTATGGGTCTCAGAGTTGGTTTTCCAGATGAATAGATAAGGAAGTCATGATTATCGATATGGAGGAGATCACCATCTTCGAGATAGACCATCTTGTCAGCGTAGCCGCTAAGAGCCTGTGCGTCTGATGAGAAAAAAAGTTCGTTGGTCGGTGTGTTTGTCCCGAGGAGTAACGGACTTCATAATCTTACCCCAATCATCTGCTCTGGAAAACTGGTGTTTAAAATGAGGAGTGCGTATGCTCCCGTGAGTAATGTGGTGACCTTTTGAACCGTACTCAACATTTCTCCCGTATCGTTTTCTTGCAAGAGATTTGCAATGACTTCACTATCCGTCTCTGAGTAAAATGTATATCCTTGTTCTTCCAAGTGCTGTTTGTGTTTGTGATAATTTTCTACGATACCATTATGGACTATTATCCACTTTCCATCATTACTTGTGTGTGGATGACAGTTTTCGGTAGTTACTCCCCCATGGGTTGCTCGACGGGTATGTGCTATACCGATATAAAATATTGGCGGATTTTCACCCATGACCAATTGTACGAGGTTATTTACTTTTCATGTACTTTTTCGGGTCGTTGCTGTTCCTTGCTTATCAAGAACGGTAATTCACGCTGAATCATATCCACGATATTCGAGGCGCTCGAGACCGTGAAGGAGGAGACGAGTTGCGTCTTTTGGTCAACTATATCAGAAAATTCAACACATGATGATAGATAGAGGTAAATACTATATGCAAGCACGATACATATCATTACTTTTTTTACAAGTTGTATATGTTGACTTATTTGATCTTTAGTAGATATGTATGATACATATTTCTCTTCTATTTTATTTATTACTATATGTATTCTTTACCTCACTAAGGACATATTGCCTATTATATTTATAATAAGTAATTGCTTTACGAGAAACTTTTGCTATATATGAAATACAGTAAATTTAAAACTCTTTTTCTATAATTGCTTTTCATACTTCGTTATTATTATTCATGGATATATTTGAGTTTGAACTTCGTTATCGTGCCTATAGTTGACTACTTACGTTTTTTGGTGAGACGAGTGACGAATCGACTATAGTGAATTTCATTACGAGAACAGATCAAGGTGTTTTGCAAACAAAACTTGTCGATTCATCGCTCGAACAGCTTCGAGAAGTCACCAGACTCACCTATACCGATGAGAAAAAAAAGATACTTACAAAATACGAAAAAGAAGAACATAAATGAAAATCTAAAAAAGAGTATCTTGAACGTCTAGAATATGAACTGAAAGTCATCTATGAAATGGGATATAATACCTATTTTTTGGTCGTATGGGATTATATCTATCGAGCAAAAGCAAACAAAATCCTGGTCTGACCAGGAAGATGATCAGTTGCTGGTAGTTTGCTATCTTTTGTGCTTGGTATAACTGCTCTTGATCCTCTAGAGTATGATTTGATTTTTGAACGTTTCTTGAATCCTGGTCGTATTAGTATGCCAGATATCGATACCGATTTCGAAGATACGTATAGAGAAAAAGTAATCGAGTATATCAGAGAAAGGTACGGGAAAGATAATGTAGCGCATATCGGTACGTATATGAGTCTAGCTGCAAAAGCTGCCTTCAAAGACGTGGCAAGAGTGATGTGAATCAAGTATGATCAAGCGAATAAACTTACTAGTATGGTGACTGAGAAGACAATTGCTCTTTCAGTCGAAAAAAATAAAGACCTGCAAGATGCGATGAAAGCAGATGGAAGGTTGCAAAAAGTAATTGATGTAGCTACGGCACTAGAGTGAACAGTAAGACAGACTGGTGTTCATGCATGTGGAATGATTATCGCGCCAGCTCCGGTTATTACCTACTCTCCTGTTCAATATCCACCAAAGTCGTGATCTAAAACACTTAGAGATGAGTCGAGAATCGTGAGTCAATATGAGTGACCGGTAGTAGAAAGTTTGTGACTTTTGAAGATGGATATTCTTGGGTTGAGAAACTTGAGTATTATCAAACATACAGCAAAAATCATTCAAGCAAGAACAAAAATTGCTGGAGAATCTCTGCCTCCGATTATAGAAGAGATCTTATCGACGATGAGTTTCAACCCACCACTAGATGATTCTCGTGCATATGCATTATTTGCCAAAGGCGATACGTCGTGAATATTCCAGTTTGAATCGGATGGTATGAGAACATGGTTAAAAAAACTGAAACCAAATCGTTTTGATGATTTGATTGCTATGGTTTCATTGTATCGTCCTGGACCTATGGAGTATATTCCTCATTATATCGATAGAAAGTTTGGTATTGAAAAAGTCTCTTATATGGAAAGTGAACTTGAACAAACAATTGTTCAGTTGTACGGAGAACAGATAGCAGAAGAACAAAAAATAAAACTTATCGAAGATTTGGATCCGTTTATGGGGATCACGTATGGTATTCCTGTGTATCAGGAACAACTCATGCGTCTGGTGCAAGCTATGGCGTGATTTTCTATGGCAGAAGCTGATAATCTTAGAAAATGAGTAGGAAAAAAAATCAGAGAGGTGATTGAAAAAATAAAAGTTGAATTTATCAAAAAAGCTGAACAACATAGAGGATATACGCCAGAAACGTCAACCTGGATTTACGAAAAGATGATTGAACCAGCTGCTGATTACTCATTCAATAAATCCCATGCAGCATGTTATGCGTTTATCTCTTATCAAACTGCCTGGCTAAAAGCGCACTATCCACTCGAGTTTCATGCTGCACTGCTCAGATCAGTAGAACAAGAGCCTGACAAACTTGCGTGATTTATCCAAGAGGTACAACTCCAGGGTATAGAAATATTTCCTCCTCGTATTACCAGTGCGTTTGAACATGTTGCTGCAGTAGAAGATCATCTTGAAATTTGATTTCTAGGAATCAAGTGAGTGTGATCTGAAGTGGCTGCACAGATAGAACGTGAAAGAGCTCATGGACAGTTTACTTCACTTGGTGATTTTCTCACGAGATGTGGAGCATTTATGAATAAAAAAAGTCTCGACTCTCTAGCAAAAGCATGATCATTTGATGAACGAGGGTATCGTGAACAGCTTGTCGAAGCTGTTCCTCAGATGGTGGAATGGTGTAAACAACAGCAAATACAAAGAGGCTCACTCTTTGGTGATTCAGGGTGATGATTGTTTGGTATCACAGATTTTCCTTTGCCGTCGACCCCCAAAAAAGACCCTTTATATGTTCTTCGTATGGAGAAAGAAGTTTTCAATATTGCTCTTTCTCGTCATCCATTCGATGGATTGTATCCACGATGTAGAGCAAAGTATAATTTTATCACGGCAGTCAATGTAGAGTGATTTGGTGAGTTCCGTATATGTGGTATCGTCCTCGGGATGAGTAAGTGAATGAGATGAGGATGGTTTCTCCAGATTGAAGATATTACTGGTCAGATGGAATTTTATTTTATGGAAAAAATAGATCTTGAACCGTTCGATATCGTCTATATTACATGATACAAAGGACAAAGATTTCCAAAAGCTGATTGTGTTCGTGTATTGTCGTACGAGAAGTTAGTCAAAAAAGCATCCACGGCATGATTGTATGACCCAGCACAAACGGTAGCATGAGTGAGAAGAGTAAGAAAGAGAGAAATGGAAGTAGTTCCACCTACCATTGTTCACGAAACACCTTTTGATGCCTCTTGAAATCAGGATCTTGACTCCTCTCCTGCCGATGAATTTGAACTATCCACTCATTCTTTAGATAATGAAATGCCGCTGAAAAATACAGTATTTTCTTTACCTGAAGATGCAGCTACCCTACAAGCTATGGTGTTGATGATTAAAACATATCCGTGAGATATTTCTGTCCAGATTTGAAAAATGAATGTCTTGCTTTCTGAGGAATGAGTTCAACAACTTCAGAGGATGATAAAAAAGTTAGGTTAGTATGTTTTTTCTAACAGAAACTATTTATAATATTTGGTTAAATAGAAAATATTTAAAAAAAAAGACTGATCTTCTGATCAGTCTTTTTTGTCTGAAAGCATTATATATACTATGCTTGTGTTCCTGTACTAACTTCGTCTTCAGCAACTGCTCCAGTATTAGTCATTGCTTCTTCTTCCATAGCTTCATCTTCAGCAACTGCTCCAGTATTAGTCATTGCTTCTTCTTCCATAGCTTCATCTTCAGCAACTGCTCCAGTACCAGTCATTGCTTCTTCTTCCATAGCTTCATCTTCAATAGTTGCAGTTCTTTGGAGCATAAGAAGAACATATCCTCTTACTTCTACGGTAAACGGATTATCGATTTGGTTCATAATTCCTGAATCTCTTAGTGCTTCCAAGTGGGCTAGCATAGAGTCTCCGTCGTGTGCAGAACCGAAAAGATGTCTAGAAAGTACAGCACCAAATTCTTCTCTCGTTACAGTATCAAATGGTCTAAATGCTTCGATAAGTCATGACTTATCGTTTTTCCAACCCATTATTCCATAGTCACATGCCATCTTGATATATATTTTCATTTCATCGTCAAACGTTGCATAGTCAGTAAAGGTAGTGATATCACAAACTGAATTATCTACTGCATCCTTTCATTCAACATTTTTGATGAATGCACTGATCATTTTAGCTAATTCGTTTCTTGTGAGTCCATCATAGAGTCTTGATTCTTCTAAAGGAAGCGTTGTCAATCCATTTTCAAAACCGAAATCGTATGCACCTATAATTTCTTCGTCTCCTTCATACATACTATTTGTTGGCATTGTTTGGTCTGCTGTTTCTTCTGAGTCATCTGAGTCATCTGAGTCATCTGCTGTTTCTTCAGCCATAGTAGGAGTTGCTTCTACACTAACTTCTTCAGTTTCACCTGCAGTAGAGCCAGTTTCATTTGTAGTAGGTGTAGGAAGATCTACTTCTTTAGCATTTTCTGTACAATCAAATCCAGATTCAATTGGTGTACACGTGTACTCAGCTCCTGGATCTGTTTCGAAATATGTAGCAGAAACGTTTGCTCATCCTGCATAGAGTACAGAAACTAAAACGATAAGTCAGGTTACATAATGTAAGTTTTGTTGCTTCATAAAGAATTATAAAAATATAAAATAATACAAGTGACTTTGTAGTGGTAATACGTCAAATATCAAGTAAAAAGTTTTTTCCTTGTTTTATACAATTCTCTATTCTGTACTTGAATGTAGCAATTTATCTTATTATTTTACTGGCTCTGTTTGTGTAAAAGGCTTGTATAAAGATTGTTTCCGTCAATTCTACGTAATACTTGATTATGCATTTATTTTCAAAATACTCTTTTAACAAACTGAAAAACAACATTATTCAATGGTTAATTTTATACATTATCTTTCTATTTTTATGGTATAATATGTATAGATATTTTTACCTGATTTTATACAGTTTGGCTTGACAAAGATTACCTAATTTTGTATACTGTTTTGTCTAATGTCCAAGAGATTTGCTGTAGTGATATTAGTCTAGCTCTAAGCGATTTTTTTACTCTTTTGTCCTGTCTGCACTATGAAACGACTAAAACGATGATTTATAGCTTTTTTGGTAGGTGAGTTTTTCACCTTATTTAAAAAAGATAAAAAATTTAAACAAGGAGTTGTTGAAAAAGATTGATTGGAAAAAGTTAAGCATATATTTGAAGGTCTATTCGATTTCAATAAACAACTTGTGGGTGATGCAAAAGAACATTTCGATATGCAAGCGTTGGAAACTCATCTTCAGAAGTGAGTAGCTTGGGTAGAAGAAGAATATCTAAATTTGTCCCAAGAATTTCAATCACTGAAGTGAAAGTGAACAGAAGTAACGAACGAATTTATCTCACAGCTTCAACAACGTTTCGATCAATTTACGCATACTGCTCTTCTTATAAAGGATCAGATTTCTGCATTTGATGTGCAAGAAAAAATACAAGAGTTGAAAAAGACGTTTGAAGGTCTTGCAAAACAAGCAAAAAAACAGTAATATATACCTCATTCTAATAGAGTTTTTCTCTTTTTACTTTTAGTTTATACTTCTATCATGTTGTTTAACTTTGCTATGTTTGTTCAGGAGTTGAGAGAAAATCCAGAAAAGAAAGAAGTGATTGAAAAATATGAGAAGTTTTTCGGAGAAATTAGCGGTGAAGTTGCTGATCAGATCTGGTATAAAGAGTACTGTACGACCTTTGCTTCATTGAAATATCTCGTACCGGATGAGTTAGCAAAAGATTTCGATCGAGATATGTTGATGATATTGGTTGCATCTTCTTTTAGTAGTGATGGATTGCTTGAAGTAGTCGAAGGAAAAGAACTTCCTGAGTTTGTCATTTCTGTGCAGAGTGGTGATCAGATCGTGGTGAAGAAGGTTTCTGAGCTTCGAGGATTTCAAGTGCTCAGACTCTATGAAATCTACTGTGAAGAACAGATGAATTTACAGATCCTTATAGCTGAAGATGAAAACGAAAAAAATGCAATCCTCGCGCAGAGAGATGCAAGAATGCATAGACGGAAACTCGTCGTAGACAATATGGAAGGCGATAAAGTAAAGAAAGTTACTGCCGTAGAACAAGAATCGAAAATGAATGACTTGATGAGTCAGTTGTAGGAGAAATCAGTAGTTTTTATGATATACCAAAAAAAGAGAACCAAGTCCTCTTTTTTTGGTACACAATTCACTTTACATCTTTATTGAACTCCAAGGGTACTTAGTAAATGAAACTTTATTGATATTGTTAAATTTGTTGGAATTGTTAAATATGTAGACAACACCTGGAGCGTTTACATAATCTACAAATCATCTTAAATTGTTTCAAACTTCATCCTTGAATTTTACGTAGGTAAGTTCCATAAGATATCATTCAATGATATACTTACTTGTTATTAGATTACCTTGATTATCTTTTGGATAAATATATTTTCCAAGGTGAGATGGTGCTCATTTGTAATCATCTTTTTCTTTTTCTTTTTCTTTTGCTGTCATCATAAATTCTCCAGTTGTAATATTCTTTGCAGTAGTATGATTTTCAGAATCATATGCTTGTATACTTACTTCACTACAGCTTATCGAAGCTAACAGTGTTGGTTCTTCATCTCCTTGGAAAAGTACATAAGCTCAATCTCATATCTTTGCTCATATTTTTTCTTTTCCATCTCGTCATACTAATTTAACATATTTACTTTCTGAACTATAAAGAGTTCATAGGATTGTTTGACGTCCTTGTGTTCAATACTGAATACTATTTATATTCTCAAAAGAAACTTCAGAAACTTCAGGAGTTCATTGAATAGTATCTAATCTAGTTGAAGCTAATTTATCATCTTCTGTTGGCAAAATAAGAAATGAAGATTCTGCCATAGATGATCCACTAGGTTTATTAATTATTCAGTACACTTCACTTAAGTCATCACGTTTAACTCTAACGAGGTAATTTACTCACTTCAGATTTTCTCATTTGATTTTTATTACTGATCCATTATTACCTTTACAGTAGTGAATCATACCTAGATTTGTTGCTAATCATCCACTATTTTCTCATCTCGCATGGTTATTTCCATTATCGGGATGATTATACTCGGAAACATGCGTATCTATCAAATTATCAAATACTCAACGATCTATCGAAAATGTATATCATATCTCATTTGCTTCTTTATCTCCCAAGATTTCTGCTATCTCTTCACGTGATTTATACATAACTGTGAGCATTTTTTTTCTTTTCAGCTCTATATTTACTTGTTCCCCAATGTCATTACTTCCTGGTAAGTTTTTATTGCTGTCATTTGCTATGAGTATGATAAATACATATATTATACCTATCTATATAAATAAAGCAAGAAATTTTACCCTGTAATGATTTTTTCCAAGATGAATCATACATAGTACGCGACGCCAGCAGCAAGTCATCACAGAAGGACGGTCTCGAGCATAGCTTTTCGTTTGTTTGTCTGATTGACGTAACTTTTCATAAACCCGATACCTATAAATCCACACGCTGTAAGTCATATAGAGAGCGGAAATAGACTTGCAGGATCCATATCGCTGACGTATGAAACAACGTAGGTCAACAAAGGAATAAGTCCTATAATAACAAATGATACTAGTGTACTTGCTCAGACGAGGAAAGGATTTTTATCTGGTTCGGTCAGACCGAGTTCTTCTTTCATCATGACATCTACTCGTCTGTCATCATCAGCAATGATGGTTGCAACTACTTGTTCGAGTAACTTCCCTTCGAATCATTTCGCTAGATAAATATCTCTTATCTCCTGTATTTCTTTTTCACGCAGATGTTCTATCTCTCGGTATTCCATAGCAAGGTTTTTTTTGTAATGGTCATGTTCAGATTTGTTTGCAAGATAGGCTCCTACCGACATAGAAAATCCATCAGCAAAGAGATTTGCAAAGCCGAGAATCAAGACGATACTCAGGTCAAGGTTTGCTCCTGTAGCTCACGCCACGACAGCAAACGTCGTAACCAGACCATCTATTCCTCCATAGACAAACTCAGGAAGGTATTTCGCTACTGTTCATCGGCGAGAGGTATTACCATGGAGAACTGATTCATCGTGAGTATGCATTACGTTATAGTTGAACTAAAACTCTTTTCTTATTTTTAGGCATTGTTATTGAAAATTCAATAGGGTAAAGCCTTTTGCAAATCTTTTTTTGACGTAAAAAAAACATTTGCATTTTATTTACTCTTAGGTATCTTGATGGAGGTTTCCAAAATATTAACCCCCCGAATTTTTTATCTTTTTCGGGATCCTATGGATACACAGGTTACAGACTTTCATCATGCCGTCTCGCTCTTGAGAGGTTTTTTTTTATCCAAAAACTTTATCGAAGTTCATCCTCAGTCTAGGTTGAGTATCTTGGCTGCATGTGAGGATCCTACAACTATTGCAACATTTCAGTACCAAAAACAAAAACGACCACTTCCTCAGACGGGACAGATGCGATTGGAACATGAACTGCTCAGTAATCCTCATTTACCAGGTGTATTTTGTGTGACGACCAGTTACAGACAAGAACCACATCCGGTTCCTGGAAGACATGATCTTATTTTTCCAATGTTTGAATTTGAAATTCCTGGAGGTATGGATGCATTGATAAAACTTGAAGAAGAACTTCTTCATCATATCTGACTTACCAAGCATGCTGATATTTCCTCGATTTCCTATCTCGATGCGTGTACGAAGTATACGACCGATACTCTGGAGCATGAACACGAGACAGCTTTGTGTGAAGATCTGAGTCCATTATGTTTCCTTACTGATTTTCCTTATCATACCAGTCCGTTCTGGAATATGAAAAGAGATGGTCATATAGCAAAGAAAGTAGATGTGTTGCTTCGATGAATGGAGACTATTTGATCTGCTGAAAGAAGTTGTACTCCAGAAGAAATGAGGCATGAGTTTCATATGATAAGTGATGGGATGTATGCAAATACCTTGTATAATCAGTTTGGTGTAGAACGTGTCGAGGCAGAACTTGAAGCATTTTTACAGTATGATTTCTTTCCTAGATCAGGCGGTGGAATAGGAATGACGAGATTGATCAGAGCATTGCGTCTTGCATGAGTACTCCCCTCTTCTCAGCACCCTGGATTGCTAATGGGTAAAAAAGTCGTGTGAAAAAAGGAAATGAGTAAGTAGTTATTAAAAATGTAGAATAATGTACTGGATTCTTCGTAAACTCAGGATGACAGTTAGTATGAGTATATTTCTTATCCCGTCATTCTGAGCGAAGCGAAGAATCGATAAAGTATGCATAATTATAATAAATTCCATTAGAACTACTACGAAACTTACCAATCTTTTTCTCATGGATTGCTGTTTTGCTTATCAAACTGTGGTTGTCATCAAAAAACCTGATTAAGCATATCAAAAGGATCATTTTGCCCCGCTTGAGGATTTTGCTTATCGAAAAATTGTTGATTCTGAGCTTGTTCTCATGCCAATTGTTGTTGATACTGTTCTAGTTGTTGTTTCATATTTTCAGAGAGTTTGCTTGCTTGTTGTCATGGTCACGCTTCCTGTGATTGACCATCTTTACCTCACTGCTGCTGTGTTCCGTCTTGTTGTTCTCAGGATCATTCTTGATTTTGTTCTTGTTGTTCGTCTCCAGATCATCAAGACTCTTGTTGCTGCTTATTTTCCTGTTGTTGTTCTTCTTTTTTTAAGAGATTGCGAACGGTTTCAAGATTGTGAATAATTTCTACATTTGCCGTAGTATCGAGTATCGCTGCTCATGAAAGGAGCAGTTCTGCTTCTTGAAGTCACGTATAATCAGTGACGGTTCATGAGGTAACACTCCATTGTGCACGTGCTGTTCATAAATTGTACATAGTTTCTACCGATCCAGAAAGTTCTTTTGTTCGTAAGTTGCTTGCGAGTTCTTTGTTGTCACTCCTATACGCGAGGGATGCTTCCTGTGCGTCATTTACTCGTGATGGTATGGATGGTTGTGGATCGTCTAGGAGGTTGTTCCAGGATCGTTTCTGATATATGGATACAATATGAAAAGATACTAGTATGACACAACTAATTATAAGAGCTTCTTTTCGTGAAATATTTTTTCTCATCATAGAAATCATACAGTAGTGAGTAAAGATATCTTATGTAGATTTTTGATTACGTAAACTATCAGTAAATTTTGGAATATATGGTGCAATAATTGTCGTGAAGAGTGCAAGCAGTCATACTATGATAAAAAATGGTGTAGCAGTTCTTTTTTGCGTAGTTTCAGACTCGTCTTGAAGCTTGGTTGGAGTACGTTCTATCTGTGAAGCAAGATGGTCAACGGTTGAAGGAGATCAATGAATATACGTTCACTTGGTTTGTGTAGCTGCGTTACGAAGTTGTGTTTCGTCGAGCTTGCTGAGTACTGGAGCTCATTGTCGTTGTTTTACGACTGGATTTCAAAAGATATCTACTCCTTCTATGATTGGACCTCATACTTCAGTTCATATTCCTATGAGGTAGACGCTTATATCTAGATCGCTCAATATTTCTTTGGTTTTATCGGTGATATCTACTTGCTCTTCTCCTCCATCACTAAATACGAGGAGAACATTTCCTCATGGAGATGTTGTATCGAAACGTTCTGTACCAAGTGCTATTGCCTCATCGAGACGTGTTCATTGTTTGGTGAGATTTTGGTAATCTACGCCAGCAAGAAAAGTACTAACGAGATTGACATCATTCGTGAGTGGTAAGATACCTTGCGCTTCTCCAGCAAAAATACCTATTCCCCATTTTGCTTGAGGCTCTTTCTGAAGAAGTGTCGTGATAGTATTTTTTGCAAATTGCAATCTACTCAGAGATCATGGCATATCGTTGACCTGCATACTTTGTGACACATCAAGCATAACCATAACATCTACTCATTGTCCTTTCAGATGAGTCGTTTGTTTTCCTAGAGGAATTTGTCGACTAGCAAACAAAAAACAAACAAGTGCAAAAAGATAGCCTTGAGATCTTAGCTGTATGAGTGATTTTTTACTATCATTTTTTCGGTGTTGTCGATAGAGGAAAATAACATATCCTACAACGAAACAACTTCCCCGTATATATAATCGTGACATCTCAAATGGCTATAGGTAAGAAAAATCTAAGAAAGAAAGTCAGTGAGATCTACGTCTCCATCGCCATCTTTGTCTAAGAGCTTAGTGATAATACTTGGAATCTTGCTTTTTTTACTTACTTATTCAAGTGCTTGATCCTTCATGAAATTCATAATAAGGTCAGTAAACATGAGATTAATAAAAAATAAAATATATTCTTGATATCTTTTGTACTAGAACAGTACTTTACGATCTACTCCTACAAGACCGAGCATACAGATCAAGAGTACAATTACAAATGGTCATCTCGCATCTTTAAAGAGATCGTACTTTTCCATTTCTGCATCTGTACGCGTAAGTTGTGCTATCTGTCTAATGATTTCCTCGAGTGAACTATCATCCACTGCTCTTGCATACAGTCACTTGGTTTGTTCTGCAATAGCACGTAAGGTCGTTTCATCGACTCCATTGACACGTTGTTGTCTCATCCCAAATGCCGTAGGCGTTTCTATTACGCCTCACTCTAGGCTACCTATACCGATCGTAAATAATTTAATTTGTTTTTCCGCCGCAAGTTGTGCAACGACTTTGGGATCTACACCGACGTTTGCTTCACCATCCGTAAATAACACAATGATACGTTCTCTTTTGCTATTTTCTGTATCTTTTTCTTTATCCAATAAGGTAATACTACTCAGTAATGCATCTCAGACAGCCGTTCACTGGAGATGTTGATAGTTTTGGTTGATCGTACTTGTGGTCACTCTTCACAGTATTTCATCGAAGATACCATAGTCAAAGGTAAGCGGGACAGAAGTAAATGGTTTGCCAGCAAACAAAACTAACCCTACTCTATCTGATACTCTGGTTGCTAGAAATTGTTGGAGAGCACGTTTTGCTGAAGCAAGACGATTTGGGGTAAGGTCGTTTGCTTCCATAGAATATGAGACATCTAGCGAAATCACTATATCTATACCCGATTTACTCACATTCTGCTTTTGTTGCACCTGTTTGGGATAACTTAATACAATAAAACAAAGACTCACAATGACGATGATGAGGAAGCGATAGAGCCAGATATATATTTTTGATGGGAGTGATTGAGTAATTAATGAAGTAAATTGGAAGGTAGGAAGTATACTTTTTTTCTGTTTTCGTCGGTAAAAGAGTATCATCACAATGATGATACATCAGAAAAACAGAACTCGAGGATAGGTAATGGTTAGTTTCATGTGAGTGAAGTGTTGATATTTTTAACAATACTATTTATCGTACTATGCGTGATTTTCTTTTCCATATAGATTATTTCGTATATGTGAGTAAGTGACGGAATGATTTTTTCCGTGTTTGGCATATGTTGTATCTGTGTCAATGTATATGATTCTCCATGCAGTTCGTGATCTTCAATTCAGACATAAAGAAGAAGATGTATAAGGAGTGCTTTTGCTTTTTGTTCTGGGGTACGAACTGAGGTATTTATCTCTTGAAGTTGGTGTAATCGAAGAGCTATATCTAACCCAGGTACCATTTCTTGGACATCAGGATGAAATGTCGGTGGTACTCTTTTTTTCTGTCTCAGGATAAAAAATCGAACTACAGCAAGCAATATTAGCGCAACAACTGTTCGTCGTCACCGCAACGTAGGTCCCGGTGGTATTCGTATAGGGTAGAGACTTTCTGTAGGGGTTAGTTCTATCATGAGGAGAAGAAAAGATATATGTATACTCTACTGTCTATCTCTTTTTGAGTGCGTGCTTTTGAAATAATTTACTACAAATAAGTAAGGGATCATCTTTCGTAGATGCATGCGTAGCAGTAATTCACCGTGAAGTGAGGAGACGTTCAGATTCAGCTATTTTAGTCGTGATTTGTTCTTTATAATTTTTCTGATCTGTTGGTGAGATGGTTTTGCTAGATAATCCATCCGTGACTTGTAAGAGAGTTACTCAGAAGTGTTTCGCATCAGCATCGTATTCAAATGGGTCGAGAAGATGACAATACAGAATATCATTACCTTTTGCAAGCGCTTGCAGATGTGGTTGCGACGTTGTGATGAGCTGATCGCTTACCCAGATGATAAGATGATGACGGATACGGTATTGATTTAGCAATGATGCGGTTTCTTCTGCATGCGTAGATCAGCCAAAGGTGATCTTTTCTAGCTGTTGTTCAAACCATTTCGTCTGATGTGCTGATTTACTCAAAGGAATATAAGAACTATCTACTCAAGAATGAAGATAATAGCTAATCTGGTCGCCTTGATCGAGTGCTATCGTTCAGACTAAGAGTCCAAGCAAAGCGAGAATATCGCGTTTTGTACAATCAGAACTAGAAAAATTCATACTCTCTCCTCCTTGAGTAACAAAAAGAACACGTAACATTCTTTCTTCTTCAAACTCTTTCAAGTACAGTTCCTGTTTTTTTGCACTCGTACGTCGATCTATACGATGATACGGATCTCCTGCTGTATACGGTCTACTCTCCTTATATACCAATCCACTACCCTTAAAATTACTCTGGTATGATCACAAGAGTTGATGAATAGATTTTCTCTTGAAAAAGAGAGATATTTTCTTATTTATGATTGACATTTATGTAAATAATATATGAATACAAATAATAGTAATATTGTTATGGTATCGAGCAGTATTCCTACTATGCTTAGTTTTAGAGGGCCTCTTATATCATATCTTTTAGAAATTTGAAATCAAGTATCAATTGTTTGAAATGCAAATAAGGTGAATCATTGAAATAATTTTGAATGAATAGTTAATCATCCTAGTTTACACTTATATCCTATTACCCCAGATAACTTTTTATCATTTGAGTATGCTATTTATGTGAAAAGATTATATACACTATTAAAAACTATTAAACCTGATTTAATACTATGTTTTGAATCTCCACCTGTATTCTCTACTTTAATCATTAACTTATGTACTAGGAAAAATATTGCTACAATCAATTTTTTTCCTTGATTCTGAAAAGGAAAAGACTTTTTATCTATATGCAAACCATTTACAAAACAGTTATTGAACAGAAACCTTATTAGATGGAATGTAGTTATGAATGCACACGACATTACTTACGTAACAACCAAACTTGAACTGCAAAATACTTTTCTCATGCCTGCAGAGTATATGCACAAAGTATTTGAAACATCTTTCTGAGAAGAAAAAATTATAGAAAAGTTTCAAGAACGTGTGATCACATTTTCTTTCATTTGAAGATTAAATTTCGATAAATGATTTGGTGATATATTAGATATGCTTGAAATGTTTTCTTGAGAAGAGATATTTAAAAATACTAAATTTATTTTTGCCTGACACATTTTTGGTAAAGATTATGAAGAAAGATTACTTAGACTTATAAATCAGTATAGTAATATAGTTTATCTCTGAACACTTACTTCAGAAGAAGTAAATGAAATACTTATAGAAGATGTACACTGCTCTTTATTGCCGACAAGAAAAGATTGAGAATGAAGTCCTACTATTCTTAGAGAATCAATGGCTACGTGAGTATCTTTTATCACAACAAATACAGCAGGATGTAATGATTTACTTTATGATAACGAAAAACAACGTAAAACTTGATTTTTTTGTAAGCCGTGATCACCAGAATCATTACTCCAAAGTATTAAAGATTTTATTGACTTATATGAAGAAAATAAAAAAACTATTCCTGAAGAAATTTCTCAAGAATGGATATTACAACTATATAATATATCTGTATCTGATATAGAAAAGAATTACTTACTAAGAAGAATATTCGCAAGTAGAGTTATGCGAGCAAGAGATTTTACTAATGAAAGTATAACTGATAGACGAAAGAAGATTTTATGATCTACTCCCCTACCAACTCCTTGAGTTGATCTCTGAGAATAGTTGCATCTTCAAACTTCCGCTGAGTGATAGCTTCATCGAGCTGTTTTTTGAGATCAGTAGCAACGAGCGCTTTTTCTTTTTTGGTCATACGCGTGAGTCTCTTGTTTTTTCACCTCGTCGAGAGATTGAAATCTTGGGTAAGATTTTGATCAGTTCTGACTGTATCGAGTGATTTTATATTTGAGATAGCTTGTTCTGGAATGATGCCGTGAGCAGTATTATGCTTTTCTTGGATATGTCTTCTACGATAGGTCTCTCGGAGTGATTTAACGATCGAAGAAGTGAAATTATCTGCATATAAAGCTACTTCACTATGTGGATTTCTTGCTGCTCTTCAGATATTTTGGATCAATGCGGTCGCTGATCTAAGAAATCATTCTTTGTCTGCATCGAGTACCCCGATAAATCCTACCTCGGGTAGATCGATACCCTCTCTGAGCAAGTTTACTCCGACGAGAATATCTATCTCACCAGATTTAAGCTTTTGGATAATCTCTCGACGATCGATCGTTTCGATATCAGAATGAAGATAAAATGCCTTATATCCTTTCGATAAAAGAAAATTAGTAATATCTTCTGACGATTTTTTGGTCATAGCAAGCACAAGAACTCTACGTCACTGTGCTATATTTTCGTCTGTTTTCTGTAACATATGATCGATAAAAGAAGCTGCCTTATAGACACTATTACGTTCGACCTGAAGAAATTCGTCAATATTTGGATACATATCTTTTCTTGATTAAATGAAAATAACTATATTGCCTATTTTAGTATGTCCTTCTTTTCTTGATTTTCAAGGAGAACAAGTTCTTGTTGTGCAAGTTCATAGCTTGGGTTTATCTTGAGAAGATGAGTATATGTTTCTTTTGCTTCTGTGATTTTTCCTTCTGCAGTAAATGTTTTCCCTTGGTAGTATCGTGCATCGTACGCGGTTGGATCTGACGAGATCACTGTTTCCAGAGCTTGCTGTGCTTTTTTGTACTGACTCAAATCTAGGTAGGTAATTCACAACCAGATGATGGTATTTTGGTAGGTAGGATTTAGTCTATATGCTTTTTGGAAATGACGGAGTGCGTCTGAGTAATAGCTAAACGATCACGTTCCTGCATCATTACGTTGTTGGTATCACAAATCACTGAGTACTGTCCCCTTGTTATACCGAAGAAGATAATCCTCTGGTTGTACTGCAATTCATTCATCAAGAAGGTTTAGGCTTTCGTATAATCTCCCATTATCTGCAAAAAGTATAGCTTTGTTGATGAGCGCATCTTGATTGGCAGGATCCAAACGAAGTGCAGTAGTATATGCTTCTTCTGCATCATCACTATTTCACAGCAACGCAAGTGCTTGTCCTTTGAGTTGATACCAATCACTTGTAGGTTGTTTTTTTACTTTATCGGTAATTGCTTTCAGTGCTTCACCCGTCTGTCATGATCTTATCTGTGCGATGATATATGAACGTTCTGCTTTTTTTTGTTGCTTTTTGGTCAGGGAAGACCGTTGTTGGAGATAAGCATCGTACTGTTCAGTTTGGATAAGGAGTTCTGCTCTTTTCTCCAGCAAAATACTCTCTTGCGGGTAGGTCGTGAGTAATATATCTGTTTCAGTGAGCGCTTGCTTGTATTCTCTATTTATTTGAAGGAGTTCTATATGTTGTACTCATTGCTTCACTCCTGATGGCGTACATCAGGTAAGGAGTAAAACAAAAAAGAATCAAAAGAGAAGTTTTTTCATACAAAAATGTTGTTAAATCTGTTGCATGATGGTAATCATCTTGGCAGTAAACTGATCTAGAGGGATATCCAAATATTTTTCACAATTACGAACGTGTTCTCTATCTACTCCAGCTGCAAAGGTTTTGTCTTTGATACGTTTCATAGCTCCTTTCGCTTCCATTCCTTCAAATCAGGTAGGTCTCATCAGACTGTACGCAAACAAGAATCCAGAAAGCTCGTCTACTGATGCGAGATATTTTCTGATCAGTGAATCTACAGGAACTCAGGTTAGCCATTCGCCATGAGATTTGATATCATCTCTTAGTAGTTGTGGTGCATCAATACTATCCATGATTTGTTCAAATTCAGCTTTGAGATGTTTTGACCCGTCTTTGGCAATATGGTCTCGATCGATATCATGTAAAACCCCTGCAAGCCATCGGTAATGTTCGTCTTCTCCTATTTCTTTGCCACATGCACGCATTATTTCTCCCACCTGAAGACAGTGACGTTTTGTATCATGCAAATATTTTTCTACAAGCTGGAGTGCTTGTTCTGCTTGTGGGAGATTGTTCGGTGTAGATTCTTTAGGTGTTTTTTCGTTACTTGTATTTGTTTGTGGTACTACTTCTTGTATGTGTACTGGTTTCAGCATCGGAAACATAATCACATCACGAATATTACTCTGCTCGGTGAGCATAGCAAGGATACGATCGATACCCATCCCTCGACCTGATTGAGGAGGCATACCATGTTCCATCGCGGTCAGAAATTCATCATCACTTCTTGTTACTTCGCTATCTCCTGCTTGTGCAGCATCAGCTTGTTCATTGAAATTTTCTGCTTGAATCACGGGATCGACAAGTTCACTGTATGCTTTTAGTATTTCTCGTCCATTGACGATGACTTGAAACTGCTCCACTATCTGAGGATTTTCATCAGATTGTCTTGCGAGTGGTTGCATTGTCTTCGGGTAGTTATAGATGAATGCAGGTCAGATGATTTTTGGTCTCGTGACTTTCTTGTACAAGTAATCGATCATCGTTGCAGTGGTTTGTGTCTCTATTCCCTGTCGAGTAAATCACTTTGCTTGGATGAGTTCGCGAAGTTTTTGATCATCTTCTGGACCAAATAGAGCAACATCTATATCAGCATCTTTTTTTATCTGCGCAATATAATCGATTCTTTGTCGTGGGGTCGTGAAATCTACCTGACGTTCACTGCCTTCTTTGTCGGCGACACGAACGACTCTAGAAAGTTCTGGGAGTTGAGTAAACAAATAATCAAACATCTCTTCAGTAAATTTCATATTGTCTTGAAAATTTCGATAGGTAGCATAATGCTCTACGACCGAAAACTCCTGTTGATGACTTGGACTAGATCATTCATTACGGAAATCTTTTCCTATTTCGAAGACTTTTTCCAGTCATCCTGCAGTAGCGATCTTCAGTGCTATTTCTGGTGCGATACGCAGATACATATCGATGTCGAAGTCTTCATGATGGGTACTAAAAGGTGTAGCAGCAGCACCAGAAGCACTGTTTCATAGAATCGGTGTATCGAGCTCTACAAAACTGTGCGATCGATAAAACTCTCTGAGTGTTTTGATAAATTTACTTCTCAGAAGCATTCTTTCGAAGCTCGGTTTGTTCATCGTCATATCGAGGTATCTTTGGCGATAGATCATTTCTTCATCTTGGATACCATGCCATTTATCTCCCAGTGGTCTGAGTGCTTTACTCAGGAGTTGAAACTCGTTTACAAATAGAGTTAACTCGCCATGTTTGGTGACAAACAACTCCCCTTTTGCTCAGATAAAATCTGCTACATCTATATATTTTTCTACAAATTTGTATGCACTGATTTCTTGTCCTTCTATAGTGATGGCTTGTCTGATATCTTTTCCTGTATTGAGTGAACACATATCTTTGACAAAGGAAAGCTGTATAGTTCCTAGGTCGTCTTGAATCGTTGCAAAGGACAGTTTGCCGTGAGAACGAAACATCATCACTCTGCCCGCGACGCTATAGCTATTTTCTGCACCATTTTCCATAAGCATTTCTGTTGGAGGAAGGTTGTATGTTTGAGCAGCAGTTGCGAGTGTTTTCGTATCATGCGTCTTATTGAATTTGTTTGCATAGGGAGGTATTTGTGCTTCTATAAGTTGTGTTCTTTTGTGAAGACGGGTCTGATGTTCATCGAGATGGGGTGCAGTCATGAGAAAAAAAGATTCAAAAAGATTCGCCAAACGTATTGGCTCATATATAGAGATTTATGGTAGGATGGCAAGTAGGTTATGATGATTGTTGTAATTCCTCTCTGATAGTCATGAGAATTTTTCCTAGATAGTTATTCCCACTCCTTTTCTTGTCATGAACTCACCAAAATTCATCTCACCATGAATTTCATTCTACTAGAAAAGCTGCTCATGTCTTTATTAAAGCAGTTTTAAGTTCACTATTTTGTTCAAATTTTGTTTTTACTAATGCGTACATAGTTGCTATTTTTTCGTCTTCTCGATTCTTTTTTATATACATTTTTCGTGTATCTGCAAATTTCTTTGCTTCTGATGCTGATAGTGATGAAATATATAATATAAGATCATTTATTGTGGTAATATTATTATACTTTTGTGCAAATTCTTCATTTAATTTCATTTCTTGGATACTATTTTCATCAAATTTAGCTGCCTGATAAGCAGTTTCTACACATGTATATGCTATTCAATTATATAGCAAGTTACAAGGAACATAATCAAAGTTTGAAAGAAACTGTGTATCACGTAAATGAAAATCATTTGTGATTGTTGATTTATCTGAATTAAGATATGTATATTGTCGATATAGATTATTTGTAATATTTGAAAAATATCCTTTGTCTTGTGGTTCAGTTATTTCTCAGTTATTTTCTTGGAAAAGCAAAATAAGTTCTGTTAGGGTAGGCATATACGCACTATATATATGTGGATATGATGTATTGATATACATAAGTCATTGTATATCATCCTCGTTCCTTTCAAAAAAATTAAAAGCAATTTCTTCATGATCTTTTATATTCCACCGTTTTTTAACAAAACTGAGAAAACCTTCTGAATGAATTGTAGTAGCCATCTCCTTGAGTTTAGTTTTTTCTCACCTTAAAATAACAGATGATTTTCATTGTGCCTCTAAAATATTTATTCCTTCAAAACCGTTTGTTAATGCTCTAAGAACATTATTTTGGGACATGACTCCATATGTTATTTCATCCATTTCATGGATTGTAAGTGCTTCAGCTACCATAATGTAAGTGTAAATAAAATTAAGTAAAAATATTCTATTATAACTTGCTTAATCTTTGGACATTGTCTTGTGTTACTTTTCCTATATTTCTAAAGTATGTTTCATTTCATTCTATACGATATACAGGATGAAATGCATACACGCTATTTTGTATAGCATTTATTGTAGACCAATCGTTAGGTGTTTTCCATTGCGTAGTAGTAACTGTTTGTTCTGGATCTATAAGATAACTTGGTATTTCATCTCTAGAGAATCATAAAGAATCTCTAAGGATTTTGGTATAAATTGCATTATAATTTTCTATAGATTTTGGATCTGAAAAATAACTTCAAATATTTTCTATAGTTCTTTTCACATTGTTTTTTGGGGGAAGAATTACTATTTTATCAGGTTGAATGTTATTGTCTATAATAAAATCTTCGATTACTTTGTATCATGCTTTTGAGATAAATCAAAAATTAAGAATTACTCTGGGAAAGTTAGTTGCCTTGGTTTTTATTGCATCTAAACTCTTTTCTAACTGTGATCATGAATACGTCGCATCATCTGATATAATAACAGTTTTTATTCCTAATCTATCCATTTTTTCTAATCATTGATGATTTGTTACCATTATATCTGGTTCTACTTGAGTTCAACGCTTGTTGCTTAGACTATGCTGTAACATGTGGGTTCATCGCATACGTGACTTACTTCTTCCATAATCTATATGAGCTGCTCGTTTCTCTCATGGTCAGAGTAGTCAATGAATTATTTGTGTATTATCAGCTATAGCTTTTTCATATTCGGTAAATGATATAAATCTTGCTTTATTTAGAAGTATTGTACGGACTTCCAGAAAATGATTCATTTCATGTTGTGTGATAACTGATGTGCTGACCATTTGATCTAGATTTACTTTTTCTGACCTATATTGATTGTTTCTTAATAAATAGTGATCAATAAGACTTTTTCTATTTTTAGCAACTTTACCCGGAGTTCTTTTATCAATACTTACATCTATGGTTGGCCTTACTCGTCATTTTTCAAGAACTTCTTTGTGTATTTCTCAGGTATTTCATGGTTTAGGAACCATAATAGCAACTTTTTCTCATAATTGATTAGTATGTTGTATACGTCATATTCATGCATCAATTTTTACTTCACCTCAACACACCCCACTTCTCATAAGCTCTTTTACAATTCTACTTACTTGCTTATCTGTAAGA
>Ga0163148_10002282_pt1 | contig 23226 bp, 20 predicted proteins | sample OliLakLV19MP7P2_FD_148606 | JGI IMG/M metagenome (GOLD analysis project Ga0163148, IMG submission 148606) | Freshwater microbial mat bacterial communities from Lake Vanda, McMurdo Dry Valleys, Antarctica- Oligotrophic Lake LV.19.MP7.P2 | ecosystem: Environmental > Aquatic > Freshwater > Lake >...
ATGGGAGCGTCAAAAAATCATCCGCTGTTGGCGAATGGCTAGTGGCTCTTGAAAGCACTGAGAAACGGGAGCATGTCACCTTTGCGCCCTCACCCTTTTCTGGTATGCCAAAGGCTTTAAGCCCTCTCCCACAGGCGAGGGACTTTGAATCCGGCTCGCTTCTCCCTTGGGGAGAAGCGATTATCTTGAAAGTCAAGCAAATTAAGCTGACGAGTCAGAGAAACTAGGCAGCTTGCGGTTGAGCTTCTAAAGCCGGTTGTACTTTAGGTTGCCAATTTGTCCCTTGCCTCAGCATGGCATTGAGAATCGTTAACAACTTATGCATACAGGCAACTAACGCCACTTTCGTCGGTTTACCCCGTTTCAGTCACTGTGCATGAAAAGCCCGAATGATGGGGTTATGACGCACCGCTACTAAGGTTGCCATGTACAACATCTGACGCACAGCACTGCGACCGCCAAAGATCGTGCGCTGACCTTGCATCTGTCCACGATCGCGGTTAAGCGGTGCCACTCCCACCAAGGTGCCAATCTTCTGACTCGACAGTTGACCCAGTGCTGGCAACAGGGTCAAGAACGTTGCCGCTACTACCGTACCCACACCTGGAACGCTTTGGAGCTGCGCCTGTTTAGCGTTCCAAAGCTGACACTGATGGCTCTGCGGCTCAATTTGCTCACCGAGTTGCTTCATCCGTGCTCGCAGCCATTCCAGATGGGCTGCGCCATCGCCTTGCGCCTTGCCTCGCAAACCAGATAAGCGGTTCGGCTCAGCCGTCAGCCTAGCGACCAATGGTCGTCGCCGCGTCACTAAGTCTTGAAGTTCTGCTTGGGCTGCACTGGCAAAACCCCGCAGGGGCGGTTTCATCGCTTCCCCAAACCAGGCTAAAGTGGCAGCATCGACCGCATCCGTTTTGGCAAGTTGATTCGCGGCTTCTAGCCCGTTGGGCATGCAAGAAACGCAAAGTGCCGCCCCTGTCTGGCGTTGATCACCACCACCGGATAGGCTAACTGAGCTAAGAAAATTGCGACTTGCCGCTCATAGCCACCCGTCGATTCTAGAATGACCCGACCGACTTGCTCAGGCGCACTGAGATGCGTTGCTAACTCGACCATCCCTCGCGCACTGTTCTCGACTCGGAAGCTTTTTCCTTGAGGGCGCAAAGGCACATCCAGCCAACGCTTACACACATCAATGCCAACCCATTGTTCGATCTCCATGTGGTTAATTCCGATCAGGTTTAGGGGGGTAACTCAACCTTGCGTCATTCGGGATCATGCGTCCCTGCCGTTGGGCTTTGCCCTGCCGTAGGCTTAAATTCGAGTTTGACCGATTGAACGAGAGCGATGACCCTAGCTTCTCCACGATGTCGAGCATCCAAGGGCTGGCGGTCTATCTCTCTATTCTTAAGATACAAGGGCTGGGGATGAGGGCAAAATTGGCAATCTGCGAAAGTGACATGCTCCCCTGAGCAACCGTCTTAGCTTTGAGATCGTCCCGTTTTGACATTATTAAAGTATCTGCCGTCTCTCCACAGACCTTCAAGGCGAGTGCCATCGGCAAAAATGTAGGTGCCTCTGCCATTTTGCCGACCGTCACGAAACTCACCCTCATAGCGGTTGCCACTAGGGAAGGTACAAACGCCAACGCCATTCAGCACTTCATTGCGAAAGTCTCCTTCGCAGCGAGCGCCGTCTGCAAACGTAAAAACGCCTCGACCCTGGCGACGGCTGTCTTGAAAAGTGCCTTCAAAGCGGTTGCCACCAGGAAACGTGCAAACGCCAGTGCCGTTGAGCAAATTGTTCCGAAACTCACCGTCACAGCGAGTACCATCGGCGAAGGTAAAGGTGCCATTCCCTTCACGTTGGCTGTTACGGAAGTCGCCTTCATAGCGATTGCCGCTTGAAAAAGTACAGATCCCCTTACCATTCAGTAAATTATCCTTAAATTCCCCTTCGCAGCGGGTGCCGGTTGCAAAGCTAAACACGCCTTTGCCCTGCCGTTCGCTGTCGCGTAGTTCTCCTTCATAGCGGTTACCGCTTGGAAACGTGCAGACAGCTTTACCGTTAATCAAACCGTCCCGCGATCGCCCTGCACAGTAACCATCAGGATCAGCCGCCTGTGCGATCGTAGAAGCAAAGGGGGAATCATAAAAGTAGCTCAGATTGTTGATACCGAGTGCAGTCAGTACAACGATGCCCAGTTTAGAGGCTGAAGCAGGGTTAAACATAAGCGGCTTCATAAGGTTAAACAAAAGCGGCTTCATGAAGAGATGTGCAAATTGTCGCATTACGGTCGCAGGTTGCTAGGTCTAATCAGCTAAGATACTTATTCTGTTCAGGTTGGACGATCGCTTGTCAGGATTCACGGTTGACGAGAAACTGTTAAAGCTCCTGACGCTAGTCTCTGATGGGTGTAATCATCGATAACGGTGTTGAACCTAGCTCATGGTTAGCGACTCTTGGTCAATGTTCTGGGTGTAAGACCTAAAGGTGACGGCACATGCCTTGATCGTGTCATTTTTCTACCTGAAGTCTCTCGATTCGCGCCGAGTAGTGCCCTCGTGCTGGTGCTGGCACACTCTGCTCTTCAACCTGGCGGGTGTCTCGCATTCGGGTTCTTCAAGCCCGTCTGGTAAATCTGTTAGCAAAGACTTTGCCAGTTAAGACCTTGCCAGTTAAGACCTTGCCAGTTAATACCTTTGCTGTAGGATTCTTTCGGTTTTGCTGATGTTCTCATTGTTATCCTTTTTCACCCTTGCGCAGACGATCGCGGCTCCGATTCCTCTACCATCCCCTTCACCGCCAACGGCACCGCCAAAAGTGCCACCGCCACAGGAAATCGTTCCGTATCAAGAGCAACGACTGTTACCTCAGGAGCTACTGCCACGTCAAGAGATCTTTGATCCTCAAGAGCTTCGTCGCTTGCCAGGGCAGCTTGACACCGTCCCGGTTTTTAATAGTAACAGCCCAGAGCTGGTGCAGACGGACGGAATTTTGCTCTCTACCTTTCCGCCAGAGGGCAAGGCAGTAGCAGCCGCGCATCTAAACTTTCCGTTTCAGGGTCGGTTCGACTTGTTCTCCCACCATATTTCAAGAACAAGAGGCTTCAACGATCCGCGCACGCTCTTTCAAGGCGTGCTGGTGTATAACCCAACGTATCAGCCTGTGACGATCGACATTCTACAGGGCGCAAGCTATCTCACGCGCCCCGATGCGCTGTTTGTCAATTTACCCTCTTATGTTGATGACCCCATGGGCAGGGTCTATGCGGGACCAGGGAGCCGCATCGTCAATGATGTGCTACGTGGGCGCAGACAAGGGAATTGGCCTGCCGTCATGGTCGTGCCCCCACGTCAAAGCTGGATGTTAATGAATCTGCCGATCCCGGCTGGCAATGTTGCGCCTTCGTCAAACGGTCGCTCGACCCTGCTGCGCCTACGGAGTAATGGACCCGTATACATCGCAAGTTTAGCCATGTTCGCGCCGCTCAATCCTGATAAGACAGAACGTAGCCCCAGTTTGGAGGAATGGCAAAACTTGCTAGTGAATGGTGGTTTGGCAGGACCGCGTGACATCCCGCCCACGCCGATCGATCGCTTGAAGGATTATGCCCGCGTTGTGTATGGACGTGTGGCGGGTGTGGCGGTGGGGTCTGAGTGGAAGGCAAACTTGACCGATAACCCCAAAGCCGATTCTCTAAGCATTCCTAAACGGGGTCGTGCGTTTTCCTACGGATTTAGCACACTTTATCAAGGCACGTTTGGAACAGGGCAAATTCAGAGCGCCTCTTTGGTGGCACGCTATGCGGATACGGCATATCAAGCTCACGGGAACTATGGCGTACAGTACAGCCTGACGTTACCACTGCACAATGGCACTGGGCAGCGACAAACGGTCACATTGGCAATCCAAGCTCCCTTAAAGGAAGATAAAGCAAAAGGTGGGCTACTGTTTTTTACGCCCCCAGAGGAGCGAATTTTCTTTCGGGGACCGGTGCGGCTGCGCTATACTGACGATCGTGGCGCACCCCAAACCCGCTATATCCACCTAATCTTACAGCGGGGGCAAGAGGGCGCACCCTTGCTTTCACTGGCAATGCCAAAGGGCGATCGTCGCCTCGTCCAGCTAGACTTCCTCTATCCACCGGATTCAACCCCGCCCCAAGTGCTGACGGTGAGAACGTTGAGTGATCCCTGATGAGATCAGTCGTCAGTTATTAGTTTTTAGCCATGAGAGGCGGTACCGTCATTTCTAAGGATCGGTGAAGGTTTCGGCAGACCACGATCGACTGGCAGCTACGAGTTAGGTTGGTTTGACGATGTCCACTACTTAGGATCGTGGATTAAATAAAACCGACAAATCGTTCGTAGGTAGGGGCGCACAGCCGTGCGCCCCTACGGAAAACGCCGAGGTTATTAAATTCTTGTTCCTTAGTGCTCAGGTTGCTATGTCGCTTCAGCGAGCTGTACCTGGTATCGGCGATCGCACTTCGGTAGTGACCTGGCTTTACTGGCTGCTGTTACCCATGCATCGGTTGCTTTTAAGCTTTTTCTTTGGCTCGATCGTGATTCACGGCAGCAAGCATCTACCCACACAGGGACCCGCTGTGCTGGCACCGAAGCACTACAGCCGCTGGGATCCTGTTGTGCTGGCACTGCTGAGTGTAGGGCCACTCTGGTTCATGACCAATGCGAATCAGTTCTCTGGGTTGCAAGGTTGGTTCTTGCAGCGGCTAGGTGCCTTTCCAGTCGATGTGAACCACCCTAAAATTGCCAGTTTTCGCTACGCGATCGAGCGATTACAAGCCCGAAAAAAGCTCATGCTGTTCCCAGAAGGCGGCATCGTTCGCGATCAGCCCGTCCGACTACTTAAGCCCGGTTTAGCGCGCCTGGTTCTCCAAGCAGAAGCGTCGGCACCAGAGCTGCTGCACATTCCGATTGTGCCGATTGCTATTCGCTATCACCCTGCTCCAGGCTGGCGATCGCACATCATCATCACGCTTAGCCTCCCGCTGGACGTTGCCAACTATCGACAGGGCAGCGATAAACAAACCGCTCAAGCCCTCACCGAAGCCCTTGAAGCCTCACTGTTGAAAGGGTTAGCTGAGTAAGAAAGGTTTGAGTTGAGGTTTGAGCTGTCCCGTCTGCTCCCCCTGCTTCCTCTACCCCTTCCGTCTCCTACCTTCTCTCAACCTTCACCTCAACGGCTTCACCAGCCATAGAGACTGCGTTTGAAAGCCCAAGCTGTGATAGAGGCTAAGTGCTGCTTGACTTGATTGAAAAACCTGAAGCCCAATTTGACGATCGCCTCTAGCCTTTGCCCAAGCCTCCGCATAGTACATCAATGCCCTGCCAATCCCTCTACGTCGATGTTCTGGAAGTACGTAGAGTAGAAAAATGTGAGCGTGACGATCGCCATGCACCTGGTCGATCGCCGTGCCTAACCAGAGGCAGGCAACTGGCGGCGACGATCGATCTGAAGACAGAGTGGACGGGGCTTCCGAGTCAGCTTCAGGCTTTGGCGTGACCCACCAAAGCGGTGTCTCGCTCGATAAGTATTGTTCCACCGTTTGCGCCAGATGAGCGCAAACACCTGCTGCGTCTTGCTCTTGATACGTCCGATGCATAAACTTAATCAGCAGAGCGCGATCAAGCCCAGAACCCAGTCGCAGCATATAACCAGCAGGCATCTGGCTCAACACGGCAATGCCAATCCAATCGCTAAGGTAGCCTTTTCAGGGGGATGGCGCTCGTCACACCTTCGCTGCATACCGCAGTTGCTCTCGCAGCGATTGAGACTGCGGTTATTGCAACAAAGCCGGGTCATCAGGCAAGCCTTTTACCAGAGCCGCAAGCGCTGGAGGCAACCCTGCAAGGGATTCGGCGTTAGGCACACTCGCCTTTTGAAGGCTAACGCCAATAGGGGCAGGAGCCGCCATATCGGACGGCAGAAAAATACGAGCGCTAACGGCTGCTAAGGCGACAAAAAAGATAAGGAAGATAAAGAGAGGAGCGATGTACTGCCTGAAGAATGCCATGGAAGTAGCCGTATGAATAGTATTTAATTCAGGTAGAAAATTATGAGACTTCACTCAAGATTTGTGAAGTTCTGCTCTTTTATCGTAACGCGACATCGTTAATTCTCATCATGAAAATTTGCGAAATACGATCGCGATTTGCCATTCCACGGGGCAAACAGGGGCAGCAGCAAAAGACCCGGTAACGCTGCTACTAGCGTCATCAGAAAGAACAGCGCCCAACCTTGTTGTGTTGCTCCTGCCAAGTAAGCATTGCCCAATAGCGTCGGATTTGACTGGATGAAGGGTTGGAGCCGTTGCGCTAACTCGCCGCTCGCGGGACCTGCCATCAGATCTCTACCCACCGCCATCAGGCTAGACAGGAGTGCGAACTGCGTTGCCGAGAAGCGAGGATTACAAAGGCTCATCAGAAAGCCCAGAAAGCCAGCCGTACCTAGCCCACCACAAAAGTTCTCCACATTAATGGCAACGACCATTGTCGGGAAATTTTTACCTGCTACTGCGAGAAGGTAATAGCCCAAATTACTGACAGCTTGCAGGGCACCAAAAACCCACAGCGATCGATTGATACCAATTTTGCTCAACACAGCGCCTCCAGCGAGAGTGCCGACGATCGTGGCGACCAACCCCATCCCCTGACGAATATTGCCAATATCAGCATCTGCAAAACCAAGCCCCTTGCCTCCAAGGAAGGGGACTGCCATTTTAGCGACCATCGCATCGCCCAGCTTGAACAAAATGATGAAGATGAGGGTAAACAGGGCTTGCTGCCAGCCCAGACGACGAAAAAACTCCAGGAAAGGCAGCACAACTGCTTGTCGTAGCGATTCGGGTGGCAGATCGCGCTCTACTGGTTCCGGTGCCCAGAAAGAAGTCAGCAGCCCCGCGCCCATCAGTAGTGCCATGAAGCCATAGACCCAGGGCCAGGTAATACGATCGGCAAGGTTAAAGGCAATCCAGCCCGTGAGCAAAAGGGCAATCCGATAGCCCAAAATGGTCATGGATGCACCTGCCCCAACCTCTTGCTGGGTCAACACATCAGCACGATACGCATCGATCGCAATATCCTGCGTAGCGCTCAAAAGACCAATACCCAAAGCCGTTAGCGCCAGCAGTTGTAAATTGAACGATCGCTGCTGTGTCTCCAGTGACGCAATCACGCCCATTTGCAGCGCGATCGCCACAATTGCCGCAATCAGCCCTACTTGTGCCAACACCATCCAGCCACGTCTACGCCCTAAAAAAGGTGGTACGAAGCGATCGAGCAGCGGCGACCAAATAAACTTGAGCGAATAGGGTAGGCTGACCAAACTAAACCAGCCGATCGTGCTGAGGTTGAGTTCAGCTTTGGTCATCCAGGCGCGAAAGGCATCATCTGTCAGCGCAAACGGCAGTCCAGAGGCAAAACCCAGCAGCAAAATCGCTGCCATCTTGCGGCTTTGAAAAACGTTCAACAACGATTGGAAGGCTTTCACGGCTTGGTCAGGAAACGTATCGAATGGAGCGATGCATCTAGCATTCAGCCATCATGCCATAGCCAAGACTGCTTTCCTGTATTCTCTAACTGCTACCAAAGCTTGAGCAAGAGTGTTCAGCCTCAATGTGGTTACAGTCTCGTTCGCCAAACGCCGACTAAACTACCTTGAACATCAATATCCTTTGCAGATACTTCAATGGGCGGGTAAGTTTCGGCGTCGGGATTGCCTGGTTGCAGCACGACCTTGGCACCTTTGCGATGGAAGTACTTTAGCGTCGTTTGCCCTTCCACCCTAGCGGCTACGATCGTGCCATTTTTCAACGATTTAGGGTCGGGTACAGGCTGCAAGATGACCACATCGCCATCGTCAATGAGCGCATCGATCATGCTATGCCCTCGCACACGCAGCGCAAAAAACCGGGGATCTAGAAGCAGGTTAGAGAAATCGAGGTGTTCTACTTCGGTATCCTGAAAGGTTTCGACTAAGCCACCAGCGGCGATCGCGCCCCGAATCGGTACACCCGGAGAGGATGCCTGAGTGAGGCGAATCGTTCGAGCTTTACCCTCATTCCAATCGATGTAGCCCTTTGTTCTCAAGTGTTCCAGGCGACTTTGGACGGGAGCTGGAGACTTTAAGCCCATCGCCTTCATCATCTGCCGAATTGAAGGCGAATGCTGGTACTCACGGATGTAGCCCATCAGCCAGTCGTAAAGCTCTTGTTGGGCTTCAGTAAGGGTTTCCATAGCAATAATTAAACGATCGCGGTATTTAGAACACTTGTACCATCAAAATTACGTCTTGTCTAGTACTTTTTAACCAAAAAGATTGTTTTTTGCATTGTGGTCGTCTAAAGGTTAGTAAAAGTAAATTGATGGTCAGGAGCGGGAGTTAGGAGTCAGAACGGAGTCGAAACGCTGTAGGAGCTTAGTTGAGCGGAGGCTTTCACTCAACTAAGGCGATTTCCAGAAAAGATTTTACCCTTCGACTCCGCTCAGGGTGCAAGCCTGATTGACTGACAAACGTCCTCAAAGGCTGCTTGCTCCGCTGCTCAACCGCCCGGTGCAGGGCGGGGCAAGCGATCGCTGCAAGATTTGTCAGTCAACCAGGGGTGCAAGGTGGCTGAGCGAAGTCAAAGACAGTGGGTATTTTGTTTCCTAGAAATCTCCTAAGCTTGCAGTCAATTGGTTTAAAGCCGCTAAGCTTCAATCACCACTCGTAAATTGCCGCGTTTTTTAGAGACTCGGCAGGCGGTACTGGAACCCGATCGCTCAAACTCTAGATCGAGCAGCGTGGGACCCACACGGAGATTCTGGAGGGAAAGGTAGTTGATCGATTCGGGCAGGGCAGGATCGATGATGCGGAGGTAGTTGCCGGGTGCGTCAGGAACGAGATTGACAATCATCTGAATCAGTTGAAAGACGCTGCCAGTTGCCCATGCCTGGGGTGAACAGGCAACCGGATATTGGACGGGATCATTGTCGTCAGTGCGCTCGTAGCCACAGAATAGCTCCGGAGGACGCTGATACGGCTGACGCTTGGTCATATCCAGGATGCCTTTGGCAACTTCAAGCGCCTGATCAATAAGACCGAGCGATCGCAGCCCGATCGCCGTCATCGCGTTATCGTGGGGCCACACAGAGCCGATGTGGTAGCCCATTGGGTTGTAAGCCGGAGACAGGCTGCTCAGGGTGCGGATGCCCCAACCGTTGAACATATCGGGTGCTCGCAGACGTTCGGCAACGCTGTAGGCTTTTTCGGGCGTGAAGATGCCCAGGTTGAGGCAATGTCCGGGGTTAGACGTGATGCTGTCTACAGGCTTGCCTTCGCCATCCAGCGCTAGAGCGCAGAAGTCCTGATCTTCCAGCCAAAAGTCCTGGTTGAAGCGGGCTTTGAGATCTCTGGCTTCCTCTTCCCAGCGATCGGCAAGGTCAATGCGCTTCTTCATGCGGGCGATTTGTCCCAGACGAATTTTAGCGGCGTAGACGTATGCCTGCACTTCGCACAGGGCGATCGCGCCTTCTGCCAGTTGCCCGCGTCGGTTAATGATGCAATCGCCAGAGTCTTTCCAACCCTGGTTTGCCAAGCCGCGTTTAGAGGTGCGGAAGTAGCTGAGATAGCCTGTTTCTTTGCAGTTGCGATCGATCCAGTCCATTGCCGCCAGCGCATTTGACCATAACTGATCGAGGGTTTCGCGATCGGCAGTCCAGGCGAAGTACTCGGCGTAAAGCATCAGCCAGAGAGGAGTCGCATCGACTGTGCCGTAGTAGGGCGTATGGGGAATCTCGTGGCAGCGCGCCATCTCACCAAAGCGAATTTCGTGCAGAATTTTTCCCGGCTGTTCGTCGCGCCATTCGTCCTCCTTTTTGCCCTGGTACTGCGCCAGGATAGTCAGCGTTTCGCGTGCAATCTGCGGGTCGAGCATCAGTACCTGAGAGGCAGCAATGATGGAATCGCGCCCAAACAGCGTTGAAAACCAGGGCACGCCAGCAGACAGCGCTTTACCTTTACCAAAGGATTGACGCAGCAAGTAAATATCTTGCTCTGCCCGTTCGATGATCTGGTTGAAAGTATTTTTGTCCGATCGAATCCGTGTGACCTGTTGCCGCCAGGTTTGCTCCTCCATCAGTTCAGCCGCTTTTGCCTGAGAGAGCGTTACAGGAGCACTAACAACGGAAATGGGACTGCTGTTGTTGAACATTTGCAGGCGATAACCCAGCTTCAGCGTTTCGTGAGATTCGATCGTCAACTGCCAAACGGCCGTAGAGCCTTTGAGGATATCGGGCTGCTGATGGGCAAAGTAAAGGCGCGACTCCATCAGCGAACTATCTAGCCCTTTATACGCGAGGGTCATTTCCGTAGGCTTTGCTACAGGTTTAGATGCGCCATCGCTTGCAAAGGCTTCAGCCTGATCGGCAGACGTTAACTCAGAAGGCACCAGCCGCATTCGTTGCCCGTGGTTTTCGCGACCATAGCCCCGGATATCGAAGAGATCTTTGAAGTCAGCATCAAAACTCAGGCTCATTTCAAAGCTGACAGTGTGGGTGGTGTAGTTGGAGACTTCAATTTCCTCAAACAAACCGCCATTGAGCACGAGTTCGCGCTTAATGCCAATCGATTCAGCAGGGATACGATCGTCAATCTGGGGGTTCGTACACAAAACCGACAGAAAAAATCCTTTATCCGCTGTGCTGCTTAGAAGAATGAGCGATCGTCCTTCAATTTGCAGCTCCAGACGGCTGAGAAAGCGGGTATCGCGGCAAAACAACCCCATGCTAGAGCTGCGATCGTTTTCCATGCAGCCGCCAATATTGCCCAACGTATCGGTTAGCAAGAATAAGTCGTCGTCCTTTAGCGTCAACGTGGTGTGAGGACGCTCACTCAGCACACAGGGCCATTCAGTCGTAGGTAGTTGGTCAGCCGGAGCAAACTTTCGACCGTCAAGTTCAATCAGTTCCAGAGTTTCTAGTGTCATTCGATCCACATCGGGTAACAGGACAAGGTTTATGATTGCAAAGCTCAGGGCAGTGCTTAAACGCACGCGCGATCGAGCGCTATTGGGCACAAGACTCGGGACTTTGAACCGTAACCGAAGTGCGTTCAAATCCACCGATGGCATGCTTGAACGGTCTTTCAGTCTAGTACTTGCAGTCCTTCATCGCCCCCTTTAGCAGGTTGGATAGAAAGGTGTTAAGTAGGAGTATGTTTGACTCACTTTCAGTGACGGGTGCCCTGCTTCGCCAAACAGCAATGGCAGGAACAATGCAGCAGTCTACGGATGACGATTTTGTGTGGAACTAGCCCACATTCAAGGCTACAGAATTTTTGCGGCTTGTATAGCGATCGGGGCATTCGTCGTCAAAAGCTCACAGAATCTTGATGGAATCGCTTTTCAGCCTCCAATTGACTCATCATCCTGCACCAAATTTCTGCATGAACGCTGAATTTATGGTTCCAAAACGTCAGCGTTTCCAAACATGGGAGTGGAGACACAAGCTGCAACCGCGCTAACGGCAAAAGATTAGGTTCAACCTCTCCTTGAGCAGTAGTTAATCTAAGTTGACTGCTTGCTCACGCTCTAATAACCTCCTCACCTAACGAGCGCTGGCGGCGGTGAAGCGGTAAACGCCATCGGCTGCCCATTGAAATGCGTAAAGCTTAAGTGTAGTGCGTGCAAATGGTAACCGCAATCACCCGGTACTGGCAGTTTACCGCTTGCGGACGGTACACAAGTGAGCGGTAGCCCACCGATCGCATAGAGCGGATCGCCTACCAGTGGATAACCAGCGGCGGCTAGATGGATGCGAATCTGGTGCGGTCTGCCCGTCAGAATGGTCACTTCGAGTAACGCCGTCTCGGCATCACGACGCAGCACAACACAAGCGCTTTGGGCAAACGCGCCTTGGGGGTGTGCTGCATAGACATACCCCAACGCTGGATGAGGCTGCTTGCCAATCGGTTCCGTGATGGTAAAGCGATCGTCCATTGAGGTGCCCTGCACTAGCGCCCGATAGACTTTTTGCATCTGACGTTCGCGCAGTTGCTGGCTGAGGTAAGCACGAGCAGCGGGCGATCGTGCCAGCAGCATTAGCCCAGACGTACCTCGCCCCAACCGATGAATCGGGGTCGGCGTTGCCTGCGGATAGCGCTGCTGCAATTGCCAGAGCAGCGTGTGCTCCAGAAACCCTCCTCCCGGCAGCACGGGCAACCCAGAGGGTTTTGCCACCACCATTAAATCTGTATCCTCGTAGAGCACGTCAAACGCTAGAGGCACCTCTGGCTCCTGCCAGGGGGAACGCTGATACGTCAACCATTGCCCCGCCAATAGACAAGTTTCTGCGGTTGTTTCTGCTTCGTCTAGCAATATTTGCCGCGATCGAATCCGTTCTTGCCACTCCACTCGATTAGAGTGACGATAGCGATCGGTGTAATAGTCCAACACGGTCACGCCATGCGACGATCGATCCACCTGCTCTCGATACGTCCAACCGTTATTCACGCACTTAGCAAACTGCCCAACTCTTGTATTCTGGACTCTGTAGCGTACTTCGATCCAGAAACACCAGCCTTTCTTAGCTAACTCCAGTCCCAAAAGTAAATGCCTCCAGCCGAAGCCAGAGGCAATATCAGGGTGCATCTACCACTCCTCTATTCCAAATCGCCCTACCTAATCCGGAGGAAATGGAGAAAGGGGCAAAGTTTTGAGTTTTGAGTGCAATCTCTGCGTCTCTGTGGTTTCGTCCTCCTCCCGCTCCCGCTCCCCGACCCTTTACCTTTCAACAACCAGTAACTCCCCGTGGTTTCCCTCGCTCAACTCCAAGCACAGCCAACGCTTCCCACTGTCGATCGCCACTACCGCTGTCGCGTAAATCTCAACCTCTACGGCTCTTCAGCGCTGGAAGGGTTAGTCACACAGGCAGCGACAGGACGCTACTTGCGCCTTGTTTCGCTACCCAGTGAGACGCAGCAGGGAACAACTCAAGGCGCGTTAGAAGTCTGTTTATGTGAAGACGATTATCCAGGTTGGCTCGCGATCGCCGACCTGGAGCAGCTAGATGTTGCCGAATCGCCTTATCAAGCGATCGCGCTTCCCGAAACAGAGATTAGCGCCAGGGTGCAGGGCGCGATCGTCTTTGCCCAGGCAGCAATGGCACAGCCAAACCAGTACCTCTGGGGTGGCACTGTGGCACCAAACTACGACTGTTCTGGTCTAATGCAAGCTGCTTTTGTCTCAGTGGGCATCTGGTTGCCTAGAGATGCCTACCAGCAGGAAGCGTTCACACAGGCGATCGCGCTTTCAGAATTGCTTCCGGGCGATTTAGTATGCTTCGGTTCACCTGCAAAAGCCACTCACGTTGGGCTTTACCTGGGGGATGACTGCTACATCCATAGTTCTGGCAAAGATCAGGGGCGCAACGGCATTGGCATCGATCGCTTGTCTAGCGAGGACGATCGCATCAGCCAAACGTATTATGCTCAACTGCGCGGTGCCAGACGCGTTGTAGCCTGTTACCAACCGCGCAGTGGCTCACAGTGATCACAGAGTAGTGACAGTTTTTTGGTAGAGTGCTTTCAGCTTCATCTTTCTATCGCCATCGGTATTGACCATGAGTACTTCATTGCATCTGGAAGGGAGCCTAAGCCGCGCTTCCAACGCCGCGCTTCCCGAAGTCTCGGTTGTCGTGCCCATTCACAACGAGTACGATAGCCTACCTCATCTGGTAGACGCGATCGCCTCTAGCCTCCGTGCAGAACAGCTTCGTTACGAAATCATCTGTATCGACGACGGCTCAACGGATGGCTCCGATACCTTGCTCAAGCAAATGGCTCAAACGCGGAGTGACCTACGCGCTGTGATTTTGCGCCGTAACTATGGTCAAACGGCAGCAATGGCAGCAGGCTTTAGCAGTGCGAGAGGGCGGGTTATCGTCACGCTGGATGGCGATTTGCAAAACGATCCGGCTGATATTCCGATTCTCCTTACAAAGCTAGAAGAAGGCTATGACCTCGTTAGCGGTTGGCGTAAAGACCGTCAGGATGCAGCGCTGACCCGGTTACTGCCCTCAAAAATTGCTAACTGGCTGATTGGTCATGTGACTGGTGTGAAGCTGAAGGATTATGGCTGTTCGCTGAAGGCATATCGGGCAGAACTGATTGCCGATATGAACCTCTACGGCGAACTGCATCGATTTCTGCCTGCCCTTGCTTTTATTGAAGGAGCGCGGATTACCGAAATTCCGGTCCGTCATCACGCTCGTCGCTTCGGGAAGAGCAAGTACGGCTTAGACCGAACGTTTCGAGTCATTATGGATTTGCTGACCGTTTGGTTCATGCGTAAGTTTTTAACCAAGCCAATGCATGTGTTTGGGCTGTTTGGCGTAGGGTCGATCGCCATCGGTACTGTCATTGGTGCATACCTTACCGTGCTAAAACTTGCCTATGGCGTTGACATTGGCAACCGTCCGCTTTTAATTCTGGCAGTAGTTTTAGTCTTAGCTGGTGTCCAACTTTTTAGCGTGGGGCTGTTAGCAGAGCTTTTAATGCGAACCTACCATGAATCGCAAGGACGACCGATCTACCGCATTCGCGAAACGATCGAACCTAGTCACGCCATCGATCGTTAAACCATCAAAAGCAGCTTGATTCAGGCGTAGGAGCGATCGTTTCATCTTTGCAAGCCTACTCATTTCCTCTGTTAGCTCATTTAGATCATTGTTGATAAGTAGTTAAACGAAATCAATTACACAAAAAAGTAGCTGAAAGGCTGGATTGTCGCGAAGCTAGTGTGAAAATAATTCTGTCGGACTACTTAGCACGACAATGCCGCTTACTCTTCAGGCAAAACCCATTGAGGTGGCTCCTCGCGCTTTTTGCGAATGGCTTTTTCTGCCATTTCCAGCATTTGGTCTAACGAGGTTTCGCTAATAAACTTAGTTGCTTTGGCTTTGTATTCCAAGTTTGGACATTTATCACCCAAGACACAGCCGTTTACACAGGCTTCAGCACAGTTGATCGTCATTTTTAGCTCCGGTATCAAAATGAGATGTCGTTAAGCCACAACCACTGCGGCAAGGAAGATGAGCACCATAGCTCGCATTCCTACTGTACAAGCAGATATTTCTAATTTTATTTTACCTCTGTGGCTGGCAACCGTAATGGTGATGAGGTTGGAGAAGGACATCAAAGCCACCTGAGCGATCGAATCGTGCCAAGAAATCTGAGCTGGCAAGGCTATTGCCAACGTTGGAGCAACATTTACTCCAATGACGTAAATTTTTGCTAAAAACTTTCCTGATTCAGCCTGGTGAGCGTGACTAGGAAAGCATGAGTTTCTTAGAGTGCAATGACCGATCTTTCTTTGTTGGCAGCCGTTTTAGCAAAAGGTGCGCCTCAGCCGCCTGCTACAAGTCCGATGCCTACCGCTCCGTTAACAGCCTTCGATTGGGAAACAGCACGTCTCCGTCACGCGCATCCTTTGAGGGCAGTATCTCAAGACAAGGCGATTTTACAGCCAAATGTGCAGCCAGATTCCAGGCAAAATGCTATGGAGTCTTCTCAGCCGTCGTTTGCCTTGCCCTGTTCTGGCAGCCAACTCTACTGGCAGCGCGTTGCCGCCCTTCGATCGGGCAGGCTTTACACTCGGTTGCCGATCGATAGTTTCCGTAAAATCTGGCTACGGGCAACTCGCAATCCCACTGATGCACAATGGCGAACGTTACTCGCTTTGGAGGCAAAAGCGGCGACTAGGGGGCAGGGTAACCGTCGTCTGTCGGTCATGGTAGGCGATTCGCTCAGCTTATGGTTTCCAAGCGATCGACTCCCTGCCGATCAGCTCTGGCTGAACCAATCACTTTCGGGAGAAACTACCCGCGCTATTCTCCATCGGTTGCCTGCTTTTGCAGTTGCCCGTCCCCAGGCAATCTACGTGATGGCTGGCGTGAATGACTTAAAGCAAGGCGCAACCGATAACGAAATCTTGTGGAATTTGCGTCAGATTGCACGTCGCCTGAAGCAAGCCCATCCACACGCACGCATCGTCTTACAATCCATTTTGCCCACCCGCACCGCGATCGTTCCTGGCAACCGGATCGGGTGGCTCAATCAGCGACTCGCCGCGATCGCACAACAAGATGGTGTGAGCTTTCTGGATCTGTACGCTCAATTTACGGATGCAGACGGCAACTTGCGCCATGAGCTAAGTACTGATGGGTTGCATTTGAATGCAAACGGCTATGCGACTTGGCAAGCTGAGCTGGCACAAGCAAATACTTGGATCGCACGCGGCGGGTGAGAAGGTAGAGGGCAGCAGCAGAGGGGATCACTCAATTTCATCCCTCATCCCTCCCCCTTGTTCAAGCTCAAACTGGATAGGGTACTTTACTCTAGTGGGGGGAGATAGCGGTTAGAGTTTAGCGGTGGGGCACCCTTGTGTTTACCATAGAGTGTTGGCATGGCTCAAGGCATGGAAACTAAGCTTAAATTGATGGTTGTCGATGATGAACCCGACAACCTGGATCTGCTGTATCGCACGTTTCGACGCGACTTTGAGGTGATTAAAGCCGAAAGCGCGATCGTAGCGCTGGAAATGCTTGAACAGCAGGGAGAGATGGCGATCATCATTTCAGACCAGCGGATGCCCGAAATGCTGGGAACGGAGTTTCTTAGCAAAACGGTTGAACACTACCCTGACACGATTCGGATTGTTCTCACGGGCTATACCGATGTCGAAGATTTGGTCGAAGCCATCAATGCGGGCAAGGTGTTCAAATACATCACCAAGCCCTGGAAGCCTGAGCAGCTTAAAAGTGTTATACAGCAAGCGGCTGAAACCTATCAGGTTTTAAAGCAGCACACCCACGAGTTGCGGCGGGCACTCCGGCGCGAATCGCTGTTTAACACGATGACCACGGCAATTCGTGAGTCGCTGAATTATGACAGTATGCTGCAAACCATTGCCGAGACCTTGGGGCAAACGTTTGTTGCCAGCCGTTGTGTCCTACATCCTGTTGCAGACGATCGCCTGTTGCCAGAAGCACTCGTCTACCAGCGCGACAGCCAAGCACCTCAAGAAACACAAACTCCGGCACGTCAGGGTCTTCTGAGCGATGTCACCGAAGATCCGCTCATTCAAACGGCGTTGCAAACGCGCCAAATTCAAATAGCACCCGTACTCTTAGAGAAGGGATTGCAGTTGGTTGTACCGCTGACCTACCAGCAAGAGTTTTTGGCGGTGCTGTCGCTGTATCGGGGGGCGATCGACGCACCCTGGTCGCCTGAAGATATTGAACTCATTCAAGGTGTCGCAGATCAGGCAGCACTCGCTCTGTCACAGGCAAAGCTTTACCAGCGTACCCAAGAGCAGGCAGAGCAGATGCGAGCAGAACTTGCGGTTGCCCGCCAAATTCAAGGCAATCTGCTACGCCAAAGCCTGCCCGATCTGGACGGGATGAAAGTGCAGGCGTGCTGCTTTCCGGCGCGTGAAGTGGGCGGCGACTTTTTTGAGGTGTATGCCCATCCCCAAGGTGATATCTGGTTGGCAGTGGGTGATGTTTCTGGTAAGGGAGTGCCTGCCGCGCTGTTTATGGCAAGCGCCATCTCTGTCCTGCGGCGGGAACTTTCCCAGGAATCACCGCCAGAACCGCATCTTGTCATGCAGAACTTAAACCGTAGCCTTTCCGAAGATCTGGTGAGCACTAACTGCTTTATCACTATGGTACTGGCACGCTATAGTCCGTCTACTCGGCAACTCGTTTACGCTAACGCTGGACATATCTACCCCTTAGTGTGGTCTAGTCGCAATGTTGCTGCCCAGCTTGCCGCCAAAGGATCATCTGCGGTGGAACCCCACTACTTAAAGGTGCGTGGCGTGCCGTTGGGCATTCTACCCATTTGGCAAGCGGCTTCCGGTCACATGGAGCTAAATCCAGGCGAGGTGATGCTGTTGACCAGTGACGGCATTACTGAAGCAACGGTTGCTACGGCTGGTAACGGCGGCACTCTGCCAACGGTGACTGCCATGCTGCAACAGGCCGGCTTATGGCAAATGTTGATGCAGGAACATGCGCCTCTTGACCTGAGCCACTTACTCTCGCGGATTCGATCGCACAATACAATTCAAGAAGACGACCAAACCATACTTTCTCTGGAGGTTCTGTAGTTGATGAGAACTGAGCTGCATGTACCCAGTGACCTGAAGTTTTTGTCCATTGTTGAAAATTGGCTTCTGGGTAGCCTGGAAGTCGAACTCGGCAATCACGTCGATTGGACGCGGCAATCGAATCGGCTGCGGCTAGTTTTAGTGGAGGCATACTCTAACGTCGTCCGCCACGCGCACAAAGATCAGCCTGCTCTGCCCGTGCTTATTCGACTGGAACTACAAGAGCGCGATATTGCTCTCGAAATCTGGGATCACGGCACTGGCTACGATGTGACAACCTACATGGAGCCGACTCCAGACCTCATGCAAGAAGGCGGCTACGGCTGGCTCATTTTGAATCGCCTGATGGATCGCGTCGAATATCAACTGCAAGTAGACGGGCAAAACTGCCTGAAAATGGAAGCCAGCCTACCAGAATCAACGCAACCTGCGGAAGTGGGAAAGGCTAAAGGCTGAATCCAAGTCGTTTTTGCATAGCCTCTGGATAGGCGTACAGACGGTAGAACGTCATCAAAACCTGATCGCACTACCAATCGTTTACAACTGCACTCAGCTCTTTAAGGTTGAGCTGGTCGGCAGCAAAGGCACGGCGGAGCAGATCTGCGGGAATAAACTCGTCGTATTTTTGGAGTTTGGGCACTTCTTCATCGCCAAGCAATTCGTCCGCCTCAAGACGACGATCGCTCAAGGCTTTAATTTCGTGATACAAGCTAACTGTGCTGCATTTGCCCATGTTGACAACCAAAAAGTAAGGCGATCGCCCGACCACGCCTTTGATCTTCAGTGCCTCTCGACAGTGCAACCGTAGAAAGCGTTCCAGGGTGCGAACGGCGATTGTGCCTGCCCAGGGCAAAATGCAGCAGGCGTTGCCTTCAAGGGGTATGAGGCGATCGCGCTCTAGTCCTTCTTTCTTGGCTAAGTGACGAGCGGTAGCCAGACGTGCTTTGGCACCGGGCTGCAAGTACAGATAGTCCGTGTCTTCGAGTAAGGCTTGCCGCATCCGCTGAAGGACGCGGGTGTGAATATTGCCGCTGCTGCCCCGCCAGGAAACGGTAGACGTGCCGATCGCGGGTTTAACCTGAAGCACTTTGCGGCGGCTGTTAACCTCCGTGACTTCCCAAATACGTCCTGCAAGCGAGAGGCGATCGCCCACAGACGGCGGCACAACCACAGTACCGAGTGCAATACCGTCGCTCCAAACGGCATATTCTTCGTTGTCAGGAAAGATCGCGTAGAACTTAAAGCTTTTCACAATGCGCTCTGCCGTCATCCCCACAATAAGTCCGTTTTCTTTAGTGCGCTGAATGTGGTCTAGCTCAATCAGGTGGCGTAGAACGTGGCGAAAATCGTCCTGCGAGATGAATCGAAAGGGCGGCAGGGTCAGGACGCGCTGTGCCAGTGCAGCAGGAGACAATTCGCCTAGCGCCACCAGCGTACTCATCGTCTGCTGATACAGCAGGCTCAGCGGATAGTGCAAGGGAGCGATCGGCTCGATCCACTTCTCTTCTAAGTAAAGCTGGATGACTGCAATGCACTGGAGCAGCTGCCAGGGAATGAGTTCAGGCAACGATTCGCCGCCTGTGGGTTTGTCTTCGGCACACACAAAGCGCATGTCGGCAGGACTGCCCCGCCTGCCCGATCGCCCTAGCCGCTGCAAAAAGCTGGCAACAGATGGCGGCGCTTCAAGCTGAAGTACGCGATCGAGTTGACCCAGATCGATGCCCATCTCAAACGTGACGGTGGCGGCAGTCACAGTGGGGCTAGTGGGGTCACGCATAGCGTTTTCGGCGGCTTCCCGCAGCGGTGCGGCAATGCTGCCGTGGTGAACGTGGTAAATGTCGGGGAAGCCCTTCGCCTGAGCAAGCTGCCGTAGCGAGGCAATAACGGTTTCCGTTTCGGAGCGTCCGTTGGCAAAAATCAGGCACTTGCGAGAATGGCTTTGGTCGAATAAATGACGCTGGTAGGGGCTAAACGCTTCGTCTCGTGTGTCGCCTTTTGCCCGCACGGTGAGGCTGGAGGTGTAGAAATGCTCCAGTGCCAGTTGAATGGTGCGCGGGGCTGCTGGCAGGTGAGGGGTGATCACGGGACGATCGGTGCCTGATCGCAGCCAGTCTTCTGCCATCGCGTAATCGCCCAGCGTTGCCGATAACCCAATGCGTCGTGGCTGATTATGGGTGATCTGAGCCAGCCTGGACAACTGACACAGAACTTGTGCGCCTCGATCAGAACCAATAAAGGCATGAATTTCATCAATGATGACAAAGCGCAACGCCCCAAACAGGCGATCGATTTCCGTGTGTTTGTTGATGAGCAGGCTCTCTAGAGATTCGGGCGTGATTTGCAGAATGCCTTTGGGCTGCTTGAGTAAGCTGTTTTTACGGCTCTGCATCACATCGCCGTGCCATGCCCAAACGGGAATATCCGCTTGCTTAAGCAAAGCAGTGAGGCGATCGAACTGGTCATTAATCAACGCCTTGATCGGCCCAATATACACAGCCCCGATCGTTTGGGGCGGCTTGTCGTGCAGCAGGGTCAGCACGGGTAGAAATGCCGCTTCTGTTTTGCCCGAAGCGGTTCCGGCTGCAATTAACAGGTGGTCATCAGTGTCAAACAGCACGCGACAGGCTTCCACCTGCACCGGACGCAGATCTGCCCAACCCTGGCTGTAAATATATTCCTGAATAAAGGGTGCAAGACGGTGATAAGGAGAGGTCATATCAATCGCTAAAAACTGCCTCTGAGACCGCTAGATTTGTGCTGTGAAACACATTGCCAAGGGTGCGATCGTACCGCTTTAAAACACTAAAAAGAGCGTCATCTTTACGGGTTTTGAAATCCAACTTCTAACGCTTACATGCATCATCCAAAGTAGGTTTTACTAAACTTAGCATCCTCTTTAAGATAGACTTTATTGGTTTTGCAACCAGTTCAGCGTTAGTTTTAAAGTTCATACGTAGCAGGCGTTTCGCCAGCGAGTTCAAAACGTTTGTCCAAACTGCCACGGGATGATTAAATTTTTTAGTGCCAATAAAATTTAGGGTGAGTGAGCGGTATACTCTAGATCAGTATGAGCTTAGCAAGCAATAACCATTACTTGTTAAGCAACTGTTTCCAGGTCTTTAGGAGAGTTGAATTATGAACATTATTGCGTGGATTGTTCTAGGTTTGATTGCTGGTGCAATTGCAAAGGCGATTTACCCTGGTGCTCAGGGCGGCGGCATCTTGGCAACATTGGTTTTGGGCGTGGTTGGTGCTTTTATTGGTGGCACGTTGTTTACCCTACTCACGACAGGCACGTTTGCTCTGGCTTCTCCAGTTTTCAGCATTGGTGGCATCGTTGTTGCCATTATTGGCGCGATCGTTGCGATCTTCCTGTGGGGCTTAATCACCCGTCGCGCTGCTTAGAACAATCACCCCTGGTAGAGACAACGCGTTTAATCGTCAGCCTTTGGCTTTAAAGTCAAAGGCTGAATTGGAATGTGCTGTCTCCACCACTGGCAGCGATCGTTTAGACCGTGAATTCAGCAAACTCACTGGTTTCATCGATCGAGGTATCAACGTGTACTTTCGCTGGTTGAAACGTCGAGCGTTGCATCACTTGGCTAAGGGTCATTTTGGGATTTTGTTGCAAAACGCTCAACACACCCATAAAGTCGCGCACAACTTCGCCAGGTGTAAGTAAGCTTTCTGCTCCAACTCGACTGGTCACAGCGCCTAAAAAGTCTTGAAGCTCTCGTTCCGTAAGGCGTGGCTTCGTGTTGTGATGAGCCGCATGAATTTCTGACAGGCGCTCCAGTAGACCCAAAATATCTTCTTTGCTTAGCGGTTCTAACCAAATGGCAGGTCCAGACACATCCTCAGCGCCAACTTGGGCAAAGCGGCTTTTGGCGGTGCGACGCTGCCATGCTGGATCGCTATAAAGCCCTCGACGCGGATCTTCCAGCAGTTGAGGCGTACCGCCAATTACGGTGCCCAAAGACCCAACTCTGCCCTGCATCGCATCGTTGAACATTGCCAGTAGCTTATCGTAATTATTCTGGCGGGCGATAGTAGTGTTGATTTTGTAAAGATGAATTGCCTCATCCAGCACGATCAGCAAGCCTTTATAGCCGATATCCGCCACGAAACGGGCAAAGAGCTTGATGTAGTCATACCAAGTTTCATCGTCAATAATCACCCGCACACCCAGTGCTGCCCGCGCCTCCGTTTTGGTTGCAAATTCACCGCGTAACCAGCGGAGCGCAGCTATTTTCTTGCTCTCATCATCGGTGCGGTAGCCAGACCAGTAGGCAATGATGACATTGGCAAACTCAAACCCGTTGACCAGATCGGCAACATCGTTAACCACTTCGCGAATTTTGGCTTCGACTTGACCATCAAAGCCGTCATCGTTGGGCTTTTTGCCCGTTTCCTGGGCAACCTGAGTTTGGATAGCTGCGATCCAGCGCTCCAGGATAATCGTGAGCGCACCGCCATCAGGACGGCTCTTCGTCGCCAGGTTGTGCATCAGCTCGCGGTAGGTGGCAACGCCAGAACCATTGGTACCCGCTAAACGGCGCTCTGGTGTGAGATCAGCATCGGCAACGACAAAGCCTTGTTCCATTGCATGGTTGCGGAGCAATTGCAACGTGAAGCTTTTGCCTGCTCCATAGCGACCCACGACAAACCGAAAAGCGGCTCCACCGGCCGCAACGTTGTCCAGGTCTTCCAGAAGGGCTAACACTTCCCGTTCGCGCCCCACGGCGATGTGTTCCAGACCGACACGCGGCACAACGCCCGCACTGAGGGCATTGATGAGCGCAGTCGAGACTCGTTTGGAAAGTTTGGGAGGTGACATAGGTGCTTCTTGGTTCACTCGTACCAGGTTCATCTGTACCAGGGCGATCGCTTATTCATCATAGTAAGACCTGGAAGGGGATACTCCGCGCCTAGCCGCAGGATTCGTCAGGTTAGTGCCCCTAAAGATGGAAGAACACGACAAGAATCCACACGGTAATTTCACGGAACCTTGTACTTGCTTTTACTAAGCGTTTGCTAGCGTAGGGCTAGTAGAGAGT
>Ga0163148_10002284_pt1 | contig 23209 bp, 22 predicted proteins | sample OliLakLV19MP7P2_FD_148606 | JGI IMG/M metagenome (GOLD analysis project Ga0163148, IMG submission 148606) | Freshwater microbial mat bacterial communities from Lake Vanda, McMurdo Dry Valleys, Antarctica- Oligotrophic Lake LV.19.MP7.P2 | ecosystem: Environmental > Aquatic > Freshwater > Lake >...
AAAAGATAACTAAAACCAACGCCATCATCAACCGAAAAATCGATACTACCAAGACCACAATTTTCCACTTAACTTTCAGTGGTCACTTTGCCGCGAAATGAAGTGGTCAACTTAGGCGGAATTTCCACTATCACGAAAGAACGACAAAGGTTTGGTATTACTTCATGGTAAACCTGGAACAGGAAAAACTTCATACATCCGCTACTTAATTGCATCATTAAAAAAGGATGTGATTTTTTTGCCACCAAATATGGCAAGCGCAATTACTAACCCAAGCCTTATTTCAATTCTAATAGACAATCCCAATTCTATTTTTGTGATTGAAGACGCAGAAAACATTGTAGTTGACAGAGAGAAAGACGGCAGTTCTCCAGTTTCAGCACTATTGAATATATCTGACGGCCTACTTGCAGACTGTTTGAATGTTCAAATAATTTGTTCGTTTAATACCGACATTTCAAAAATTGATAGTGCATTACTGAGAAAAGGACGATTGATTGCTAAGTATGAGTTTAAGGAATTAGAAGTTGAGAAGGCTCAACAGTTATCAAGCAAATTAGGGTTTAATTCAAGCATCAATCAGCCAATGACATTGACATCAATCTATAACCAAGACGAAAAGGATTTCCAACAATCAAAAAAGAGCAATCCAATAGGATTTCAAGCAATAAATAATAACAGGTTAGCCGAAAACTGAACAGAGTAGGCCTAAAAATAAAAACATAAAATATGATTTCAGATGTTAGTGAAAAAGGAAGCCTTATTGAGGTTTACGATGCAAACAGCAAAAGAATTTCCTACATGAGTACAGGGAGTAAGGAACTTGCAGGCGTAGCAAGCAACTTCTTTGTTATTATCAACGGTTCATTAATTGAAGTGTATGACGAAAAGTGTAAACGGATTTCCTATATGAGCCAAGGAAGCAAAATTGTGAGAGGCGCAGCAGGCAATACGTTTACAGTTAAAAATGGAAGCCTTATTGAAACCTTTGATGAAAAATGTAAAAGAATAAGCTACAAAAGTGCATAATCCCTATACAGCAATAGATTTTGAAACCGCACAAGGCAAGCGTTGGAGCATCTGTCAGGTTGGTTTAGTTCGTGTAGAAAATCAATTTATTACAGAGCAGTTATCAATTTTGGTTCAACCACCTGATAATTATTACTGGAATAACTTTATTGATATTCACGGAATATCTCCCGACCAAACGTCAGATGCAGCAACATTTGATAAAATTTGGCATCAAATTGAGCCATTCATCAAGAATCAAAATGTGGTTGCTCATAACGGTTTTGCGTTTGACTTTCATTGCCTCAAGCAAACTTTGGAATATTATGACATTGAACCAGTAGATTTTACAGGACATTGCACATACAGAATTTTTGGCGGCAACTTAGCTTCGCTATGCAAACAATATAAAATTCCGTTGAACCATCACGAAGCATTGAGTGACGCAATGGCTTGTGCAAACCTTTATCAAATACATTTAAGAAATGAGCATTGAAAATAAAACAATTGAAAAACCTTTGTCATTTGGCTTGTCTAAAATTGCTTCTTGGCAATTAGATTTTGACAACTCAAATGTTGAACTACCTGCATTACAAAGAAGTTTTGTTTGGAAAGTAAATCAAGTTGAATCTTTGTGGGATTCAATTTTACGAGGTTTCCCAATTGGGTCTCTTCTTCTTTCTGAAAGTGAGGACGAAAAATATTTTTTACTTGACGGACAACAGAGAGCTACATCAATAACTTTTGGGTTTTACGACCCTTGGAATATTGATGAATCTGAAAAAGGAAAATTTTGGTCATTAAAAAATGTTCCGACAATTTGGATTGACATTGCACCAAAAGAAAAAACTGCTACACAAAAATTTGTTTTTAGAGTTGTTACACAATCTCATCCTTGGGGTTATCAGCGTATTAATCACAATTCAATTTTAAGTGTTGCAGACAGAAGAAATGCTTTAAACATATTCAGAGTGAACCCTGAAAATAAAAAAGGCGGCTACATTCGAATTTCTCCACTTAATACATTCCCATACGATGCAGATTTGCCAATTCCATTTTCGTTTTTAGTAAAATCAATTTTGGACAACGACAAAAGCTGGAAGGCAAATTTGGTTACAATGTGTAAAGAGAAATTGCCAACTGAATACATTAAGACAAAACACAACCACTTCAATGAGAAAAGTTATTTAGACCAATTGCAAGAAGTCATTGACAGTGCAGATTTTTTAAACAATGTTTTTTGTGCCGTCAAGAATTTAGTGCAAGTAGAAATTCCTTCAATTGTAGTCAAGAAGGAAATTTTGAAAGCCGAAGACGAACAGACAGGAGAAGACCCGACTTTATTTGTTCGCTTAAATTCCTCTGGAACAAGAATAGCAGGCGAGGAACTTATTTACTCTATTTATAAAGCATCATTCCCTGAAGCAAAACAATTAGTTGAAAATATTGGAGCAAGTTTTATTGCACCTTCCCAAGTCATTTCATTAGTTTCAAGATTGGCACTTTCAGAAATAAATGAAGGTTCATATCCTTATCTTTTAAGTGTAAACGATTTCAGAAAAAGAATTCAAGATGATAAATTCAAAAGCAAACTTCATGAACTCATAGGAGGAAAAGCAAAAGATATTTTTTCCAAAGCGTTCAACTTGCTCCTTTCTGAAAATGAGTTTGAAATACCAATCGTCTTGGTAAAAAACATTGTCAAGAGTTCACCTGAATTATTTTTAATGCTTCTACAGTGGATTAAACAAAACACTAAAGAAATAACAGCAGATGAAAAACGGAAAGTATTAGCAACTATCACAGCATTATCATGGTTTGGCAGAGACAATACAAAATATGTTCGGGAAGTTTGGAAAGACATTTTGGGAAATAAGTTTTGGAGCAAAGAGGTTTTGAGTATTCCTTATTTAAATAAAAAGGACTTCATTATGTATCCGCTAATTCAACCGTCAGTATTGAGAGAATTTTTAATTCTAAATGTAGTTGAAAAAAATGTTCATTGGGACAATCTCTATCCTGATGCTGAAAACAAAATCATAAAAGAGTTCAGACAAATATTGAATTCAGAAGTTGAATTAGAAAGTGAAATCACAAATTCAACAAACAGTATGTGGGATAGCTTTATGAATAAACTTTTTTGGAATAAATCTCTTGTTCTCTTTGCTCAAAGGAAATACATCAATGAAAGTTTTGGCGACTTCAATCAAATGGAAAACTTAGAAGATACAAATACACCGTGGGACTGGGACCATATTTACCCTGCAAGTTGGGTTTACAGAAATTGGTATATCAATCCAAACACAAAACATTGGACAAATGCAATTGGAAATTTCAGAGCATTATCATTGGAGGAAAACCGAAGTGAAAACAATTCTCTTTCACCGAAAGACAGGTTGGTAAATGTTAAGGAACAGAGTTTCATAAAAGAAAATGATTGGGAATTTTGGAGTAAAATCAGTGGCAGAATAAACGAAGGCGACAATGAGATGATTAAAAATCATTTAAGTGCTATTGTCAACCGACTTTGCAACATCTATGAAGAATGGTATTCAACATTGAATGTTGGCGAATTATTTAGTTACGAAAAACAGAACTCTTAAAAACTATTTGAATGTCAAAACGAGGCTACATATCACGATACTTACTTATTCTAAAAAAGCTCAAAGTAAGACCTTTTTCAACTTATGAGGAGTTACAGGTCTATATTGAAAACCAGTTTGACTATTTGCAAATGCAAGATGATAATTTGCAAATTGGTTTTTCCAAACGAACGCTTCAACGGGATATAAAAGAAATCAGAAACGTTTTTGGAATTGATATTGAATACTCAAAATCACAAAAGGGTTATTTCATTAGTCAAAGCGAAAATGAAAACATGAATTTTCAAAGAATGATGGAGGCTTTTGACATGTTCAATTCTTTAAACCTTGCACAAGATTTAACTCCATTTATTCATTTAGAAAAACGCAGACCGCAAGGAACAGAAAACTTATACGGTCTGCTTCATGCAATCAAGAATAGACTTCAAATCAAATTTACTTATCAGAAATTTTGGGAGGAAGAATCAAGCCAACGTTTAGTAGAACCTTACGCTTTAAAAGAATTTAAAAACCGTTGGTATATCATGGCCAAAGACGGCAAAGACACTAACATAAAAAGTTTTGCTCTTGACCGTTTGACCAATCTTGAAATTACAACCCAAACTTATCAGTATCCCGCCAATTACAGTATTGAACAAAGTTACCGCTACTGCTTTGGTATTATTAGCCCAAATGACCAAGAACCTCAAGATATTATTCTTTCATTTGACCCATTTCAAGGTAAGTATATCAAGACATTGCCATTACACGACACTCAACAAGTTTTGGTGGACAATGACGAAGAAATGAAAATTAAACTTAAACTTTGCCTGACACATGACCTTTTAATGGAACTTCTTTCTTTCGGTGACAACATGAGAGTTATTAAACCTAAATCATTGGCAAACCAAATCAAGCAAGCACATGAAAAAGCATATAGACAATATTAACAGCCATTGCATATAGCCGCCCAAAGCGGATGGTATTGTGCACTTATTCATGAGATTTTCAAGGATCTTATTTATTAATTATCCGCGCCAGCTTTTTATTGCCAGCCACCACAACCAAATTTCCATGTCGTGCTTTTCTTACTACATGGTATCCCTGTTCATCTGCCAGTGGTGTCCAATCTAGTCCGTTATTATTTGAAATATCAATGCCCTTTGGGCCGACAGCAAGTACCTGCGTGCTTGAAATATATTCTACGCATTCGCGATAACCACGGGTAGGGGTTGCAGGTTGCGCCCATGTGTTACCACCATCGTTAGTTAGAAAAATATGTTGCGTAGCCAGAGTATCGCGCACATAGTCGCCACCTACAACAATTCCATTTCCTTTATCACGAAACGCAAACGAAAAAATTCCAGCGCTGCTTTCGCCTTGTATAATGGGTGGCGAGTAAACCTTCCACCATTTTCCAAGGTTGGAAGTAGTAAACAGTCTGGAAACTTTTCCGCCCGTAGAGATTAACAATCTTGATTTATCATAACACCGGATGCCGGTACCACTTGCTGCAAAGGAAGCTTCACCTTCATTTAATTGTGGGCGTTGTTTTTCCGGTACTTCATTCCATGAGTTGCCACCATCATTTGTAGTGAGCAGTAACATTCTGCCGTCAATCGGATCACCGTAAATTATGCCGTTGGCGTTATTCCAAAAGTCAACCCCATCAAAAAAAACATCTTTATGCGAATTCGAGTAAACTGTTTTCCAGGTTTCGCCACCATCTTTAGTAATCAAAATATTGGCAGGAGAGCCTGAGTTAGCAATGATGGCTGAGTTTTTATTGAACGCATACAGCGATCTGAATTCAGATTTTTGAAACCCCGGCACTTGTTTGAAGTCCCAATCATTACCACCGTTTAAACTTTTCCCCACCCAACCCTGGCTGCCACTAACCCACACAACCGAATCATCAACTACTGATAATCCGCGAAAGGAAGAATTGATGGAAATATCAAAGGGTTTTAACGACAAGGATTGACTCCAAACATTACTAGTTACAATCAAAAGTGCAAGGGATAAATATTTCATGGTAACTATATTTTAATATGAACTATCGTGTGTTATAAAAAGCATGTCATCCCTGCCCTCCGCATGCTTCAGGAGGCAAGCCTAACGGGATTCTGGGTTACGCGTTAACTGTTTTTACCTATATGTCGCTCCTAACGGAGCTATAGTTTTAGTGTTATAAATGTAAGCATGATATATTTGAGAATAATTGATTGAGTCAATGAATATAGAATCCCGGAGGGAGGAAATATCGCTAGTAAGAACAATAGAAGTAAAGTCAGAATCCCACAGGGATGATATAGTGGTATAAAATATTATAATTGAGAAATATCTCAAGGTGATAGTTGTTCTTTGGAGTTTCAAAGTAACAATATTTGAATTGTCAATCCTGAATGAAGGAGATATTTACTTATCTTGTTGGTAATCATTCTCTATTTCAATTTTATTATTCTCAGTCTTTTTATGCCAATGCAAAAGAAAGAATTTAAGTTTCTCGCCTTGGGCGATTCGTATACGATCGGTGAAAGTGTAGCGGAACAAGACAGCTGGCCTAATCAATTGGCAAAGAAGTTAAACATCTCCAAGCCAAAAATTATTGCTACTACGGGTTGGCGCACCGATGATCTTGCTGGTGCAATTAAGACAGCCGATCTAAAAGCAGAGTATGATTTGGTATCGCTCTTAATTGGTGTTAACAATCAATATCAGGGTAAGTCGGCCAAACAATATGAAGTTGAGTTTGAAGAATTGTTGAAGACTGCCATTCATTTAGCCAAAGGAAAAAACAAAAACGTGTTTGTCGTTTCTATTCCCGATTATGGATTTACTCCTTACGGGAAATCGAAGCAAGAATCAATTACAACTCAGCTCAATGTGTTTAATGAAATCAATAAACGAATAACAGACAGGTATAGGATTACTTATTTTGATATCACCGAAATCTCAAGAAGAGGCTTGGATGAACCAGAACTTGTGGCAGGTGATAGATTACATTCATCAGGAAAAATGTACACCCTGTGGGTCGATAAAATCAGTGCAGGATTAAAGAAAGTCGTTAGATAGAAAAGAAATCATGATTGGATAAGTTGTATTATTTTACTCACCACCAGTTTCTTTGAAGATTCACCAAGTGTATCTTATTTTCTTTTGACCAATGACTTTGGGATGGTCGCCAACTTATGAAGTCTAATAACAGATTCAACGAGTAATCCGGTTGCCCCATAATCAGATGACTGTTGACTTAGCAATAAATCACTGTCTAATAGTTCATCTGGAATTTTACTGGAGATAAAGGCAACAATAATATGCTCATGCTTCCCTATTTCCGAAGTTAGGCAAAGGGCTGGTCTAACTTTTTAAGTAGAAAAGTCATCAAATGGAAATGCCACCAGTACAATTGAACCTCTAATCATGAAATTGGTTCTCCGTCTTTTACAGAATAAATTTCTTCTTCGTCATTTAGAAAATTAAAGGCTGGACTCTTTAATGCAGATTTTAACCACAAGTCGGCTTCATTCGCTTCACAATCCTCGTCCAACAATATGAGTATGCGAACGTTACTTTCTGATTTATCTAATTGATAGTCTATTCTAAGATTACCTGCTTTATCGGTTTTGGAAGTTATTTCAATGGCTTTCATAGCAATTAATTTGAATTAAGGTTAGTTAAAATCGTGCAATGCGTAAAGCCATGAATTAGTCGATTTTTACGCTCTTCGCTTGAGACAACTATTTAGATAAGCTTTTCAAAAACCTTCTTCAGGTTATTGGCAATTATTTTATGGCCTTCAACATTGGGGTGTATGCCATCGGCTTGATTTAGTTTTTCGATGCCACCAACATCTTGTAAAATAAATGGAATCAATGTTGCCTTATTTGCTTTGGCTAGATAGGGATAAATATTTCTAAACTCTTCGGTGTATTGCTTGCCCATATTTGGTGGCACCATCATGCCCGCCAGCACTATCTTACAATCCGGATATTTTGCTTTTACCTTATCAATAATGCTTTGAAGATTCTTGCGTGTTTGCTCCAAGGGCAGGCCGCGTAGTCCGTCATTGGCACCTAGTTCCAGAACAAAAACATCAACAGGTTGCCGCAGTATCCAATCAATGCGACTCAAGCCGCCCGCTGTAGTCTCGCCACTCAATCCGGCATTGACAACTTTTACTTTTTTGTCCGACTTGTTTAACTCTTTTTCAATCAGTGCAGGAAATGCTTCTTCGGTTGATAAACCATAGCCGGCTGTCAGGCTGTCCCCAAAAAAAAGAATTACTTTAGGAGTTTGAACGGCTTGAATAAACAGAAAGCTTACAATAAATAGTGCTTTTTTGCCGACTACCATAATATTACGTGGGTTGGTATTTAACTTGAAACAATTTTACTGAATAAACCATTTAAATCCTGATCTGTTAATCCAAATAATCATGCCAGAAACCGTTTTGAAGGCCGAGGGGCTTACCAAGATTTATAAATCAGCCGAAAATAATTTGACCGTCCTCGATAATGTATCGTTTGAAGCTGTTCAAGGTACAAGTCTCACCATCATCGGACCATCGGGTAGCGGCAAAACAACGTTGTTAGGTCTTTGTGCCGGGTTAGATGTGCCAACCTCCGGCATTATCTCGCTCATGGGTTTCAAGTTGAATGCCATGGATGAAGATGACCGAGCCTATATCCGGAATCAGTTTGTGGGATTTGTATTTCAGAATTTCCAGTTGCTGCCTACACTCACTGCGCTCGAAAATGTTATGGTACCCCTCGAACTTCGTGGCGAAAAGAATGTAGCACCAAAAGCAAAAGACTTACTGGCGCGAGTTGGGTTGAGTGAGCGATTCAGTCATTACCCAACCCAGCTGTCGGGTGGCGAACAGCAACGTGTGGCATTGGCGCGTGCTTTTATTACCTCCCCCCGTATTTTATTTGCCGATGAACCTACCGGAAACTTAGATGAAGAGAATGCAACACAGATAACCGATTTACTTTTTGGAATGAATCGCGAAGAAAAAACAACCTTGATTTTAGTAACCCATAATCTTGAGTTGGCACAAAAGACAGAACGAATCTTGCAGATGAAAGGCGGTAAATTAGTGAGCGAACGGATTCTGAATCTTGCATGATTGAATATATAATTAAGATAAAACGCGAGGTTCGATCTATCTTTAAAGATCGATGGGTTTGGTTGATGGCCTGGCGCGATGGTCGCCATAATTTTTCACGCTTATTTCTTTTTGTGGCCTCGCTTATCACGGGCATAGCTGCCGTTGTCGCGATTGGCTCATTGAACTATGCCTTGCAAGGCGAGTTGGATAACAATGCTAAAGAATTGCTTGGCGCAGATTTGGTAATCAACAGCAGCAAACCTTTTGATAAGGGATTCATTAAAAAATTAGATACCGCGAAACGTGAGCTTGCCAAAGATGCTGATATGCCATCGATGGTGATGTTCTTGAACACCAAACAAAGCCGCCTGATAAAATTGACTGCACTGGAAGGTGCATTTCCTTTTTATGGAAAGATAGTAACGCAACCGGCCAATGCGTATGAGTTAATGAAAACCGGTAGGTATGCCTTGCTTGATGAATCGTTGGCTAGACAATATGAAGTAAGCTCGAATGATACTATCAGGCTGGGTACAAAGAATTTTATTGTTGCCGGAGTTGTTGAAAAATTTCCGGGTGGGGGCGAGTTAACAGCTACGCTTGCTCCGGCAGTGTATATTTCTTTTTCAGCACTAGACTCTACTGGCCTTGTTCAGTTTGGTAGTCGTATTAATTATAGTCTGTTTGTTAAAACAACTTCTGAAAAGCAAACGGAAAACGCGATTAACTTAATTAAGCCGTTGGTTGAAGACTTGGGTTATTCGTATGAAACTATAGAAGGCAGAAAGAAAGGATTAGGTGAAGGGTTTCAATCTGTCTATCGGTTCTTTTCCTTGCTTGCATTTATAGCACTGATTTTAGGTTGCATTGGTGTGGCAAGCTCTGTGCATATTTATGCTCGCGAAAAGCGTGAAGAAGTAGCAGTACTTCGCTGTGTAGGTTCATCCGGTTGGCAAGCATTTAACATTTACTTCATCCAGATTTTTGTGTTGGGTGTTGTGGGCAGTATAATCGGTGCTTTGTTAGGTGTAGGCATTCAACAACTTATTCCATACGCGTTTGGTGATTACCTTCCGCTTGAGTTACAATTAGGAATTTCATGGCGAGCCTTTGGTGAAGGCATTTTTATTGGTGCACTGGTTTCAGTTTTATTTTCCATTCTTCCATTAGTTGCAGTTCGGTTTGTTCCACCCTTGGCTGTGCTTCGTTCCGATTTTGGTTCAACAAAAGTTGTTTCAAAAACTAAATGGACGGCCATTGTTCTAATAGGCTTGTTCCCATTGTTGGCCGCAGCGTATCAAACCTCAAGTTTTATTTCAGGCGGACTTTTTACAATTGGTCTCGCGTTAGCACTCGGTAGTCTCGCACTTGTGGCGATGGGATTACTTTATTTGGTGCGAAGATATTTCCCTAAAAATGGGTCATTTATTTTTCGGCATGCCTTGTCAAATTTATTTAGACCTAACAATCAGACGCAAGTGCTATTGGTTACGATTGGGTTGGGAGCTTTTATTATCTCAACACTAAATATTATTCAAAGTAGTTTATTGAACCAGGTAGAATTCCGGGGCAACGAAAATCAATCGAATACCATTTTATTTGATATTCAATCCAGCCAAAAAGATGATGTGGTCAAATTAATAAGTAAACATAACCTTCCTGTTAATCAGGTTGTGCCTATTGTTACTTGCCGCTTAAGCGGGATCAATGGATTTACGGTGGAAAAACTTCAGGACAGCGACTCGGTAAAAATTCCAAACTGGGCGCTCACCCGCGAATATCGGGTAACCTATCGGGATAGTCTGCATAGTTCGGAAGAGTTAATTGAAGGCGAGATGCACTTATATAAAGCAGGCGCTCAGGACTCTGTAGGTGTTACCATCTCAGAAGGCATGCATGAGACCTTAAAAGTAAAAGTGGGCGATACGCTCATGTTTGATATTCAAGGCGTGCCAATCAAAACGTTTATAAGCGGAATTCGCAAAGTAGAATGGCCAAATGATCCACCAAATTTTATTTTTGTTTTCCCCAACGGGGTGTTAGAAAATGCACCACAGATTTGGGTGGCAACAACCCGTGTTGATAATCCGTCAGAGGCCATTCAATTTCAGCAAGAACTCGTTTTTGGATTTCCGAACGTATCGCTTATTGATCTCAAATTAATTCTTAGCACGGTGGATGAATTATTCAGCAAGATTGGCTTAGTGGTTCGCTTTCTTGCTTTGTTCAGCATTGTTACCGGATTAGTTGTGCTGGCTGGCGCAGTGATGAACAGCAAATTTGCACGTATAAAAGAAAATGTTTTGCTACGAACCCTTGGCGCTCGCACAGGCCAGATTATGAAAATTACACTTATTGAATATAGTTATGTAGGTATTTTTTCTGCCATAACGGGATTGGTGCTTTCATTAGGAGGCGGGTGGCTGCTAACAAAATTTTTCTTCGAAGTTCAATTTTCTGTCAACTTGGTTGAACTCGCTATTATTACGGGTAGTGTTATTTTTCTAACCGTTTTAATTGGCTGGTGGAATTCGCGGGAAGTCATTTCAACACCGCCCTTGCAAGTATTGCGAAAGGAGGGTTAACTTTGAGGATGCGCGCTCGAACGGTGATCCGGATTGTCCTTCTATCCATAATGCTGTCAAGTTCATTGTGGACGTTGGCAAATCCGCCTAGCACGAAATTTATTGAAAATAAATGCCAATGGAACGATGAGATTCAATTCTTAGCGCACATTTCCGGAGGTAGTATGCACTTGTTGTCGGGTGGTTTTTCTTACACGTTTATCGATCAGCAACGAATGGACGAGTTGCATGACTTTGGGCATCGCAATGAAAATGAATCTTCACTGCAAACTCCAGAGATCCAGATTCAAGGACATCGGGTTCAGGTTTCTTTTCTTGGATCTAATAAACAAGCCATTCCACAACCTTTTAATAAACAGCCTGAGTATTATAATTATTTCATGGGATCAGATCAATCAACGTGGAGTAGCAATGTAGCAGCCTATGAAGGAGTTTTGTATGCCAATTATTATAAGGATATCGATTTGAAAGTTTATGGATTTGGTGCAAATATTAAGTATGATTTTAACCTTGCCGCAGGAGCTGATCCATCTCAAATAAAATTTAAATACGCAGGCATCGATCAGGTAGATCTGATCAAAGGTGATCTGGTAGTTACTGCATCCAAATTTACTTTCTATGAAAAGAAACCCATTGCGTATCAGATTATAAACGGTGAAAAGATTTATATACAGTGCAACTATGTGCTAAACGGTAATCAGGTGAGTTTTGAATTCCCTGAAGCGTATGATGCTTGTTATCCTTTAGTGATAGATCCATTATTAATATTCTCAACTTATTCGGGATCAACAGCCGACAACTGGGGAAGCACGGCAACGCCTGGTGAACATGGCACGCTATATTCATCTGGCGTAACGAATCATAACCTGGGTGGCACGTTTCCTGCAACACCAGGTGCTTTTCAGGTTAACTACGGTGGTGCGTATGATATCGCTGTTTTAAAATATGACTCAATTGGTAAGCAGCTAATCTATGCCTCCTATTTGGGCGGAAGTAGCAGTGAATCTGCGCATAGTTTAGTAATTAATTCTCAAAATGACTTGTTAGTTCTGGGTACCACCAGTTCACTAAATTTCCCAACAACGACAGGAGCATTTGATAATTCTTTTAATGGCGGGACAAATGAATCTAACGTAATTAATTATGATAATGGCTCTGATATTTTCGTGGCAAAAATAAGTGCTAACGGCACTCAATTGTTAGCTAGTACTTATTTGGGTGGCTCAGCCAACGATGGCATGAATCCAAATAGCAGTTTATTGGTAAGAAACTATGGCGATCAGCTGCGAGGCGACATAATATCAGATAAGGATGGAAATATTTATGTCAGTACCGTTACTCAATCCCAAGATTTTCCGGCTGTAAATAGTTTTGGGCTAACATATAATGGTGGCGGATCGGATGCGCTTATCTTAAAACTGAATTCTAATCTTAGTCAGTTAATGTGGGGAGCTTTTATCGGAGGATCATCGGTAGACGCTTCGCACACAATTAAATTGGATTATGAAAATAATTTATTTGTAGGTGGAGGTACTGCGAGTTCAGATTTTTTGACAACCGCTGGAGTATATCAAAGTAACTTTGGAGGCGTAGTAGATGGATGGTTTGCGAAAATAAAAAATGACGGTTCGGAAATTCTTGCCGCTACATTGACTGGAACCACAGCCTATGATCAGGTTTACTTTTTGGATTTAGATCCGAATGAAAACGTTTATGTGTATGGACAAACGGCAAGTCCATCATTTCCTACAACATCGGGTGTTTATAAAAATCCAGGCAGTGGTCAGTTTTTGCAGAAGTTTAACAACGACCTTTCTAGTCTTCAATTTTCGACAGTTTTTGGAGCAGGCAGAGGATTTCCGGATATTTCGCCAACAGCTTTTTTGGTAAGTAATTGCAATAACATTTATATGTCAGGGTGGGGTGGCATACTTAATTCTGCATTAGGATTTTGGCAAAGCTCAACCTTGGGAATGCCAACTACCGCTGACGGTTTTCAAAAAACTACTAGCGGGTCAGATTTTTATTTTATTGTATTGACTGGTGATGCCTCAGAGCTTTTGTACGCATCGTTTTTAGGAGGCAATCAATCGAGAACACACGTAGATGGTGGCACCAGCCGATTTGATAAGAGTGGGATTGTATATCATGCAGTATGTTCTGGATGTAGGGCTCTCAACCCCTCTGAAGGTCCGACTTCTGATTTTCCTACAACAGTTGGTGCATGGAGCAGAACAAACAACAGCTTTAATTGCAATAACGCAGCGTTTAAGTTTGATTTGTCTTCATTAAAGGCTCGTATCCAAACCAACTCCGTTAAGTTGGATATGCCTGGATTAAATCGTGTGTGTCTGCCAGACGCCATTGCTTTTCAAAATCGGAGTACAGGCGGTAAATATTATGAGTGGGATTTTGGTGATGGTGGTCAGTTGTTCAAACAAGATACCACGTTTATCACGCATGCTTATAAAGAACCCGGTACATATAAAGTTAAATTGATTGCTTTTGATGTAGGAACTTGTGTTGGTAAAGACTCGACTTCTACAACTGTTATGGTTTCAAGACCTCAAGGTTTTGCTGGCCCCGATCAGGTAATGTGCTTTGATGCAGGCGCACGCTTAATCGCCACGGGTGGGGTAACGTATAAGTGGGAGAATTGGGACAAGACCTTTACATCAACATTGGCATCACCACTTATAAATCCTACCGAAGATGATGGTTATGTTGTATCAATAGCTGACGCTATCGGCTGTATAAAGAAAGATACCGTTAACATCAGGGTCGTTCCGGGAGTCGACTTAAAATTTGATTTTCAGAAACTGTATGATTGCCTTAACCGCCCAACAATACAGGTTATTAACCTGACTGATCCTGTTGAAGAAGTATTTTTTGATTTTGGGGATGGTAATACTTCTGATTTGGAGGCAACCACACATACCTACAATGCTGATGGTTTGTACCCGGTTCGTTTATTGGGTATTAAGGAATCATGTATTTATGAAAATAGAATTGAGGTTCCGGTTTTTGAATTGAAAGTACCCAATGTAATTACCCCGGATGAATTTCCTGAGAACAACACGTTTGTTATTTCTTATGGTGGAAAAAAACTTTCAAGTTCAACGCTCACTGCGCGCGTTGTAATCTACAATCGCTGGGGCGGAAAAGTTTTTGAAAGCAAAGATTACAAAGACGATTGGGCTGGTGAAAATGTAGAGGCAGGCGTTTATTACTATGACATTGAGGTACAGGGCGAAGCTGCGTGTAAGGGTTGGGTGCAGGTGATTAAGTGATTTTTGCCACTGATTCACTGATTAAAATGCATTGAAAAAAATCTGTGAATCTGTGGCTATCCTTTCAAAATTGAAAATAAATAAACGGCTGTATCCCTGCCGACTTGGTTTGAACAACCAGCATAATAATTGATACTACAAGTGCTGCCTTTCCTGCCAAAGGTATTTGAGTAACCCAATCCTCGGCTCGCTTTTCTATCGTTGCCGGAATAAAGTGTAGGATATATCCGAGAACCATCAGAAAGACAACTCCTTTGTATCCTGAGATAAAATCAAAAAGTATTTGCCCGTTGAAGTGACTGGTTATTTGACTAATCATTTGGCCGGCAGTTTCCATGTTACCCGCCCGAAAGAAGATCCAACTGAAACATACAAAGTGAAATGTTAATAAAACACTACCAACGGATGCTAATGATTTCAGAAATGGACTGCTTGGCTTTGATAGATTTAAAGAGGAATAGAATTTGTGAATCGCCAAAGCAAGCCCATGTAGCCCGCCCCATAAAATAAATCGAAAAGCTGCTCCGTGCCATAAGCCACCTAGCAGCATGGTGATAAGAAGATTGATGTAAGTCCGGACTTTACCTTTTCGATTTCCACCTAACGAGATGTACAAGTAATCTTTCAACCAGGTAGAAAGAGAAATGTGCCATCGTCTCCAAAACTCAGTAATGTTTTTAGATTGATACGGTGAATCGAAGTTGATATTAAACTTAAAACCTAACAGCAACGCTATGCCAATAGCCATATCGGAATACCCCGAGAAGTCGCAATAGATTTGTAACGCATATCCATACACACCCACTAAGTTTTCTAGCCCTGAGTAAAGAGTAGGGGAGTCAAAAATTCGATCAACGAAATTCAAACTGATGTAGTTTGAGATAATAGCTTTCTTGAAAAGTCCAGTGCAAATCAGGTAAACACCACGGCCAAACATTTCTTTACTAACAAAGGTTGGCATTTTAAGCTGCGGAAGAAAATCGGCTGCCCGTACAATGGGGCCCGCTACTAACTGCGGGAAAAAGGAAACAAAGAATGCATAGTCTAAAATATTATTCACTGGCCTCAATGTTTTTCTATAAACATCAATTGTATAGCTCAGTGATTGGAAAGTGAAGAAGGAAATCCCAACGGGTAAAAAAATATCGAAGGGTTGATACGGTATTCCTGCCGCCTGACTGAAAATTTCATGGAGAAAGTTGGTGTATTTAAAATATCCCAACAACCCAAGGTTGGCAACTAAGCTTAAGGCAAGGATGGAGCTTCGCTTCCAGGGCGAAACGCTTCGATAAATAAATTGAGCAAGCGAAAAGTCAATACATGTTGTGCTAATCAACAATAGAAAATACATTCCGCTAGACTTGTAATAGAAGTAAAGGGAAAATAGCGTTACAAAAACAAGTTTGGCGCGATGGGTTTTGCTGAGGAGGTTATAGATGATAAGGAATCCTAAAAATAGAAATAGGAAGAATCCGCTATTGAAGATCAACGGCTCCTGCGGGTTATATTGAAATTGACTAATGAGTTTACGGATATCGATATCGAACATACTCATTGAATCCCTTTATTAACGCTTCGTATAAAAGACTACCCTGCAATTGATACCCGGCCTTGGTAAAATGAATACCATCATTTTGCATGAGATTATTTTTTTTCCATAAGTCGGCTGAATGATTTCCACCACCAATGGTATATAAATCCCAATAGGCGTGATTATGCTCATCAGCATAGTTGGTAAGTTTAGTTCGAATTACTTCAATGCCAGGATTTCTTCGGGTTTTCTTTTTATAGAAATCGGCAGGAGTTGTAAATAGAAAGAGCGCATTCGGGTTTTTTGTTTTGAGTTGGTTAACAAATGTGTCTAATTGGGTATCAAATTTTGGATCTACGTAAGGATAATCAACTGCTTCATTGGTGCCCAAAGAAATAATAATTAAATCGGGTTTCAGTTCTTTACTTTGTTCTGTAAAATACGCTGCTTCAAGGTAATGCCTGACCTTCGCGCCATTGCCGCCCACAGCATGATAGAGGACACCCGGCTGATCATTCTCGAGATTGATTCCGTAAAGTGTAAATTGACTTTGGGTAGCCGTTGATTTTAAGGTTTGAAATTCAATTTGATTAGTGCTAGTTGGCAATTGAATTTTTGAGATGTTAGGGTTTTCAACCGTATAAGGACCTACATAGGCTAAGTATTGCCCAGCCGAATCTTTCACCACCAGGTTGTAGCTGCTAAAATCTTTTTGGAAGAAAAACGTCACTTTTTTGAAGGCATAAGAAATGGATTCGAACGGTTTTGTCTTTAAGGAAATGGAAGCTTCGGGTTCATTTGTGAAGAGGGTCATCGCGCCAATTCCAATGGGTAATTGTTGATTGACATAGATCATCCGTTTATTTTCCCAAAGACCTTTTGAAGATGAATACAGCGTGGGTGATTCATTTGTGCGACCAACCCGGCCCGGGAACACCAGGCCACGCCCCGCATTTCCAAATTGCTGTTGCAAGAGTAGGCGCGTTGTTGAGCTGGCAAAATCTGCTTGCGTGTGCGAATCTCCAATCTGCAAAACATTTACCGTGCTTTGCTTTATTTTTTTGGTTTGATAAAGTTTTTCATAAAAAGCAGAAAGGGCAATGGAGTTATGAATAATATTAGTGTCAGGGATAATAAAGGCATAGGTAGGGGTAACAGAATACGAAACGGTATCCTGTGCAACAGCAGCGCCTGTCATAAGCAGACAAATGCTAAGGAAGTTGATTCTTCTTTTCATACCGATTTCGTTCATACAGAATAGTGTGCTGTTGACTTCGGTGCTATTTTAAATTGAAACGACATGGCATGCATAAGAGGTAATAAGATTACTTAACTTTTTTCAATATAGTTACTAATTTAATAAGGTTCTTAGGCTGTAACAAGTTGAACTTTCAACGCCCTGGCTTTTGATAGAATTTTGGTATTAGAAGATTAACCAGACTAAGATTTTTTATTTTAAAGAAACTTTAAGATCAAGTATTTAACTGGACTTACGCAGCTAGTAGGGGTTAAGCCACCTAGAGACTACCTGCGGGAAGCTTCGGCAAAGGCAGGCGGTCACGACTCTTCATATAAATTAGACTTTTAAAGATTTACGTATCGCCAAGTATTTAAATCAGGCTTAAACTAACCTTATTACCTTAGTAATAGTAAGATTTGTTTTCTCACAACCTTATTACCTTATTTCCCATCGAATACTTTTTTGATAAAACTTTATGAACGATTCGTATTCCTCTGTAAAACTCACTTTTCTATGGTGTTCAGGTTGATTTAATATGTACTTGCAAACTTTATCTACCTCCGATTTGGAAACAGAAAAAGCGGAAGCCTATAACTGCCATGAAAAGAGACCTTTGCATAACTTATTTTCATTTATAAATCGTTCTGTACTTTGTGCCACGATGGTCGCTAAGTTTTCTTCTGATAATTTCGGAGAACGAGAAACCAAAAAGTGCACGTGATCTGGATTGGCATAGATTGCGTATAGCTTTGATTCGTTGTTGTTAACAATACCAGTCACATATTTTTCAATTCTAATTCTATTGATATCTTCAATAAGTGGTAGGCGATTACTGGTTATTAAAATGAAGTGGGTATAAAGATTGTTGTACTCTATTTTCATGGAATTGAAGATAAGGTAATAAGGTTGAAAAGAATTTTAAATTCAATCTTACTAAGGTAATAAGGTTTGGTCTTCCTGCTAATTAAACTCAGTCTCTATTAAGGGCATCTCTAAAAACCCTTGCTTTCATTACCTCAACCCCTGCCCCTTCTACCAAAGAGAAGGGTAAGCGGAGTTTTTAGAGATGCCCTTAAATGTAAATTTGGACTTAACATCAAATTACTCTTTTAATTTTTGGTTGCTTGAGTGATTTAAACCACATTATTTTAAATGCTAAGTTTAAAAAAAATGGACTTCCATTAAGATATCAATTACAAGCAATTAATCTTATTACCTTAGTAATTATGACAATTTTCCCTTCAGTCATTACCTTATTTCTATCGATGGAACTCACAATACAGGCTACTAAAATAAGCGCATCTAACAAATTAAATGAGTTTCAACTGTCCTGATTTAGCGTTTATGTTATCTCACTTCTGGTTAGAGTCAGGGAACCTGATTCTTCTTTTCATACCGATTTCGTTCATACAAAATTGCATCTGTCAATTTCTTGGAAATCTTTTGTCCGCCTTTAAAGGTTAGGTGCGTGTAGTCCTTGGCAGCCAATGGGGTTTTTGCCTCTACAAATTTGACGATACTATTTTCACCACCCATGGCTTCGTATAAATCCCAAAAGGCAATTTGAGTTTTTTCGGCAATCTCACGTTGAGTGTTTCGCATAGTGACAATGGCCGGTATGGTTTGGATTTTTCCATCTATGTTGCCGGCACGGTCACTGATGCCAATGAGTATGATGCTGGCTTCCGGGAATATTTCCTTAAATCGTCTGATCACCTTAACCATTTTGGTTTTATACCACGAGTAGTCCATCGAATCTGTTTCGGTAACAATATTCAATCCGTATTGTAGCAGTATCAATTTATAATCCTGAAGCTGGTTGAATTGCGAAAGAAGTTTTGGATCGATGCCATATAAGGCTATACCCGAATTTCCCCGCAAGGCAAAGTTATCAACGTAAATACCCGAGTTACCTTCAAAGCTGGCGCCATAAACAATTAAGCTATCGGGATTATTGAATTGAAATTTTACAGATTTAATATTATCGCCTTTAATCACCAGTTGATTCAAGCTATCAGAGACTGTCAACGAGGACGCATGTTCAATCGTATCGTTTAGCGTATAGGTGAGGTCAGCGTTTTTTCTGTTTCTATAGAACAGCCGAACGTTGTCAAATCTTTTGGGGTTTTGTTTTCGTGCAGGTTTGTAGGTCACTTCGTTTTGATCGAGAGGGACAAAGGCGTACCCGGAAATTCCCAAAGGAATATTTTGATCTTTCTTGCCGACTAATGAATAGGTTTCCCAATTTTCGAATTCGTGTTTAATAGTAGTTCGAAATTGTGGGGCTTCGGAGGTAATGGGTACATAGCCAACACCACTACCGCCATAAAGTGCTTGCAAAGTATCGCGAAAGCTTGCACAAAGAATATCGCCTTCAATAAACGAATCGCCAAAGAACGCAACGCGCAAGGGTTTATGTTTTGTATTTTTTAGGGCTTGGAAGAAAAAACGAAGTGCATTTTTACCTGGACTAAAATCTTCCAAACATGTAAAACCTGTAGGGCGGGGATTCACAGGCGCAACAACTTCCTCGGGCTTTGGTTCTACCTTTTCAATAGCAATTGCAAGGGTATCCTCTTTTATTAATGTATCTGCTGCGAGTGGCTTATGAACATCCGATTGGATGTCTGCTAACAAGTTTATTTTTTTAAATGAAACTGAGCCAATCTGAAATGCGGGAAGCAGGGTAGATATTATAAGCAGAGTTACTATCAGCAGAAGCAGCCAAAGGGATTGCATCAATTGGTTTTTTTGCATGCGGATTTGTTTGACTATCAAGTATAGGGAGGTTAATCGGGATTTGAAAGCTGAATTTGGGATGTGAGATATCAATATTGTTAGAATTAAGATGCAATTGGTTTAAAGAGTGATTGCATTGTGCTTAATGAACCGCGTAGTACGAGACCCGTACGTTACGTGTTCATGGGGAATCAAATCTTCGTCCGCTAACAAGTAAACTTATGTCGGCAAGATTAAGGTCAAACTGAAACTGTCAATCGTAAATTAACAGTTGTCAACAGTAGGTAATTTACTAGGAATCTCGCTGTGCACCTTAAATATTACTTAAGGGCATCTCTAAAAACCCTTGCTTTCATTACCTCAACCCCTGCCCCTCCTCCAAAAGAGAAGGGTAAGCGGAGTTTTTAGATAAGCCCTTAATTTGTATCTATAGTATTGAATGACAGATATAATAGTCCACAAAATAAAAAGTCCGCCCTTATTTAAGTCGATAATTTCATAGTCAAATACTATCGTTGATAATAAGGCCGGAATGAGAATTAAGCAAGATATCAATGCTAATACTCCGTAAATTTTCTCATTAAGCTTTGGAATATTCATTTGTCATCTATTTACTTATCAATATTAATAACTTAGTATAGTTCATTCCTTTTATATCGTTGGCTAAGTTATAAACATTGTCAACGAGACTATGCTCAATTCTCTGCCAAGGAGAGTCAACCCGCATATGACTTGAAACTAAAACTTTGTTGTTAAACCGTTCACTTGTCCCGAAGCTGAATCTGCCCACCGCCTTGTGCATAACGTTTTGCGGCTTGGCGAAGGTGGCGATTTTCACCACAAATGTTGATGCGGAGAATCAATGTTTGTTGAACCACAAAACTGTCATACGAAGCACTGAACCGCCAATTTCTTGTAGGTGCTGTTAGCCATTTCGATTGAATATGATGTAAGTCCTTCTGGCTAACTAAAACGATAACCGCTGTCAGATTTACACCAAATTGCTTTCTCTTTGTTAATGGTAATAAATAAACTGTCGTAAAGCATTGATTTAGGATTTACATCTGCATTGTAAAACTTAGATGTCTGAATGTCTTTAATCAATTCTGTCGTTGCATTATTGTCAAATTGAATGTCGTAAAATATGCAGTAGTCCTGCCACATATCTTGATATTCGTCCTTAAGTACTCTGAAATCTTTCGGTAGTTTCATAACAGATATACTCTCAAGTCTGTCCTTACTTGATATTCTGTAGTCCTTGAAACAATAGAGTACAACGCCAAACAAGCAAAGTGAAATTATAAATTTCCAATTAATTTGTCGGTTTAATTTGCCTGCGAGTCCTTGATTGTGTCTGACCAGAAGCACACATTGTCGAACATCATTCGTGAGTTTCAGTACCTGCTTTTCTGGTGGTGCATATCGTATCATGGTGCTGTATGGCGGAAGGTCTGTTGGGAAACAGACCACAATGAAGGTTCTGTATGTAGGATCTTATCTACTTCGGTAAAGTTGCTTGCACTCTATTTTGATTCATGTTTAGTATCTGAAAAGTGTTTCTCTAAAGTCGCGGCAAGCATTTCTTCGGTAAGCGGCTTGCTATTAAAACTGATAATTTCAGGATACAGTGCGGCTCTTCTCTTGTCTTCCGGATTTTCTGATGTCGTAAGCATCATAACAACTACTTTTGCTTTTTGGTCTGCTCTTAATTCCTTATAGGCTTCCATAAATTCCCATCCGTTCATTTTTGGCATGTTGATGTCCAAAAATATAATGTCAGGCTGGGTTTGGTTTTCATTTTTAAGAAAAATTAAAGCTTCCTCGCCATTTAAAGCAACTTCAATATGTTCCGTAATATTCATTTTATTATTAACGAGCTGATGAAAATAATTATCATCATCATCGTCATCTATTAGCATAATGCAATTTAATTTTTTTTTCATAATAGAATTGTTTTAGGTATGGTGAAATAAAAAGTGGTTTCTTTTCCGGGTTCTGATTCAAACCAAATTTTTCCTCCGTGCAATTCAATAATCTTTTTTACGTGAGCCAGCCCTATGCCTGTGCCCGCATATTCCGTTTTAGTATGTAGCCGCTGAAAAATCACAAAAATTTTATCATAATATTTTTTGTCTATTCCGATTCCATTATCTTTTATTGTGAAAAACCATTCGTTATCTTTTATTTTTGCGGAAATATTGATAATCGGATGCACATCTTTTTTCCTGAATTTGACAGCATTACTGATAAGGTTTTGAAAAATAGATTTTATTGCTGAAAGATATCCATTTATAATTGGCAATTGTTCTGAATGTATTTTTGCACCACTTTCTTCAATAGATTCGTCCATATCATTTAATACATCTTTCAAAAGCAAATTGCAATCTATTACTACATTTTTTTCATCATTTCCTATTTTTGAATACTCCAATAGATCTCTGATGAGTGATTGCATACGAACGGTTGCCCCACTAATAGATGTCAGATATCGATCGGCATCTTTATCCAACTTCCCCTTGTATTGGTTTTGCAATAAACCTATATAATTGGAAATGGTTCTCAATGGTTCCTGCATATCGTGTGAAGCGATGAATGCAAATTGTTCCATTTCTTTATTTGAACTCATGAGTTTGATATTCATTTTCTCAACGATGGCTTTTTCTATACTGTAATCTTCCAGAATATTTATCAGCGCTTTTTGTGTGTCTTCAGCAAATTTTTTTTCGTCCTCCACATCTTTCAGAATATTAATGATAGCCCGTTGAGCCTCCTCAAGGGACTTTAATTTGCTTTCTACTTCAACAGAACCATTTTCCATAATTAACTATTTTCGTCTTTAGCTATCCCGAGTTTTCCTCTTAATTCTTCATTTTCTTTTTTCAGTTCTATCATTTTCAACTCTCTGCCAACTGTTAATTTTCTGAATCGTTCCAATTCTATTAATCGCCCTAATTCCTTTTCCCGATCTGCCACATCCCTTTCTAATTTTTTTTGAGCTGTAACATCTCTTGCTGCCGCAAACACACCATGCACGCTTCCTTTATCGTCTTTATAAACTGATGCGTTGTATAATACATCAGTCAACTTTCCAGTTGCGTGGTGGATAGTAAGTGGATAATCG
>Ga0163148_10002287_pt1 | contig 23190 bp, 15 predicted proteins | sample OliLakLV19MP7P2_FD_148606 | JGI IMG/M metagenome (GOLD analysis project Ga0163148, IMG submission 148606) | Freshwater microbial mat bacterial communities from Lake Vanda, McMurdo Dry Valleys, Antarctica- Oligotrophic Lake LV.19.MP7.P2 | ecosystem: Environmental > Aquatic > Freshwater > Lake >...
GATGTAGACCCGCGCTATCGGGCGCAAGCAACGTGACGTAGACCCGCGCCAGCGGGGTAAATCACTGGACGCAGTCCAGCGCAAGCAACGTGTGAGCCACGTGCGCGCAGACCCGCGCCAGCTTTGGACTGTTGGTTACATCTACGATTCCGTTGGCATTTTTATCAGCAAACATCAAGCGGGTGTTGCCGAGGTGGTCGCGTAGGGCATACTCTTTACGCCAGAGCAGGGTGTTACTCGTTTCTACATTCAAGTTATAGAAACGCCCTTCATTATGGTAAATGGTTTCGACGCGCTTGCTGTTGGTGCCGACTTTTCGGTACTCGATGCCGCTGAGGTAGTCTTGCTCGTACTGTACCGTCGCGCCTACTTTTACAATCTTGCGCAGCTTCATACCGGCAGGTCAAGGTAGAAGAGGTCAAAAAAAGGCGCGGGCTAACACTTCTTAAGCCCACGCCTGAATGGTTTATATACTCCAGAGTATGAACAACCAACCTGTAATGCGGCACAGCCGCTTCAAATAACAGCTTACTGACCAATCGCCGGACGCAGTCCAGCGCAAGCGTACGCGACGTAGACCCGCGCCAGCAGGGTACAGAATTACTGTAATTTTCTGCACCTAATTTTCTTTGGTTTAATGTATCTGTATTCTGTAATCAAAGCATTATTGCCTGGTACAATTGAATAAGCCCATTTCACTTTAGGGTCTTTTGAGTAGGACTCCTCTGGTATTAGCGGAGGATAATCTACTGATACACTCCACTCACTTCCTCCTTTGTGAACTCCTAAAGTAAGATTTTTGAACACTAGCTCTTGCTTTCCAAATTTAATAGCTATATCGCCTCTCTTGACCAAAGATGTATCTGGAACAAAATAACCATCTACGGATTTTATCTCCACGCTGGAATCTGGAGTTATAAAAACAATTGAGTATTCTATACTTGGACACTCCTTTCCATCGATTGATAAGTTAATTTTTATCGGTCTTTGTGCAAAAAGAGTTATCGAAGTAAATAATACTGCCGTGAGTGCAATTAATCTATTTTTTCTCATTGCCAATACTTATAAATTTATTTAAAGGGAAGGTTGCCACTGTTCCTCTTCCGTTAAAAATAGTGACCGTGCCTTTAGCTCCCAACACATACGAGTTACCAGGATAATTACTGGCTTCGTTAAAATCTTGTGGATCAGTCGGATTTTGATTGAATGACCGAGTCTGACCACCCATAACAGTACTAGAGCTTGGGAATCTAGTACCACCCGGATGTACGTGGAAAGAGCCTTCGCGCACGATTAACGGAGCATTTGTTGGATCTGCAGGATCATTAGGGCTAACAGTTGCCATATTACCCGCGTCAGGTTCAGTTTTGACTCCAGGTTTGGCAGGGATAACTTGGTAGTTTCCATTCTCATCTTTGCCGTACACCCCACCTTCTTCATGAAATCCTCCTTCGTCATCATCTCCTCTGAATGCATCAGTCCTGTTATCGTTTCGAGAATTTGATCTATCCACTGCTTCTCCCATTTTTGCTCGTACAGATGCTGTCGGTAATTCTACCGCGGATTCCACTTGACTAGCATCTGATACTACTCCACCTGATTTTTTAAGACTGTTAGCTACTTTGTTATTTGTTACTACAAATACTTTTCCATCATCCTTATTGTCAGTCCCTATTTTTTTCCCATTTTCATTGTACAAGTCACCAAACGGAGCCATTCCAGTTGGATCTATAAACCTCAATGGATTATTAAAAGTATAGTTGTAAGGAGAATAACGAGACATTTTATTAGCTAGGGGATCCACTTGCCCCCATCTTCCAATATCCGGCATATACCACCTTGCCCCATAGTCGTACCAATTCAATCCAAAATCCTCATTCCATTCCTTGCCATTATACTTATATCCATTATCCCTCGCCGCATCATTCATTAGCCAGGGACCCTCATAGCTCAAACCAAAGGGGTAGTAATGATTCTCTTGTAAAATGTCGTTGGTACTTGCGCTATTCGTCACATCTACGATACCGTTTGCATTTTTATCAGCAAACATCAAGCGGGTGTTGCCGAGGTGGTCGCGTATCCCATACTCTTTACGCCAGAGCAGGGTGTTACTCGTTTCTACATTCAGGTTATAGAAGCGCCCTTCATTGTGATAAATGGTTTCGACACGCTTGCTGTTCGTACCGATTTTTCGGTATTCTATGCCGCCGAGGTAAAAAAGACGCGGGTCTCGCTAAAGCCCGCGCCGGAAAATAGTAGTAACTACTATGAACAACACACCGATGCTGCGCTGCAGCACAGCACCAGTTTATCTTGCAGTGCGGCTCAGCCGCTTCAAATAACGCCACTCACCGGGCGCAGCCCGGTGCGAGCCACGCGCACGTGATGGGAACAGACCCGCGCCAGCCTTGGTCTCTTCACTCCGCTCGCGCCTAAATCTATTCTATATAGATAGTGAACAACCGACCTGTAAGGCACACTTATGCCCAGTAATTTTTATTTTATCAATATTATTTGAACTTTTAAGTCATTCGGAATTTGTTGTAAACTGTCAACTCCCTGGGAAAGATTTGGATATTCGTTAATGTTCATAAAATATGTCACTTTATTGTTTTCTCGGTCTTTTAATGCTAAGTATCCATCGGGCATAGATGGTATACTGGTGGATAAAAAAGGGTATATATCCTTAAATTTTTTTCCTACCGAGACATTTTTTCTTATTTCTAATTGGTCACACAGGATGCTAATTTGGCTAATTATGTTTGGATTCTGCCAATTCGTTTCTGCTATGAGGCAAATGTTATTTTTATTATAGAAAACTTTACCCTTCCATTTGACTCCATCGTCACTATCTAAAATAGTATCCTTCAAAGTAAAGCATTTGAAAAAGTCCTCATTAATGCTATAAATATCTTTTTTTAGCAAACTCTGAATCTCTTTAATATTTACACAAGGATTTTCTTTTGCACTTTTATTAGAGTAAAAACGTGATTCACAGCATAAAAATGTTCCCAAAATTATAAATACTAAAATTAGCTGATTTTTCATTTTTCAATTCTTTTTAAATTCAGGTAATGGTAATAGCGGTTGAATTTGGGGCTTTAAAACATCTCTTTGTATTGGAGCTGCGTCCATTATATTTTTATTTTCTTGTTGTGTCTGATTTCCTGGATAAGTAGGAAGCTTTGTATAGTCACCTCCATATGTATTGAAGAACTCTTTAGCAGTATAGTTACCATAATTTCTGTTTTCCGGGTCTATTCTATTGCCTTCATTATCAATAGCATCTATATGCAAATGAGGATGTTCTGTTCCACTAGAACCAGTTTTTCCAAGTGGCTGACCTTCATAAACTGTGCTTCCTTTTTTTACGCCATCTGCTACATTACTGAGATGCAAGAATCTAACTTTATCTCCATTAGAATATTCTACTGTAACATACTTGCCTGTGCCACTACCTTTTCCAGTCTCAACAACTTTACCATCTCCTAAATTATAGAATGTTGTGCCAACAGAAGCTCGATAGTCAATTCCTATGTGGGGATTTGATGCTCCCGGCGGGCGGTCAGTGTCCATATAAGTTGATGTTCTTGTAACAGCATTTTTTAAACTTCGCCCTCCATCCGAGTAATCTTTTTTATTAACTGCATAAGTACCACTAAGAGGATAAGGAATACTAGGAGCTTTGCCATCTGGGTCTATCAAACTCATTGGATTATTCATGGCATAATTATAAGGTGACCATCCTGCAAATTTGCCTGATAAGGGGTCAATTTGCCCCCATCTTCCTATTGCCGCATCATAAAATCTTGCTCCATAGTCATACCAGTTCAACCCAAAATCGTCATTTAATTCCTTCCCATTGTACTTATACCCATTATCTCGCGCCGCATCATTCATCAACCAAGGACCTTCATAACTCAAACCGAAGGGGTAGTAGTGATTTTCTTGTAAGATGTCATTAGTGGCAGGAGTAGTAGTTATATCTATGACCCCATTGCCATTTTTATCGGCGAAGGAAAGACGCGTATTGCCTAAGTGGTCTTTTATATTGTACTCCTTGCGCCAATTGGGGCTGTCGTCTATGTCCAGGTCTACATTGGCATAACGTCCCTCATTGTGATAAATTGCTTCGATGCGGGTGTTGCCCGTGCCGGTTTTACGGTACTCTACGCCGCCTACATAGTATTGCTCATACTGCACGGTAGCGCCTACTTTTACCGTTTTGCGTAGCTTGTTTCCTGCAGCATCATACTTATATTCGATGCTGTTGCCAGAGGTAAAGTTGATGAGCGTAGGTAGATTGAGATGGTTATAAAAAATCGTACTGATACCTTTGTAGGAATCACTTTTTAAATTTCCATTGGCATCGTAAGTGTAGCCTACCCCGCCACTGCCGGGGTTGAAGCCCTGACTTCGCTGGCTCAAGGGGGCATTGTCGGCGATACTGGCGATTCGATTGGGGTTATTGGCTACATCATAGGTATAGGTTAAGTTGTCAATTTGCCCATAATTACAAGTGCTGGAATAATAGCCTTGGCGTTGTAAAGTGGAAATATTCCCTCGAATATCGTAGGTGAGGCTTTCGTTGAAGCGGTTGGAATTGATAGCGGTATTTGTAGTATTCACATCATAATTCGTAGCAGTGGTGAGGCGGCTGAGATGGTCGTAAGTAAAGCTATACGACTGTCGCTCGCGCCCACGTACCCGATATGCAAGTTGACTGATGTTGCCTGCTTTTTGAGCCGTACCGCCCATACCTCCTATGTCGCCTCCGGCAGTGTTGTTAGCAAAGAGTTGGTCATAGCGCAGCTCCATGTAGAAAAGATCATTGACCTCGGGCCAAGGGACTCGGGTGGTCGCACCGGGACTGGGCATGGTGACGCTACATCCACTACTTGGAAAAGCCAATTGTGTACCAGTGTGGCTGTTGCTGTTGATTTTGGTAAGCCAACTCATATTATTATAGGTGTAATCTATACTTTGTAGCCAAGCGTAAGAGCCACTGATGAAAGTAGAGCCGACGTTGCGTTCTATCATTTCATCGTAGAAATTGTAGCTGTATTCGGCAATGTGCTGAAATTGGCTATTCAGCGAGAGAAGATAATTGTTAAAGCGTCCATTCTGATCGTATTGCCATTCATATTTGATAGTTTGGCTGCCGGTAGTCGCGCCGCTACCCGGATTGTGGAAGCGTTCTTCCGTCAGTTTGTTGCCTGCCCAATCATAGGCATAACTTATTAGTTCACTCCCCAAGGTCGAATTGAGTAGACTATTACCATTACTACTGATGACCCTGCCGTGTACATCGTATGTAAATACATTTTCTATATCGTTAGTCAAGTCAATTACTTTGATTTTCGACTTTCTGACCTTACCCATGTATTGCGGGGCTGTAAGAGTGATATTTCCATCATACCCGTCATAAAATAGTTCGCTGAAAGTAAGTTGGAAACTTAGGGAAGCGTTGTTGGGATCTGGATTGGTAGCCATGTGCCTGCCTGTTTTAATGGGGCGACCGTAATCATCATAATTAGTCAATAGCCAGCGGGAGTTAGCTGCGAGATTGCCATCTTGGGTTAGGCGCAATAAATCCCGATTGTTGTAGCGCATATTGACGACCGCTGCGCCGGGTACCTTTTTATTGAGTAGTAGGTCGTCACCGCTGTATTCGTAGGTGAAGATGAGTTCGGGTGTGCTGAGAGTAGCACCGGGTGGAATGACTTTTTCGATGCGGTCTTTGTCGTCATAGATGTTGTAGGTTTCAGCGGGGTTGGTATCGTTTAGCTTGGATAAAACGACCCGTCCTTTTTTATCGGTGTAGGTATAGCTCACGCGGTTATCTGGGTCGGTAACTTTGGTTTCCATCAAGGTATTAATCGCATAAGAAATACCGGTACCGGGCACGGTAATGGCGTTTGCGTTATTGCCATAGGCAGTGGTGGTAGCGTATCCGTTAGGAGGTGTGACACTTAGCACCCGATTGAGCGGTGAATTTTCATATTGATATGATGTGAATTCTGTTCCGCCGGGAGGCGCGTAGTAAGTGCCGTTTGTGTACGTACTTAAGTAAGGTCGAGTCGTTTTTATTAATCTTCCCTGAATATCATATTCCACGTTTGTAATTACATCTACTGCAGGCGTAATGGAAGCACCATTAGCACCTTTCGTAGGGCGATATTGCCGCTTTATTTCTTGCATAGGTCTGCCTAATCCATCAAGATATTGCCGCATTGCCTGTTGCGTTAAGTTACTACCGCTCACAGGCGTAAAATTCGTTATCGTTTCCACATAGTTTTTGGGATTGGAGCCGTCTTTGTATTGGTACGTGTAGTTAGTGATGACGTTTCCGCCCCGAGCGGTAGTTGTTTTGAGCCGCGAGAGTTTATCGTAGGCAAAGGAAACGACCTGCCCGTCAATATCAGTGATGGAAGACAGCAGTCGGGTGCCTGTGTAATAATTGTAAATCCAATTGAAATTGGAATAGGTGCGTTTTTTAATGAGTCCATTATCCCATTCGTAGGTCTCTGGTAGCCAGTTCGTCTTCGTGAACTGCTGCGGATAACCTTTGGCATCTGCATTTGTATCGGAGTAGTATTTATCAATTACCCCTTGAGGTATCCAAGCACCTGGCTGAATTGCCCCCCCGGTCCAGGTACGTTCGTAAGTCCAAAAGCGGCGTGGATAAGGATGGCTTCCACTTGCGGTAGTGGTGGTGTCTCCATTTGAATTAAAAAATCTGTAATCTGTTCTTGTACCATTCACCTCATTTCCATCTATTTTTTTTATCTGTTCAATCGGAATACCTATCATATTTCTATAGATCATTTCCTGATAAATAGCTTGGATGGGAAGATTCGAGCTTTCGGCTGCAAACATCTCATATGCATACTTAATCTTGGTGCTATCTATTTTTCCATCACTATTAGTCATGGAAATAGCAATAGGCGCTAAATGATTGGAGGAAGCATAATTATAATTAGTAGTTGTACTGATCCCGTCAATCATCTCGGTTTTACTGGCAATACGATAGGGTGCCGACCGAAGCGTATAGGTATTCATTGCGCTGGTGGTGACCCCATCGCAAAGTCCAATTTTCACTGCTTTGTATATATTACCGGGAGCTGGAGCGTAATAATCCGTATTATAAGTATTAGTATTTTGAGATTTAAGGGTACTGCCTGAATCATATATGTAATTGGTATTTAGATTTCCTCTTATTACATATGCTGGCAGTGGCGTAAACGGATAACTGGAAGGATAGGTGTTATAATCATCCTCTGTGTAATAGATGTATTCCGCTTTACCGTTTCCATTATGATATTCTATGACCCTTTGGTAGCCAACGTGGTAACTTTGAAAAGAACTAATCGGCACTACACTTTCGGAGGAGAACATGACATAAAAGTTTGTACCTGTAAAAGGTTGTATAGAGTAGCCATATTTAGGTATTTGAAATAATTTTCCACTGGACTGACTAGGGTTGGATGAGGAGGTATATTCGTAGGTCTTGATAATATCATTGGCAGTTGTAATACCATCGTGGGTTTTAATCTCCTGTACGCGTAAACCACCTACTGGAATCTGCGTAAATTGGTTGGTAACATCGGGTTTGAAAATACTAAAAGTACCTTTACCACCGGAAGCACAGAGTACAAATTTGTAGCTGACGTTGGGCTGAAGATTAGGTGAAAAATAGGATAATGGCTTCTCGAAGATACCGGAAGTTTGTCCAGAGGTTAAATGGTAAGATACCGAGGCAACTAATTGGTCATTGGATGCCAATCGGACTTGAATGTCCACCGACACCGGTCCTGTGTAGCAATTTTGACTACTGGAGCAGTTGGTATTATAGATTGTCATGGAAAAACTATCCTGGGCAAGGTCTTGCGCACTGAGAGCAAGCGTTGCAAAAGGTTGGGAAGCAACGCAACAGGCGGAACTGGGATAACTGCAATTCGTTAGGTTATTTAAGATGTAATTTCTGACCCAAATAGACTGAACGGTTGTGTAAGAATTGGCTTGATATTTAAATTCGGTGTGTCCGCTGGTTGGATAGGTAATCTTTTTTAAAATGCCATCCTTCATGCCTGTCTCATCCGTTTCCCGGTTGGCGGCGCCAAATTGGACACTGCCATATTGAGTAGAAACGACGGTTGGAGGGACGTTTATTAATAAATTATCATTGGTAAATTGAGCTCGGTTATAGTACCCCCAGTGGTCAATCGCTTTAGATAGACGATTGGCTACGAAAATTCGGTTCTTTCCATTGATTGGATATGTAGTGCCTTCATACTCAAATTTGTAAGGTTCTTTCGTGGCTAATCCATCACAGGAAAGTTCTTTAACCTCGTCTAATTTAAGTTTCTTGCAATGTGACCCAGCAGCACCGGAAATACATTGAGCAGAAGTATTATCCTGAAAATAATCATATTTGAGTTTCCATTTGGAGCAGAATGTACCAGCATTGACCTGAATTTCATCTAATCTTTTCGCTACTTGCCCATTATAAGCATCCAGATCTTCGCGGGTGGTATCTGCCACAAATTGCAAAGATGCCGTGGTCGTCGAAATTTGCGTAAGTCGCTTTCCAGCATCCATCGTCAATATGCTGTAACTCGTTCCATTCGCTGAAAAATTACCACTACAGAAATCGTTTGTAGAACCACAGGTAGCTATAGGTGAACCAATTTGCAATTGATTGCGATTGCAGGAAGCCTGATAGGGATAACTATATTGCTCATCCAAGTAGCTGAGGTCAATTTTGTATTTTTTATCCGGTGTTTCTACCCGTAGTAGATACCAAGAAGTTTTATATTTTGGAGTAGAATAGTTATAAGTCCATTCAATAGCCGTGGTAGAAGTGCCGGGTATTTTGCCAAAAATATATCTTGTTCCATCGGGAGGAGTTATAACAAAATAATCAAAGTTGACTGTATCCACTTCTACCTTTAGATCCTGCTTAGGTACAAAATTGCATTTTCTATCTTTATCAAAAAAGAACTTACCGGCATAGCCGTTCATATTAAAAGTGAACACATCGGGTTCAGCGTCTAATTGACCATCTATGACTTGCTGTACTTTTGGTTGAGAAAGGTCCACATTGCTTCCATTAAAATAATAACCCAATGTCCCATCGTCCTTAATTCCTATCACTGTTCTGGTAACCACACCTCCTGCATTTAAACTCCACCCAGCTCCAACCCAACTGGCAGATTCTCCGATTTTTAATCCAGAGGCATGATAACTTAAGGAAACTGGAAGGCTTAAAGGACCTTCTTGTAGGGTATAGATTGGTACATCAATATTGGGCGTTCCTGTAAAGTAGCTAACTGGAATATCTCCGTACTTGCCAAGCGCAGCAGCATTAGGGGCTGGCATTGCCACATCATTGATATAATTATTTTTGGGTTGAGCATTTAATATATTGATATACAAAATTGAAAAGGTGTAAATAAAGAAAAAGATATAGTATTTAGTCTTCATAAAAAGTCATTTTAAAGGCTTTTAGGATTAGATTCATTTTGAGTAATAAATCTTAATTTCGTGCTATCACCACCCGCTGCGTGGTCTTTCCATAAGGTGTTTTTATTTCAAAAAAATAGATGCCAGTAAACCAGTTTTGACAATTGATAGTAAATTCTTGCATTCCATTTGCTAAGGGATAATCTTGTTTAGTTTGGATTGCTCCGATGGTATTGAACACGGTAAGGGTTGCCAACTCATCTTTCAGGGCAATTATTTGTAATTTGATTTCATTGGTAGCTGGATTCGGATAGATATTAACTTTAATAGAAGTTTCATTATAGAGGCTATCAGTAGGAAGGGTTCGTAATTCAACATCCGAAAAAGTTTGACCTTTAGGATTACATTTTTCATCATTTGATACTAACCCATATCTTGGTCCCCCCTCGGAAAGCATCGCTTGCATTCTTATTTTTTGTCCCATGGTAAACATATAGAGGCAAGCATCATTAGTATTATCCATAAAATTCATGGTCATTTCGACTGGAATTTCATTGCAAAGACTGACATGTTTGTATAAAGGACATCCATAATTGGGCGCATTGTGAACAGGGGTATCATCCACGTAATCATCTCCACATGGATATTCTCCCCATAAATCATACAAGCCTAAGTAGTTTCCTACCAAATGTGTTAAGGTTTTTCCCTCGTTGTAAGGAGTTTGGGAATTGGTCTGTACGCCGAAATAACGATAGTCAATAACGATACCGTCTGTCTCTGCTGGTCCGCTTGGCATTTGGGCATAACCGCTTACACTATCTGCTAAGGGAGCGACCCAAATATTAAGATACCGCTTCGTATCCCAAGCCGGCGAGCCAAAGCGTTGGGTTTTGATTAAATCATCATCGGTAAATTTGGAGGAAGTACCTGGAATAAACCGAATGGCAGATTCTTTAACTCCAGTGGGTCCTTCTTTAGCAAGGCAGAACTCAATTTCCATATCCTCGGCTTTTTTGGCAAAGCCTTCTAAGGTATCAGCCGGATGGCGGATTTTATAATCGCGTTTGGAAAAGTCTCGATTGAGCGCCTCAATTTGAGCATAAACTTGTTCTTCAGAAGGATACGATTGCCCAACAGCGTAAACAACATGAAAAACGACGGGAATAGTCAACTTTTTAAATTGGAGCTTTTTGCTTTGCTCGGCTATAAATCGCTCTACGCTGGATTGCTGGTTGGCTAAAGTGGCATTACTGCGCTTGAGTCTTTCATTTACTTTTTGAGTCGCATAACTTCTGAGTATTTCCCGTTGGGAGAAAGCTGCGCCTGTGCTGAATAGTATCAGCATCATAACTATGAACCATTTCATACTATATTATTTTAGGTGTAAAACAAATCATTACCAGCTGCTCCATGCTGTTGAAGCGCAAAGCAGTAAAGAAAATTGTTTTTAACGTTTAATGATAAAAATATTTGTTGGCGTGTAAATTCGGTAGCGACTGACTATCAGTCCGTTACAGTTATGATTTGTCAGCGAGATAAAAAATACAAAAATGTTGTTTGAATAAAATAGGTAGATGAAAACCTCTTTCAAGAAGGGAAATGAAAGAAGCTATTTTCGATGTGTTGTTCTTTACAAAGATGAGAATTTCAAATGACATTACCAATAGCTATTTATGTTAAAATAGTTATTTCGTCAAAAAAATTAAAAATTTAACATTTAGTTTACGTAGTTATGATTTTTACTATTCAGGAGATTCAGGAATGCAAAGAACCTCAAAGGAAATAATTAAGTATTTGGAGGAATAACTTGCTCAAAGGCACGTTCTCTGCGTAATATTCGTTAGTGAACAACTCATACTAAAATGAAATTGAAATGACGTATAAGGGACCGTAAATCTGCGATAAAATCAGGGGGAATCGTCAAACTAATCTCCCGCTATGCAACGGGACAAGCGTCAAATCATTTTAATCATGGTATAACGCCATTAATCGTATATTCTTTATGACCAACATTACACAAAAATATCAAGAAACCGTCGCGTTTTTATTTAGTAGCCTTCCGATGTATCAGCGCGTAGGAGCGGCTGCGTACCGCGAAGACTTGACGAATATTAAAAAGCTCTGTGATTTTCTGGACAATCCGCAGGATAAATTCAAAACGATTCATGTGGCGGGTACGAATGGAAAGGGTTCGACTTCGTATATGTTAAGTGCTATTTTACAGGCACATGGAATAAAAACTGGTCTGCATATTTCTCCTCACTATAAGGATTTTCGAGAGCGGATTCGAGTAAACGGCGCGTATGTTTCTAAAAAATTTGTAATCGAATTTACAGACCGGATTCGGGAAGTGGTGGCGGATATTCAACCTTCTTTTTTTGAAATGGCGGTGGCAATGGCATTTGAATATTTTTATCAACAAAAAGTAGACGTAGCGATTATTGAAGTAGGTATGGGCGGGCGGCTGGATTCTACCAATATTATTACACCTTTATTAAGTGTTATTACAAATATTAGTTTTGACCATCAGCAATTTTTGGGCGATACGCTGCCCGCCATCGCAGGAGAAAAAGCCGGTATTATTAAAAATAATATTCCAGTTATAATCGGCGAAACACACCCTGAAACGAAACCCATTTTTGATGCCAAAGCGGCTGAAAGGAACGCACCGATTGTGTACGCGGATGCCCATTTTACGGCTATTCCAGTAGAAAATACGTTGACGCACACGAGCTTCGATATTTATCAGGACGGCACATTGATTTATCCGCAATTAAACGCTAATTTGAGTGGAGATTTTCAAGTGAAAAATATACAAACCGTTTTGCAAGCAGTGGAGCTTTTAAAAAGTCATTTTTCATTACAAGAAACCAATATTCGACAAGGGCTACAAGATTTAAAGCAATTGACACGTTTTATAGGTCGCTGGCAAATTATAGGCGAAAATCCAACAATTATTGCAGATAGTGCGCATAATGAGGGTGGCATTCGATTGGTTTTAAATAATTTGAAACGACTGACTTATAAAAAATTACATTTTGTAATGGGAATTGTAAATGATAAGGATTTTAATGAAATGTTTGGACTGCTGCCTAAAGAGGCGATTTATTATTTTGCAAAAGCGAATATTCCAAGAGGACTGAATGCGAAAACATTACAAAAGCAAGCTGCCAATTTTAATTTAAAAGGAAAAACGTATGCCTCCGTCAAAAATGCGCTAAAAGCTGCTAAACGAAATGCCGACCCAGCAGATTTGATTTTTGTAGGCGGGAGTATATTTGTGGTAGCGGAAGTAATTTGATGGGAGGATTGGAGGATAGGAAGATGGGAGTACGAATCATCCTATCTTCCCATTTTCCTATCTTCTTTCTAAATAAACTATAAACAAACAAAAAATAGGAGTGTTTCTAAATGGAGACACACAACAACCGTCGAAAAAAAGGGTTTACAGCATTGAACTCTTTTTCGCGGAGGATTGTAATTTTCTAAGATGGAAGACCAAAAATCAAATTACCGACAATTATTATACGTTCTGCTTTTTGGCGGCTTTTTTATAATAGCCCTTCGCTACGCCGTGGCTTTTCGTTTTATGATGATGCCGCTGGCGGCAGGGGCTACGATAGGATTGACCGTATATTTGCTTTGGAATTTTGTGCGCCAAAAACGCAAGGAGATTGTTTTTAGAAAAAGTACAGAGGGCATTATTGACGCACGGCTTCGGGAATGTGACGAGCAAATGCAATATCATATCTATGAAATTGCGGATATTGAGGAGCACATTGCTGACTTGGAACAACAATTGCGCCAAAGCGTGGACTTGCCTTTGCGACTGCAAGACGATACGGAACAATTGATAGAAAGTTTTCGCTCGCAATTAAAACTGCGCGTGTCTAAATTGGCTTTTTTTGAAATGTGTAAAGCGAAATTGGAACAGTTATTACATCAGCATGAATTGGCAAAAACGTTGGAATTTAAAAGGAAAAAACTGAAGCGCCTGCAAGAAGATAACTATGACGATATGGCTAAAATGGAGGAAATGCGGGCAAATGTAGAATATGACACTTTATATCTGGATACCATCGAAAATCTCTCTCGAAAGCTGCAATATTCTAACACTTACACCGACGTAGAGCGCCTGCGCGCGGAATTGGATGAGATGACAAAGTCTTTGGAGAAGTTTTGAATGGCACACTGATTATGATTATGATAGGTTATAATTATTTAAAAAAAATCATAATATCATAAAAATCAATGTACCATTCATTTATCACTGCGAACCTTTCGCTATATATTCTTGATATGTTATTTTTTCGTAATGATTACCGCCGAAGTATTTTATTTCTTTAATAAAACTATCTGCTGTTTTGTAACCCGGGGATATACTGATACGATTCTGTTTATCATCTAAATACACATACGAAGGATAACTCAATTTACCATCCAGCAAGGAATATGCCAATTCATTTACACCGCGACTACCGGAGGCTAAATATTTGAAAGTGTAATCTTTATATTTTACTTCTTCCTTTTGTTCTGCATCAAATTTAACAGCATAAAAATTTTCATTCATATATTTGACGACTGCCGGGTCTTGGAAAGTCGTTTTATCCATTTTCTTACACCAGCCACACCAGTCCGTGTACAAGTCTATAAATATTTTCTTCGGCTTTTTATCTGCCAATTGAATGGCTTCGTCCCAAGTGTACCACTTGATTTCTGCTGCTGCTGCGGGTGTTGGAGTAGTGTTTGGCGCAATTACAAATGCGTAAGCCAGTGCTGTAATCGCCAGAATAGCTCCACCGAGAAATAACTTTTTCATATCAGATGTGTTTTGTACTACGAAATTTGAACCAAATATACTGGTAAAGTAGGCAGAATGATTGCTATAATTTGTATTTAAATTATTTTTAACATCCTTGTTGTATTGAAGTGCGCAGGTGTTCATGTCCCCTCGCCACACGAACAACAGAACACATTAACACATGAACACATTAACACAAAAGAAAATCGTGGTAGCCATCGGCGGTTCGAGTGGTTCGATTTATGCCAAAGTGCTGTTGGATAGGCTGTTGCAATTGGAAAATCAGATAGAAAAAGTGGGGATTGTAATGAGCAACAACGCCAAATTCAACTGGCAGCATGAATTGGGCAATGCCGATTTTGACAAATATCCGTTCGATTATTATGAAAAAATGGATTTTATGGCTCCCTTTGCATCCGGTTCGGCGCGGTACGATACGATGCTGATTTGTCCGTGTTCGATGGGGGTGTTGGGTCGCATTGCTTCAGGCATTTCCAATGATTTAATAACCCGTGCAGCCGATGTAATATTAAAAGAGAGACGACGTTTAGTGTTAATAATTCGCGATACGCCTTACAGTCTGATTCATATCAACAACATGAAAACGGTGACGGAAGCAGGCGGCATCATCTGCCCGGCAACGCCCTCGTTTTACAGCAAACCGACTACTTTTGAAGTACTGGCAGCTACCGTGATTGATAGAGTGCTGGATTTGGCGGGATTTGAATTGGACACGTATCGCTGGAACGAAAAGGAGGATGGGAAGATAGGAAGATAGGAAGATAGGAAGATATTTATTAGAATCTGCGAGAAAATGGGTGATGAGGTAATGGGTTTATGGAATGATAGCGATTAAGTGACACGCGACTTTAACACAAAAACACATTAATACATTAACACAATATCATAACACATTTTTCAAATGAGAATCATTATTTTATGTTTTTTTGCAATGCTAATGATTAACGGAGCGACCGCGCAGACGAAAAAACCTGTTGCAAAGCAACCAGCGAAAACCGCAACCGCGAAAAAACCAACACAAACCAAACCAACCACTATCAAAATGGATTCTATCAGCTACAGCTTGGGCGTATTAGTCGCTCAGAATTTGAAACAACAAGGCTTGGACAGCATTGACGCTGCTTCGCTGGCAAAAGGCGTGGAAGATGTATTGAAAAACAACCCGCTGAAAATAGATGTCAACACTGCGAATCAATTGATACAAAACCACATGCAGTCGAAACAAGCCGAAATGCAAGCAAAGCAAGCCAAGAAATTCGAGAAAAATATTGGCGAAGGCAAGCAATTTTTGGAAACAAATAGCAAACGTGCGGGTGTCACGACGCTGCCCAGCGGCTTACAATATGAAGTAATGACTGCTGGTACAGGTCCAAAACCTACGGCGGAGCAACAAGTGACGGTGCATTATCATGGAATGCTCTTGGATGGCACGGTGTTCGACAGCTCAGTAGACCGAGGCGAACCGGCTACGTTTGGCGTGACGCAAGTGATACAAGGTTGGGTAGAAGCTTTACAGCTAATGCCGCAAGGCTCAAAGTGGAAATTGTTTATTCCTTATGACTTGGCGTATGGCGACCGAGGTGCGGGCGGCGCGATTGGACCGTACTCGACGCTGATTTTTGAGGTAGAATTATTGGAGATTAAATAAACCTGTGGAAAACCTACAAGGTCTTCAAGACCTTATAGGTTTCTATTAAATTACTAACGGCGGTGCATCTGGCGTACCATTTCTATTTGCTCGTGCAACTCTCTCAACTGCAATTCGCGCTCCACCCGCATCATTTCTTTGGCAACTTCTATTTCGGTACGAATTATATTAAAATCTCTATTGCAGTGGTTCATTTCTACTCGAATCTGCATGGGTTCTAAAATGCCCAAACTACTTTCCAAATTTTGAATCTGCCGGTATTGCCGATCAATTTGTCCTAAACTGAGTCCTAATAATAAACTCAAAGCTGCGATAATCCATACCGCCGGTTTTACATTTTTCATAGTCGGATGATTTAAAAAGTGATTGGTGATTGATAATCCGTGATTTGTGAGACGGGAGATGTTGAACGATGAGACAAGCGTTTCCTATCTAAAATCTACCGTCTAAAGTCTACCGCCTGCTTAAAATTAGTTACAAATTAAACTATTTTCAAGTGCTTTGTCAATGCTTTAGTAAGACCTTAAATTCTTGTTGACAGTTACAGCTGATAAGTGGTATTTTTGCAACTTTAACAATTAGAATTAGAATACTGAGGAAACACATATAGAACTTGTTTAAAATTGAAGATCTTATCTAACAGGAATGGAATAGCTCGGCTGTGCGTTCCCTCATTTAACCACAAGGCGCACAAAGTGTTCCTTGTGAACATGGTGAAAATCCTTGTGCCCTTTGTGGTTAAAGTTATTGTTGGCTTGATACTTAAAAAATATGTGTTAAAATTGCTGTGCAGCCAGCACTTTCCCCGTCGCTTCTCCAAATCCCACCCGTATGCCACCGCGCTCGCACCAGCCGCGCAGCACGACCGTGTCGCCATCATTTATAAATTTCCGCTCCGAACTATCAGAGAGTTGAATTGGTTGCGTGCCACGCCACGTTAATTCAATCATAGAGCCATAACTATCTGGTTCTGAACCACTAATTGTACCCGATGCCAATAAATCACCAATATTCACATTACAACCATTCACCGTGTGATGCGCGAGTTGCTGACTCATATTCCAGTATAAATATTTGAAATTAGAACGACAAATCGTTTGTTCGACATTATTTTCAGTGCGAATCGCAACTTCCAAACTTATATCAAAACTTTTTTTATTTGAATATTGTAAATATGGCAACACGTCCGGCTCCTGCTTTGGCGAATCGGTACGAAATGGCTCCAACGCCTCCAACGGCACAACCCATGGCGACATCGTAGACCCAAAATTCTTACTCAAAAACGGTCCCAATGGCTGATACTCCCAGCGTTGCACATCGCGCGCCGACCAATCATTGAACAACACCAATCCAAAAATATAATCTTCTGCTTCATTTGTAGCAATCGTTTGCCCAAGCGCCGTCGGTTTTCCAATAATGAACGCCACTTCCAACTCAAAATCCAATTCCTGCGAAGATCCAAAAATCGGGTTTGCTGCTCCGGCTGGCAAGGTTTGTCCATTCGGACGGTGAATCGGTGTACCCGAAACCACAATCGAAGAAGCGCGACCATGATATGCCACCGGCAAGTGCCGCCAATTGGGAAGCAACGGATTAGATGGATCCCGAAACATGGAGCCGACATTACTTGCGTGTTCGAGGCTGGAATAAAAATCGGTATAATCGCCCACTTTTATCGGCAGCAGCATTTGCACATCCGACTGATTATGAAGGAAATACGGAGCTAATTGACTCGCATCCCATTCTTCCAAGTCATTGTCTAAAATTTGCGACAAGCGATGCCGCACAGCGCTCGTTTTTTCTCTGCCAAGCGCAATAAAATCATTCAAATATCGCTGCTGAAAAACGCTCGTGTCAATTTCTAAATCATCAAAAAATTGGTGCTCCGTCAATATCGCTAAATCGGCAACGTGTTCGCCAATCGCTACGCCCATTCTCGGCGGCAATTCCCGCGTTTGAAAAATGCCAAACGGTAGGTTTTGTATCGGAAAGTCGCTTCCTGCGGGCACGGGTACCCACGAGCGTAAAGTTGGTTTTGAGTTCAAAGTTTCAGGTTTAAAGTTTTAATGCTAAGACGTGTCAGATTTTTAAAACCTGACACGTCTTAAAGTTATTTGTGCAATAAAATTCGTTCCGTCAATGCCGCCTCACCATTTATCAATCGAACGAGATACACGCCCGACGGATACGTTGACAAATCAATAGACAAAGCCGTGTTCGTATTACCAAAACGATTGCGCTGTAATAATTGTCCATTCAGACTAAAGACTTCTATGTCCAAATCATCCTTCAAGGCTTGCGCAAAGCGAATATTCAACAAACCACTCGTCGGATTCGGCGCGATAATCACCTCTTGTCCTTGCCACTCGTGTACACCCGCCGCTTGAATCATAAAGTCGGATGCACGGGAAGTCGAAAATCCACAATCATTAAGCGAAGTCAAACGCCAGTAAAAAACGCCACCGCCCAAACGTGGTTCTACTTTATAAAAAGTATCGGTCACGGTGGCAGTGCGCACGATATTTGCAAAATTATCATTCGTAGCGATTTCTATTCGATAGCGCACCGCATCCTTGGCGCGTTTCCAACTCAAAGTCGGCGCTTGTTCTGGAAAAGCCGCTCCGTCCAAAGGCAATGCCGGAACGGGTACAGCCGGCACACCGCGCAGCACAAATTTCACTTCATCCACCATCGTATACGTGCCGTCGCTCACTTTGAACGTCAGTGTGTACTCGCCCGGCGGGGTATTCGATAAGCTGCCAAAATTGGCTTTAATCGTCGTTCCGACTGGCACATCGTTGGCGTTGCCGCTAAAAGTGATGGGCAAAGTCGCTTGTGGCGAAACCGTGTAACTCACTGCAGCCGGACGATTAAAACCCGGACCGATAAAAAGTGTATAACTCGGCAAGTAAGGCGGACAAGCATTTACCAGCGCAGGGGTCGCGCCAAAGCTCAAATCTGGGATGGTTTTGAATTGAAACGTACCAGAAACGCCCGTGCCGCAAGGGTTGACCGCTTTTACACTCCATTGATAATTAGTGCCGAGGCTCAAGTTATTAATTGGATAAGAATTCGTTCTAACAGTGTCCGAAATGACCAACACATTTGGACTTTTTATAAGTGTAACGATGTAGTAACTTACATTTGAAACCGCTTCCCATTCTAAAGCAGTGCTGAGTGGAATATTTTGAGAATTATCGCCCGGATAGGTTAAATCATATTGAATGGTGGAACTGCTCACTTGTATTTTCAACTCCGTGCGAGCCGTGTCTCTGCCGTCTGTTGCAACTAAAATAAGCGTATATGTAGAATCTTGAGTCGTATTAAAATTGCTAACGGTTACTTGAATCGTATCACCCGCCGCCGCTGGATTTTTACTAAAATTCACCGTTGAACCTTGTGGACTACCTTGCGTAATAAATCGAACGCCACCCGTATTTTTATCAAACTCTTTGCCAATAGCTACCCGAAACGTAAGCGGCTGACCAGCGCACAAATAAAAGTTGGAACTATCGGTGGTAATAAAAATATCTTTCGGACGAGACGCGCACACTTCCAGGCTCCAAGCATTCAACGCACCACCATCTTCCGGTTCAAAATCTTGTACAATCAATTTCCATTGCCCCTGCGCGGGCTCTCCCGCCAACAGTGCAAAGGGGTCAAGCGGTCGGTAAGCACCGTCAATGGCGGGTTCTGAATTGCAAGTCGTCTCTAATTGTTGAGCGGTTTTGGGCGCTGTATCGCTAAAGCTCGCTTTTACATCTCGTCCGTCACAACCAAATTGGTCATTGGGTACACCCGGTCGGTCAAATAATCGGATGGAAGTGCCTTCCGGCGAAGTCAACGATACTTGCAGGTCGCCAATCCACTCGTGCGTGATGTCCAATCCGTTCACGCGTACTTCGGCAATCGTGCCAGGCAAATTTATTCTTACGGAATCGGTAACGGTTGACGTAATTAAATCGGAAATTTCTTGTGGAATGCTATCGGAAGCTACCGTTGTACACACGATGTCCGCCGTGGTAAATTGAGCGGGCGTTGACCAATTCCCTTGTCCACAAATCGTGCTGGCACGCACACGCCAAAAGTAGGTCGTAGTCGCCTCCAAGCGAATGTTGGGCAATTCGACACTATTCAAACTGTCAATATCAGTCACAATCATTGTAAATGCAGCGTCTTTTGCAATCTGAAATTGATAAGTCGCGGTGGTAGAAGCCGTCCACAAAAATTCAGGCGATAACGAAACGCGCTCTGCTCCATTGGCAGGTGTTTGCAGCGTCACGGTAGGCACAGTGCCGCTTGAAACGACTAACGAAAGCACGTTTTGCGTGGACTGGGTCGCATCGGCTGCGGTCAACGTCAAGGTATATTTTCCGGCAGTTATGGCAGCAGTATTGTTAATCGTCAAAGTGACGGAACTACCCGGATTCACTGGATTTTGACTAAAAACGGCACTCGCACCTGCAGGCAATCCCGCTACGGTCAACTGCACCGCTCCTACGAAAGTATTGCTGACTTGAATGGTATAAGTGGCAGCATTGGGCGCACATACCTCTTGAATCGGAGTATTTATATTCAACACAAAACTACAAGCAGTTTGCTCTTTTCCATTGATAGCGGTAATGCCCGAATTAGATGGGTCGAGCCAATCGCGTAGACGCGTTTGTTTGGTGCCGCCGCCTTCCCAAGACTTTGCCAGCCAGCCAAACGAATCATAATCATCATTGCCACAACTGGCAGCACCGCCGCGCAAATGCCCAATTGCCTGTTGATTTTTATTAAATAATGGAGCACCAGAAGAGCCGCCTTCGGAAGAGCCAATGTCATAATCCGCTACAATCAGATAATTTCCATCGGTTACTGGACTATCATTATTGCCCCAAGCGCCCGTATAAACGCCATTGAATTCAAAACTGACTCGTTTTTCTTCGCCACCCGGATGGTGAATGAGTGCAACCGTATCGGTCGGCAACGTATTAGAAACATTCCAACCGGCAAAAAAAGCACTCGCCGTATCTGCTACGGGGTCATCCAATTCTACTAATAAAAAATCGGTAATCGGATAAGCCGCTCGAAAGATTGCGCCCGTGTTGTACGTATTCTGATTACCATCGCCGAGATTGCCGCCCACTGGAGGACGCAAATCCCGACAAGTGCTGTTCTGATATTTCCAAAATACGACCATCGAAGGCGCGTTGTTCGCATTGATACCACAGTGATTGGCAGTGATGAAATAGGGCGTGCAGTCATTCTGCGTATTATTCACTAAAAAACCCGTGCAAAAAGCCGTGCCATCCAAGCCATAAGCCGCCACGGATTGAATCGCATCCCGATATTGATCCAAAATTCCCCAGCCATTGGCAGCACCACACACCACATCGAGGTGGCAAGCACCGGCTTGGATTTCCAGAAAATTCATAAAATCATGGTTCACCGTTTTGAGCTGCAATTTCAATTCCGCTTTGCGCGAAGCTGGTATTTGTACTTCCAAAATCACTTCATCGCCTTTCAACATCGGCGTCCAAAGTTGCTCGTGATCTTCATTATCCGATGGGGTGAATGGTCCCAGAATCTGCTGTTGGTCAGGCGAGTAGAGTAGGAGAGAAGCGCCTTCTGGCATTTGATATTGGCTGAAGCCCAAATTCAGAGAATGCGCATCTTTAGAATAAATCCGCAAGCGCCACAGCAAATTTCCATTCGGTAAGGTTTCCCAAGTACCATTTGTAAACGGCGTAATGGGCAATGCAATCGCTTTCGCAAACTGAGGCGCTACATCGGGTTCTCGAAGCCGCCGGTCGAGTTCCGCTTGTTGTAAGGTTTTATTATCCAATGTAGGCAAAACGATGCGTTCGACAGTAGCAAATGGAATGTTGGTTGGGGTTGGAGCTTGCGCAAACATGGACAAGCTCGCCGCGAGGGCAAGGAGGAGTAAGTAAATTTTCATACGAATAATCGGTTTTTGGTAATAAACGTGTTCTCAAAACTATTAGAAAAAAGATTTATAACAAAAATTATTGTACGCTAAGTGGAAAGGATTGTTGGATAGTTAGATGGTTTTATTGTTAAAGTGGTCATTTGCAACTATATAGGACAGGTTTTACAAAAACCGACAAAAAGCATTTTTAACAATTAACTTGCGAGTTGGTTAGCATTACGCCTTCAATTTCAAAGCTGCTTTTATAAAATATCCAGCAATGGTTGCAAAATAAAAGCATCAATGACTACTTGATTACGAATCGCTTATCAGCAAATCACCCTACCTCCCATCCTCCTATCACCCCTTCTCCACACCCTTTTGTTTAAAACTTTTCGTTTCTAATTCAACCGATTTTCCTAACTTTATGTAAAGAGTAGAGGGACAAAGGTAGCGGGAATCCTCCCATCTTCCTATCCTCCCATCCTCCAAAACTATGGAATTCGTACACTTACACTGCCACACGCAATATTCGCTGCTCGACGGCGCGTCGGACATTGCCACCATGATGGATAAAGCCGTCGCTGATGGTCAAAAAGGCGTTGCCCTCACCGACCACGGGAATATGTTTGGCGCCTTCAAATTTGTGGCAGAAGCCAATAAACGCAATATCAAACCCATCGTGGGGTGTGAATTTTATATGGTAGAAGACCGTCACAAAAAAGCGTTTTTGCGCTCGAAAGGCGAAGAAGACGTGCGCTATCATCAATTGCTCTTAGCTAAAAATAAACAAGGTTACGAAAATCTCTCCAAGCTCTGTTCGCTGGGCTTTATGGACGGTTTGTATGGCAAGTATCCGCGCATTGACAAGGAAATTTTGGTGCAGTACCACGAGGGTTTGATTGCAACGAGTTGCTGCATCGGAGCGGAAATTCCACAGGAAATTATATGGGGGAAAGTCGAAGTTGCAGAAAAAAAGTTGCAATGGTGGCTCGACCTTTTTGGAGAGGATTATTACATTGAATTGCAGCGGCATCGCGGATTGGATGATATTTATGAAACTTCAAACGGAAATAAAATTTACTCCGGTGTTAGCCAAGAAGATGTAACGCAGCAGTTATTAAAATTTGCAAAAAAATATAATGTAAAAGTCATCGCTACGAATGATTCGCATTATGTGAATGAAGAAGACTCGCAGCCACACGATATTTTGCTGTGTGTGAATACCAGTTCGCTCTTGGCAGATGAAAAACGTTTCCGATTTTCGAGTTCCGACTACTATTTCAAGACGCAAAAAGAGATGACCAAACTCTTCACGGACGTGCCGCACGCGGTGGACAC
>Ga0163148_10002292_pt1 | contig 23167 bp, 19 predicted proteins | sample OliLakLV19MP7P2_FD_148606 | JGI IMG/M metagenome (GOLD analysis project Ga0163148, IMG submission 148606) | Freshwater microbial mat bacterial communities from Lake Vanda, McMurdo Dry Valleys, Antarctica- Oligotrophic Lake LV.19.MP7.P2 | ecosystem: Environmental > Aquatic > Freshwater > Lake >...
CCCGGCAACGTGGTCTTGTGGCGCGGCATGTCCAGGCTCACCGACATCCACCTCGGATACTGCTTGGCGAAAGATGTGGGTAATTGAAAGGTTCGCATAACGCTCACCTAACGAACGACCCCCGCAGCACCGGCAAGGCTGTGTTCGAAGAGCACTTGCCACTCGATCTGCTGCAGGGCAACGAGGATGTCGTGGCGCGCGTCAGCCGGAATGCTGTCGGGCGTTTGGTTATGAACCGCTTCGACGACATCCACAAACCCGTGCGCGTCAAAATCGCCGAGCGTAAGTTTCATGATCGATTTGTCCGCCGGGCTGGCGTTGATGACATCGACCGCCTGGCGCGAGATGGCGGCCAGCGCCGGGTGGCCGCGGCATTTGTTGAGCCAGTATTTGCTGTTCCAGAAATCGCCCTCTCTCCGGTGCATGATGGCGTGCCAGTAGCTGCCGGTGGGGGTATCGATCGCCTGGCTGAGTTGGTGGCTTTCGGCGAGGTAGTCGTGACGAAGCCACAGTGCCGCCAGCACGGCGGCGGCATCACACGGGGAGGTTTTCCCGCGCGATAGGACCGTCTCCGGGGTCAACGCCCCAAGCAGCTCGGCGGCGCGGGGATTGCCGGGCTGGCGGGCGACTAACTTTCGATAGACGATTGTTGAATCGAGGGAGAGCGCTTCGGCGGCGTTGGCGGCGAGGCTCGAAAGAAGTTGTGCGTCGGGTACCATAGTGGTTTGAAGATTTCGGGCGTCGACGTCCGATAATGACAGAGGAATCGATTCTTAGAAAGAGGAATTCAATGCGCCACGCATGGATGCTGGGTGTTACGAGTCTCGCCATCGCCGCCGGTTGCACGCAGCGGCCGCCGCCGTTTATTACGAATGATAAGGCCCTTCGCAAGCCGTCGACCGAGTTGGCCGCCGACTCGGTGAAGCGGTTTCCTTATAAAACCGACGCCGAAAAAGGGGGCGAGGCCGTCGCGCGGGCACAGGTGGGCAACACCGCCAACTGGATGGAGATCGTCAACCTTTCCGACCAGGATTGGACGAACGTCGAGATCTGGATCAACAAAAACTGGGTCGTGTTCCTGCCCGCGATGGAACGCGCCAAGCTCAAGCGCATTCCGTTCTCGGCGATTTTCAACGACAAGGGAAACACATTTCCCACATCAACCAAGACCGAACGGCTGGAACTGGTTGAGTTGCTGCGTGACGGCAAGATGTACACCGTTCGATTGCAACTGGCGGATTGATCGTTGTTAAAGCGCCGCTTCGCCGGGCCAACTAGTGTATCAAAAACCGCCGGCGCGTTATCAGACGATCGAGTCTGACGCGCCGGCGGTTTGTGCAGATTGGGATGGCAGGATCGCGTGAAACGCCGCACTCGGGCTTGGAGATGCCGCGGGTCAATCGTACATCCACGATGCCGTCGAGCCGACGTATGAACAGGTGGATGTGTGAATGTCCGAGTTTATACGTTCTGGGCCGGCGACGTGGTCGGGGGTGTTTGAGTGGAGGCGTCTGTGGCGATCGAACCGGATCAATCCGCGGTGGCTGAACGCGATGCGTCAAGCTGGCCGCGTGAGGTCGACATGATTTTGTCGGCGATGGATGCGGCCGTTTCGTCTCCGTCTTCATCGCCGTCGATGGGAACATCGGCCGATCGACGGTCATCGTCGCGGCATTCTTACCGCACGCAGGCCACGCTCAAGCTCTACGCCGACCCCGCCGACGCCGCGCCGCGCGTCCTTTACACCCGCGACGCCGACACCCGGTGCGCCGGCTTCATCACGCAACACCTGCTCCCGCTGGGCTACGGCGGGTGGGTGACGATCGTGGTGCCCAACGGCGAAGAAATACACGCCGAATGCACCATTTACCGGTGCCGCAAGACCGTGCAGGGTTGGCACGAAGGCGCGATGCGCTTCAACCGCGACGTGTGGCAGTTTGCCTCCGACAATGAAGGCGCGCTCAGCCCGCAGCCATGCCGGGGGCTTCGGTTGGCGCAGTGAACGGGTTCATCAGCGCCCCAATCACCGCGCCGACGCCTGCGTGGTTGGCGCCTTGGATTTGCTCCATTGGACCGCTGCCAGTTCGCCCTGCCGCGCGTAATCAATGGATTCACCCAATACCCGGGCCGCTTCCTGCGGCGCGTGGAATCCCATGGAGTTCTCGGCATTGACGAAATCCAGCCGCCATTGAGCACGGCGCTGCAGCTCGCAGGCGTGTTTGAGCTGCTCGTCACTCGCGCCGGCGGCCTTTGCTGCGACGACGGCGCTGATCAACCCGTCGATTGCTGTTCCGGCACGCTTCATGAGGGCGTAATTACGATCCTGAATGGTCTGCACGCGCGCGGCGAGTTCAGTCTCCTCGACATGATGGCACGGTTGACAAGACCGCGCGATATTGAGCATCGGGCTGCGCACCCAGTGGTCGCTCACCTTCATGGCGCCTTCGCGCGTGTATGGCATATGGCAGTCGGCGCACGCAACGCCCGAGCGCGCGTGGATGCCCTGGCTCCACATTTCAAACTCCGGATGCTGGGCCTTTAGAATCGACGCGCCGGTTTCGGCATGTTTGAAGTCGGAAAACGGCGTGCCGTCGGCAAACTTCAGGTTGTTGTAATGCTCTTCAATTTCGTCGGCTTTCAGGCCGTTGGCCCAGGGGAAGAACAACGTGGTCTTCGGGCCGCAGTAGTATTCGACGTGGCATTGGGCGCACGCGAAGCTGCGCATCTCCTGGCGCGAGGCGTCGACGTTGGGATCGTATGCCAGCTTGCGATCGCCTTTGCGCCAGCGCTCAATGCTGGGCAGATGCGCCGTGGGTTTGTTCGACGCGGCCAGCGCCGCGATGCCGTGAACGAAACCGGGGCGGGTGACGCGCAGTTCCATGTTCGAGGGGTCATGACAATCGACGCACGAAACCGGGTGTGCTTCGCCGAGGTGCGCCGCTAGTGCCTGCTGCGTGGTGGCGGGCTTTCCGTCGGCGGGCCTCGGTTCGCCGGCGGCAGCGGGGCTGCCGTCGGGCGTTTTGAGCAGTTCGGCGTGGGCGTCGACGTACGAAAGCTTGCCCATCAACTCAAACCCCTTCATCACCGCCGGCCAGTCGAAGCCGTTGGCGTCGGCAAGTTGCTTGCCTTCGGATTCCAAGCCCACGCGGCGCCAGGTGGGGGTGATCGATGCGTGACAATGCAGGCAGGCGCCGGTTTGCGGCTTTTTGGTGACGCGCTCGGTCTGTTCCTGATCGTAAAGCATGTACGCATGCCCCCTGCGGTCCCGAAAATCAACGCTAAACGAGTAACCGAGGAACATGCGTTTCAGCCACGGGTCGCGTTCGATGCGTGATTCGGGAATCGGCCCGTCCGACCCGCCGTAGCGGGTGCGCGTCTTGTCAACCGTGCGCGAGTATCCATCCAACTGACGCGGCCAGTTGGTGCCCCACACTTTCGGATCGGTCGTGTTGTTGTCGACGTTCACCAGTTTGAGATAGGGGTTCTTCGCTTCCTGCTTGCGCGTGAAAATGTTCACCAGCATATACGCCACGCCGGCCGTAATCAGCGCCGTCAGGATGACTGTGGCCACAAAGGGTACGACGGTTCTTCGCGCATTTTGATCCGACATCGGAGAGTCCTCTCAATCACGGTCAACGAAGTGACCGTGCTGCCAAATTCTGCTTCATTTCACCGGACCGTGCCCCACGCCTTGATGGCAATGGATACATCGGACAGCATCTTCTGCTGTCTTGCTGCCGGCGAGAATTTCATGCACCAGGTCACCGTGACACCGCAGACAGTTTCCCTGCACGATCTGGGCGTTGTGCGGCTTGATCATGATCGGCTCGTGAAAATCCTGCAGCGTGAAGCCCTTGCTGTGGTGGTAGCCGTTGGATGCCTTTGTCATGTACTTGCCGACAAAATCAACCGGCACATGGCAATCGTTGCAGGTTGCGACGGCGTGATGCGAGCCTTTCAGCCAGCCATCGTACTGCTCATTCATGATGTGGCAGTTGGCGCAGGCGTTGGGGTCATTGCTCAAATATGCAAGCCCCTCGGCATAGCTAAAGGTGAAAAGCCCCAGGCCCAGCGCCGCGCCCAGGGGAATCGCGATGGCGATCCAGGGTCGAAGTGAAAATCCGCGCGGCGCGGTTGGCATGTTGATCCTCGTCCACAATTCCAAGTTCAAAACGTAAACGTCACCGCAGCGTAAGCATAGTCGATGTCATCGTCGGGGCCGTTGGTTTCGTTGATGAAATCGCCGACGAAAAAGTGGCTGTAGCCGACGTACACCTGCGTGTGACGATCGATCTGCCACGTCAGCAGCAGATCAATTTCCGACCCGATGAACTTGGCGTCGGTTCCGGTATCCGCCCTCAGCACCGAACCAGAGGCCGCATAGAGCGCATCATCATCGCTGGCGCGGCAGAAGTAATGGTAATCGCTGCGTAATGTGAGCTTCTTGGCGTAGGCATGATTCTGAAGCAGCGTCAGCTCGATGCCCAGATGCAGATCGACAATATTCTGCCGGCCGACGACGTCGATGTAGCCGAAGAACAGGTGGCCGGTGGGGAAGAGCTGGTTGAACGTCTCTGTATCGGAATCGTTCGGGTCATCGTCGCCGCTGGCATAATCGAAACCAATGAACGGCCGCGGGGTGCAGGCGACGTCGGCGAAGGTGTAGCCGGCTTCGGTCGCAATGGAATACGCGGAGATATCGCCACTGCCGCTGTTGCCGAATTGATAGGCGAGTTCGATGTCGTAATCGAATGGTTTGGGCGCGGCGCTAAGTCTGCCGCCGATCGTGTATGTATCGGTATCGAGATCGGCCCCGTCATCGACTTGTGCTTGCTTCCACAGGCCCAGTGCGAATGCTTCGAACCTTGCGCTTCCGGGCAAGCACCTCTCCGGCACGCCGAACGTCGCGTAGATCCCGCCGAAAGTTGTGTCGCCGTCGCCAGAGTTGCATTCTTCCTTTTCGACGATCACCGGACGAACGAGGAATGCATCGATCGTGTGCTTCTTGCCCACTTGATACGACACTTTGCCGCCTTCAAACGTGCGGCGGACGTTGGTCCAATCCAGCGGGCCGATCAGACGCTGCGCGCCATAGATCAAATCCTGCCGGCCGACGCGGATGGTCGCGGCGTCCTCGCCGGACGGCAGTTTTACATCGATGAATAGTTGCTGAAGATCGGCCTCATCGGCATCGGTCGGACGCGGCTCAATGCTGGTCGCCGACGGCGTGGGTTCTCGGCCGTCGTCGACGAGAGAGGACTTTCCCTGGACGAAGACTCGAATGTTCGGCCCGAAGTGCGCATCAAGATGAAGCAGGTAGCGTTGAAGCGCATAGCCCCAGTCATTCTCAACCGCGCCGAAGTTCTCGTTGGAAAAATACTCGTATCGATAGCGTACTTGCCCGCCGAGCGAGAGATACCAGTCGTCCGGACCGAGTGAGATGTACTTGAGCGCGTCAAACGGATCGGAGCGGTTGGCCGAGTCTTTGAGATATGAATAATTCTCATTCCACCGCACTGGCGTATACGCCGGTGGGGCGGGCGCTGTGGTGTTCGGCGCGGGAACAGTTTGTCCTTTGGTGGTGGCGAGGCAGGTTACAAGAACTGTCAAGGCGGTGACGGCCTTCACGAATCCTCCTTTTGACCGACCGGATTATCCAATGAAGGCGATGAGAAGCAAGCGAATCACTCAGTTGTGCCAGCGTCATTTTGTCGCGGACACGGAGTAGATCCACCACCGCTGTTTCGGCTTGTTTCGATTCTTCGCCTGCCGTTCGCAATATAAAGTGAAGCGCTGTCCGGATTCGGTTTTGATTTCGTGCCAATGCTGTCGCAAATAAAGTTCGCCGCGGTCGCGGGAGCTTGTTTTCCAGCTTCGCGCCACGCCGGCGAGGGTGTATTTGGTTTTTCTCCAGAAGAATCGCGACGGCAACCCCGGCTCGCCGCGCGACATGGCGCCGGCATCGAACGTGCCGGCGACGGGTTCGATCGGTTCGCTGATGAACTGCGGCAATTCCGCGCCCATGCGGGCCATCGTACCGACCGACTGATGGTTAAGCAGCGCCCGCCAGCCGTTTGAGCTGTCGCCGCTGCATCAGGCTGCTGAGCAGCTCGAGTTGTACGCGAAGCGGGGTCTTCTTCTCGGCGGCTTGAACGATCGGAGGCAGTTTCGTGACGTTCGCTTCTTCGCGCGTCAGAAACATCAAGCACCCCGCCGAAATCGGGTTCCGGCCCGGGCTTCGTAAAACCAAGGGCCTTGCCCCATCACTGAAGCAAGGCCCAATCGAAACCGCTGTTGGCATTTTGCCTGAGTAAAAACCGCTACGCAGCCGCGCTGAGCTTGCGGAGTTGCTTGCGCTGAAGCGTGGCACTGAGCGATTCAAGGCTCTTGTGCAGATTGCTTTTCTTGTCGGTCACTTCCAGCGTGAACGCCGTGGTGCCGTTGGGCAACTTTTGTTGGCCAACGACAGTGAGCGTGCCCTGGGCATAAAGCCCGTCGACGGTGAGGTTGATCGAAACCTGCGCGCCATTGGTCAGCGGCTGCTGGGTGATGACCGAAAGGCCCTCTTCGCCGATGTCGGCCAACTGGCAGTTGATCTGCTTATCAACCGTCAGGCGAATGTCCTGCGATAGCGCGCTGATGCGGAAGGTTTCGTTGTCGCCGGCCGGCGTGGGGTCGCCAGTCGTCTGGATGTTGATCACGCTGTTGCCGCCGTCGTTGTTCAGTTTGGTGATCGCAACGTTCTGCGAATGAAACTTGCCGCGCCAGTTGGCGAACAGCGTGGTCTTTCCACCGGCCTTGAGCTCGACGTTCTGCGGAAACTGCACGGTGGCGGTGTTGTCATAAGTATCAAGCACCTTGCCCGGCGAAAGCACGCGGGTGGTGCCGTTCTGGAAGAAAGTGAGATAGCACGAGCTGTTGGGGGTCAACATGACAGGCTCCTGTTGGTTTGAGGCGAGGAGAAAGTTTTATCGCTGCAACCCTTCATCGGCACTTTCCGGCTTTTTTGGATGCCAGGCCCTTTCAGGTGCGCTGGTCCGCAGATTTGCGGACGTTGATTCGGTGGCGAAATCCAGCGATGAGAAGGCTCACAAGCTCACTGCCCCGTGACGCCTGCACAGATTGTAACTTCTATACCGTTTCGACCCTTTGCTGCGAAAATAGTGAAAGTGCCCGCTTTTTATGTTGCCTCCCCCGCCACTTCCGCTAGGCTATGCCGCTGCGGCAAATGAGTCAGGTTTGCCGCTAAACTACGGGGTGATAATGGATTTTGGAGGACAGGATGCAGCCCACGGCTCGCGCTCGACGTGTAATTGCGCCGACCATTTGGTCGGCGATGCTTGGCGTTGCTTCAGTGGCGCAAGGGCAGACTTGGGTCGGGCCGTCGAACGGGCCTTGGAGCGATCCGCTCAACTGGAGCACGCTCACCATCCCCAACTCGCCGGTTGCCGACGTGTTGATCGATTCCAACGACACTCAGATTACCATTACCCAGTTGGATGTCTTTGCGCTCATCCGTTCGTTGCAGATTGATTCCGCCGACCAGCTACAGTTTGACCAGAACACCAATCTTGTGGTTTTGGGCAACGGCACGTTCGCCGGCGTTCACAACTTCGGCTCCATCGTCATCGGCCCGCGCAGCGAACTACTCAGCGGCGTAAGCGGCACGCTTAAATTTGACGGCGCCGGCACGGTGGTTCTCAATGGTTCAACCAGCATACTGGCGGGCAGCGGACGGATTGTGAACGTCGACAACACCATCTCCGGCGACGGCACGATCGGCGGAAACAGCGCCGAATTCACCAACGCCTTTCTCATCGATGCCTCCACGCCCGCACGCCCCCTGCTACTCGACCCCGCGCCCACCGGCGCGTCGGCCTTCATCAATAACGGCACCCTTTCCGCCACCGCCGGCTGGCTGCTGGTCAGTGGCAACGGCGGGGGCGATTTCGATAACACCAACGGCTTTTTCCAAGCCGACGCCGGAACGATCGCACTGGTGTCGGGCGCTACGATCGTCGGTGGAACGTTTCAATCCTCGGCCGGGAGCAGGGTAGAAGTCGCGGCCAATCATGCCGCAAGTATCAGCGCGATCACGAACAACTCCTTTTTTAACGTTGACGCCGGCGCCACACTCACCGCCGCCGGCGCAATCACCAACAATGGATCGATCCAACTTAATGCCGACAGCGCCGGTTCGTCTCTGCTGGTCAACGGCAGTGTGAGCTTCGCCGGAACCGGTGAACTGATCCTCACGCCGGCCAACGGCGGCACCGCCATCGTGGCTTCGGCCACCGGCGGGCTGCTGATCAACGGCGCGGGGCATCGCATTAAAGGCGGTGGGTTCCTCGGCAACAACTCCGCCGGGTTGCAGAACCACGGCGTCATCAGCGCGACCGACCCTTTGTCGTTCCTCATCGTCGACCCCGGCACCGCGCCCATGCTGCACAACGGCACCTTAATCGCCAGCAACGGCGCAACGCTGCGCCTCAACGGCACCGGCGGACAGGCCTTTATCGGCACCGGCGCCATTCACGTCGACCCCGTCGCCGTCATGCAATTTTCCAACCAGGCCAGCGTGAGTTTCAGCGGGCAAAGCACCGTGAATGGGACGATGTCGGTCATCGGATCATCCAAAGTGGCGCTGGCCGGCATTTCGGGCGTCGGCACGGTTCAACTGGTCACACCGGCTTCGCTCTTGGCCGACCATGTGCGCGTCGGCATACTCATTATCAACGGCGGCACCGCGACCCTTCGCGCCGGAGGCGGAACGCTGGGCACGTCGGCGGTCAAGTCGCTCAGCATCACCACGGCGCTGGATCTCACTGATCACGCCCTGCTGGTCGACTTCACCGGCCCCAGCCCCATCGGGCAGATCGCCGCTTATCTTCAAACTGGCTACGCCGGTGGAAGCTGGAACGGCGTGGGCATTCAATCCCGCGTCGCCGCCAACGACCCGACGCGCCGCACCGCGCTGGGATACGCTTTAGCTAGCGATATCGTCACGGCGATCCCCAACATTTTTGCCGGCCAACCCTTCGACAGTGACACCGTCATCGTCGACTTTACCCTATACGGCGACGCCAACCTTGATCACGCCGTCAACCTCGACGACTTCACCGCGCTGGCCGCCAGTTTCGGCGGGCCGGCGCGCTGGAGCCAGGGTGACTTTGACTACAACGGCGTAACCAATCTCGACGATTTCACACGCCTCGCCGCCAACTTCGGCCAAGCGCTGCCGGTGTCCACGTCGGCGCCCGGCGGGCCGGCTTCTGCCGTCCCCGAGCCAGCATTGGGATGGGTGGCATTGTTGTTGACGTGTTCAATAGCCCGCGGCCGGCGCACAGCGAGCGGCGAGCGTAAGCGACCCAATTCCACGCCATAACCGCCGTTCGCGCGCTCGCAGCCCGTGCATTCGCCCATATGCGCTTGCCCTGAGCAATCGCGCGGCGCGGCGCACGGATGGGCAAACTTTGCTGAAAGCGGTTATCCTTGTCGGGGCATGCTGCTTAGGAATTGCTTCGTTCAGATTATCGTCGTGGCAATCGCGCTCTTGGCGGTCGGCTCCGGCTGCGCGTCATTGCCGCGCATGACCTCGTCGCTGTCGTTCAACGTCGCCGGGTTTGGCGCCAAGGGCGACGGCAAGACGCTCGATACCATCGCCTTTCAGCACGCCATTGAAGCCGCCAAGCAGTCCGGCGGCGCCACGGTGCTGGTGCCGCGGGGGACGTATCTCATCGCGCCGATCAATTTGTGTTCCGGCCTCAAACTGCTGCTGGCCGAAGGCGCGGTCGTCAAACTCGCCGACGACCCGGCCCTTTACCCGCTCATCGACACACGCTTCAACGGCCTGATGCAGCCGGCGCGCCGAGCCGCCATCTCCGCCGACGGATGCAGCGATTTTTCAATCATCGGCGCCGGCGTCATCGACGGCTCAGGCCCGTACTGGTGGTCGCAAGTTCGCGAAGAAACCCCCGCGGCGGTGTCTACACAGCCCACCGGCGACGCCCACTCACGCCGTCCGCCGATGCTTCAGCTGCGCAACTGCCGCAACGTGCGCATCGAAGGCGTGACCTTCCGCAACCCTCCCCGCTCGGCGGTGCATGTGCTGTTCAGCGAAAATGTCTTCCTGCGCCTGGCGCAGTTTGACGCGCCGCCGGCGTCCGACACCATCGGCGTAGAGATCGATTCCAGCAAATCCGTGCGCCTCGACGACTGCCGTGCCGCGGTGGGCGCGCGGGCCGTATCCATCGAAGCCGGCCGGCAGGATGCTTCACCGCGCGCCGCCCGGCCCACGGAAGATGTGGCGATTCGCAGTTGCACATTCAGCCAATCGGCCACCGCCATTGCCATCGGCCCCAACATTCACGGCGGCGTGCTGGGCGTGCGCGTTTCAGAAAGCCGCTTCGACGGAGGTGATTTCGGCGTGCAGATTCACTCCACCCCCGACCGAACCGGCACGATTCAAGACGTCTGGCTGACCGACCTCGATATGAAAAACATCGGCTGCCCCCTGACCCTCTCCCTCCGCGGCAAAACGCTGGCCGACCAGCTCACCGCCGGCCGCTCACCCACGATCCGCGACGTGGAAGTCGCCCGCCTCACCGTCCGCGGCGCGCAGCGGGCCGGCATTATCGAAGGACAGGAGCAATCGCCGATCCGCAACCTGCGCTTCGAAAACCTCAACCTCTCGGCCCGTTACGGCATCAGTTGCTCCCACGCCGCCGACGTCAGCTTCAACATGGTGCAAATCGCCACCGATTTCGGCCCGGCGATTTTGCGCACCGACACGAGCAACCTGCAAATCGATAACTGGAACGAAGCCACCCGCCCCGCCGACGCGCCAACGAGTCAACCCGCGACAGCCAAAGCGGCGTCGCGCCCATGAACGCGTACACCGGCAATGCGCACCGAAGTAATCACCGCGCTCACAATATCGACCTGTGCGACGCACGATGATCTAAAATTCCTTCCACTCACGCTCGTCGAGCTTGTATAATGCCTCATGTGATCGATCTTCTGGCCATTCATCAGGACGCCATTGCAACGCTGTGCCGCAAACACGGCGTCAATCGCCTGGAGGTTTTCGGCTCGGCCGCGCGAGGCGATTTTGTAACCGGCACAAGCGATGTTGATTTTGTTGTGGAGTTCGCCGATCAAAATTGGGAGGGCTCGTTCAAGCGTTACATGGGGTTGAAGCTGGATCTGGAAGACCTGCTCGAAACGCCCGTCGACTTAGTCGAACCGGCCGCCGTGGACAATGCCATTTTCACTGCGGTAGCCGCGCATCACCGAAAAGTGCTCTATGCCGCCTGAATCGCGCAAACTCCTTGAAGACATTCGCCGCGCCGGCGAAAAAGTGTCGCGCTTCGCAGCGGGACATTAGTTCGATAAGTATCGCGACGATGAATAATTGCAGTGGTCGGTCGAGCGCGGGTTTGAAATCATCGGCGCGGCACCGAGCCAACTGCGCAAAATCGACGCCCGCCGCGCCGAGCAGGTAACAGACTGGCGGGCGATCATCAGCTTTCGGAACGTACTCATTCACGGCTACTCGGCCGTCGATCACCGCACGACGTGGGACATCGTTCAAAGTGAATTGCCAACATTACGGAGAGAAGTTGATCGGATGTTGTCGGAATAAAATTCGAGAGTGACGCCCTTTTCAATCCGGCGCCTTCCTTGCTGAAATGTTCCTGACACCTTTTGCGGCCCCAAGAACCTTGTCACTTGCCAGTTCCCATTCATCCAGAATCCCCTGATCTGTTTCAACTTCACTCAGGACGGGATCGGTCGGAGGTTGTCGAGTAGCTTCGTCAGTTCTCCGTAGTCAGCGGGCTTGACGAGGTGGCCGTCAAACCCGGCCTCGTGGGACTTGCGGCGGTCGTCATCTTGTCCCCGTCCGGTGAGGGCGACGATCACGGTGGTCTTGCTCCACGGCTGTTCGCGGATCTTGCGGCAGGCTTCGAATCCGTTCAGCTTCGGCAGGCCGATGTCGAGCAGAATCACGTCGGGCCGTAACCGTGCTGCTGCTTCCACGGCCTCTTGCCCGTCGTGCGCGGTGTGCGTTTCGTTACCGGTGATGTCCATCAGCATGGCGAGTGACATGGCTGCGTCGCGGTTGTCGTCGACGATCAGAATGCGTCGGGGCGTGAGCGTTGTCGGCAGGCTGGCGGTCGGCATCGGGGGCGGAGGCGGCACTTCGTCGAGAATCTGTAGGCGAACGGTGAACTGAGTTCCATGACCGAGTCCAAGGCTCTCGACTTCCACGGTTCCGTCGTGCATCTCAACCAGGGTTTTGACGAGCGTCAGGCCGATACCCAGCCCGCTGACCGAACGCTCCAGCGAAGTGTCTAACTGAGTAAACATCTCGAAGATGCGGGGGCATTGCTCGGCAGCGATCCCGATGCCGTTGTCCCGCACGCGGATCACTGCTTCCGAGCCTTCTCGGTCAACAGTGAGCCAAATCTGGCCCCCTTTGTCCGTGAACTTGCAGGCGTTGTTGAGCAGGTTGCCCAGCACTTGAGCCCACCGTGTCGGGTCGGCGTAAACGTAGATCGGTTCCGTTGGCATCGTCACCGTCAGCGTAATATCCAGGCTCTTGCACAGCGGTCGGATGACCTCGACGGCCTGATAGACAGCAGACGCCAGCTCGATCCTCACCCGACGCAGCTCGATCTTGCCTCGGCTGATGCGGCTGACATCGAGCAGATCATCGACCAAGCGTACCATTTGGCTGACTTGGCGCTCCATCATCGCGGAGGCTGATCGCACCGCCTCGTCCTCCGGGCGTTGACTCCCTTGAGGTGAGGTCAGCCGCATGATTTGCAGAGCGTTGCGGATGGGGGCGAGGGGATTACGGAGCTCGTGGGCCAGCATGGCCAGGAACTCATTCTTGCGGCGGTCGGCTTCCTGCAATGATTGTTCGTAACGTTTGCGTTCGGTGACATCGCGGGCGGCGGCAAACACGCCCCGCAGCTTCCGGTCGCGGTCGTGGAAGGTCGACGCGTTGTACGAAACCACCGTTTCCTGGCCGTTTCGGGCCCGGGCTGTCAGCTCGTAATCGGTGAGTTTGCCTACACTCAGCACGAGTTTGATACCCGCCTCAGCTCGCTCGGGATCGGTGAAGTAATCCTTGAATGGCGCCCCGATGAGTTCGTCTCGCGTCGATCCGGTGAGTGCCTCCATCTGTTTGTTCACGTCGGTGATGATCCCCCGAGGGTCGGTCGTCATCAGGGCGTCGATGTTCGATTCAATCAGTGATCGCGTGTAAAACTGTTGATCGCGCACCGCTTGATCGAGCAGCATGCGCTCAGCTTCCACCTGTTTCCGGGCGGTGTTGTCGGTCCCGATCAGCAGATAGCCGATGATCTCGTTTTGAGCGTCACGCAATGCCGTGACCGAGACGATGGCGGGAAAGCGGCTGCCATCTTTGCGGATGTAGGTCAGCTCGTAGATGTCCTCGATCCCACGCGAGGCCTTGAACACCAGGGCTTCGAAGCCGGGCGTAATCGGGGTTCCCAATTCCACGCTCAATGTTTTCGCGCGGGCGATCACTTCCTGCGGGTCCGAGATATCGGCGGGCGTGATCTTGTTCATCACTTCAGCCGCTGTGTAGCCCAGCATCCGCTCGGCACCGACGTTGAAAATCTGGATCACACCGTTGGCGTCAGTGGCGATACTGGAGAAGTTCGCGCTGTTAAAGATCGCGTTCTGTAAAGCTCCCGCCTTAAGCAGCGCTTCCTCGGCTCGCTTTCGCGGCGTCACGTCTTCCATCGCCAGGACGAGCAACTCGCCGTGCTGGCCCGCCTGGAGCTTGCGGGCATTGAGCAGCATCACCCGGCGACCAATCACCGGAAACGTGTGCTCCAGCTCGAAGTCCTGAAAGACGGAGCTGCGGGGGACAATGTCCTCCAGCAGCGTACGCAGGTCGGGGATATCCCACTGACCGTTGCCCAATTCATAGATGAGCCGCCCCTCGGTCTCCTCCGACGAGACGTGGAATGTCTGATAAAAAGCACGATTGGCGGACCGGACTCGCAGCGTCTCGTCCAGAATCAGCAGGGGCTCGCGAACCGTATCAACGATGTTCTGGGCATAGGTTTCCAGGCCATCTTTCAAGGATTTCTCTGTCATCAAACTCCTTGGGTCGGGCGCTTCGAAGTTCATCCGAGGCAGCCATTGACCGCACGAAAAAGATGCGGCCAAGCTTTCCAAGTGTTCCAAGAGGCGGCTTGCGTTACTTTTATCGTACAGCATGTCGAGAATCCGTGCGCTGTCTGTTTGAAGATCGTTCCGTGGGCCGAATGTCGGGATGGCATATTGGGAGAGCTGTGCCGCTTCAGCATCGTCTTCAGGTACGAGTGGCTGGGACGGCGAGTGCGAGTAACAGTGGCCACTTGAGTTCATCTCATTCATACGACGATAAAACCGGGACAGGTCCAACTTTCATAAGCTCTTGTGCTTTCTAGGCCTACCGATCGGCCCCGGGTCGGGGATCCCCAGCCGCTTTCGCTGTGCTGCCGTTTACTTTGCGTCGCCCAACGGGTTGGCGGTCGCGATGCTCCGGCGCAGGGCCGCTTCCTCCGCGGCGGTCTGCGCGCGATTGACCCGCGCATGCCAATCCGCCGGTCGCGCCACCGGCCAGGGCACAAGAGGGATCATGGGCTGTCGGTCCAACCCCAGCCGCGTTCGCTGGCTGCTGAAAGCCCAATCCTCCGCGTGTGCAACCCTCTGCGCACGCAGCGGGTTCCGCTCGACATAACGGCACAACGTCAGAAAATGCCCGTCATCCTGACACACAAACGACTTAAACCGCCCCTGATAAACTTGCCCGCTCCCGACGCTGCGGCGGTGCTCCAGCCACCGCCGAACGTGCGTGATCGTCAGCCGCTGCATGAATCGCGAAAGCTGTCCGTCCACCCGCGGGACCAGCACGAGGTGCCAGTGATTCGGCATGATTCAATACGCCAGCACTACCATCGGCGAGTCATCCAGCACGTCGCGGAAGCAGCGGAGAAACGCGAGGTAATCCTTCTCATGCCGAAACAAATTCATCCGCCCAACGCCGCGATTAAGGACATGGTAGATCAGACCACCCGGCGCTTTGCAAGCCTGTCGCGGCATGAGCGAGATTGCAAGTCGTCAATTGACAAGGATCACGGAAAGTTGGACCTGTCCCGCCTTTTTTTGCGCGTTTTCTTTTCTGGTTGTGGACTTGGGTTGAGTGCATTGCCGCGTCGCAAAACAACAAATCATTCACGCAAAACAACATTGCGACGATCCGAATGCATCCTATGCTCGATAACGCTCCATTCGCAGATGGGTATCAGGGGGTAGTTCAAGCAGTGGCGTGCTGAGAGGAGCGGATAGAAAAGGCTAATTGGGTTCCATCTCTAGTGCATCATGTCTACAAATGTTTTTCTTGGAATTACTATGAAACTGCTCAACGTTCTTTTGTCGGTTGGATTATTGTCTACATCTTCGGTTTTGCCTGTTTCGGCAGCCATAATTAACAATGGCGGATTCGAAAATCCATCTATTGTGCCGCCCGTTCCAGGGGAATGGATGTATGTAACGGGTGCGGTGCGGGACACAACGAACCCGCGCAGCGGATCATTTGCGGCAAACCTCAACAATGTCAGCCAGGCGGCCAATGCCAACGTTCAGCAGCAATCGGCCACCGGATCGGTCACTCCTGGCACGGTGTACACGCTGAGCTACTTCGCACAGGCTGCCTACGGCCCCAGCGGAATCGGGCAAGTGCAGATTGCGTTTCTGAATTCCGGCGGTGGCATCCTGCCCGGCTCGCCGCAATTCTCTAACATTCCGTCTTCCGCAGCCTACGTTGGATACACGCAGAACTTCACCGCACCCGCGAATGCATCGGCGATATTCCTCGGCTTCAATTCGGTGACAGGAGCGGTCGTGAATGCTTCTTCCCACGTTTATGTCGATGATGTGAGCTTCGCACCCGTCCCCGAACCAACCAGCCTCGCGCTACTCGCCCTGGCAGGGGCCGGCATGCTGCGCAGGCGAAATGCGCAGTTTCGTGCATGAGAATTCGGACAAAGTTTCGATCAGATTCGTTGGACGCAGAAAACGAACACGCAGAAAACGGGACAGCACGCAGAAAACGGGACACGCAAAAGCGCGCCGACAGACGTGCATGGCGCGCCGGCCCGTTCCGCCGGTAGGACGCCTTGGAGTGGCACGCGGGACATGTGTGTGATAAGCTTGCGGCGACGCGCGTCCACGGGTGGCCGTGCACCTTTCCTCGAGCCAATGGGTTGAACATGAACAAAGGTCTCATCTGGACAATCGTGGGCATCCTGCTGATCGTAGCGCTCGTGATCTGGATCAGCCGGTCCGTGTAGCCCGCCACACGCCGCGGGCCCGTTGCTTTCGACCGTGTCTGTGCGCGCACAGACACGGTCGTGGTGCTCTGCGCCACTGTCTGGCGAATTGAGGGGTTCGCCTAGGGCGGTAACCTGTAGAGAATCACACGTCCGGGGAACGCCGTGGCATTGGGTCTAATGCGAAGCCGCCGCGAACGGCCTTCAAGTGTGCGCTGAAGCGCACCCTACAAATCTATAAATCGGGGCGCAGCTAGATAGCCTCGCATAGGCGCGTAATATCAACAGCTGCGCTTAAAATTGCCATCACGCAGTTCCCACCGCGAAGGCGCAAGCGACTGCTTCGCCGAACCGCAATCAAGAACGCTTGCGACTTCGCGGGAAGATGGAACGATTGGCCTGAGCCGATTCAGCGAGCGATTACCGATTCGAGATGAGGCCTCGCCAAAAAGCAGCGTTGAACGCACTGTCCCGCGGCAGGATTAGCCGTGAAGCGACGGCAGAAAATAGCCTGGGGCGCAAGCCCCAGGAAGAATGTTCACACCCCCCAAGCCCCGCAGGAGCGAAAGAACGACAGCAGGCGAGATCAGCGCGAAAAATAGTGACTGTCTCGGTGCGTGCGATGTCGGCTCAACGCGTCAATCGATTCGGTCCCGCTCTTCTGCTCCGAATTGCAAATGTGGATTGCGGCGCGCTTGCCGGGGACGCACCCCGCAGGTCGCGAGATATCGCAGTAAGCGCCGCTGAAAAGCGGCTTGCCGAAGCTATCGTGTCATTCGAACTTGCGGTTGCATCGTATCCCGCCACGGATCAGTCGCGCAGCGTAGATTTCGCAGGTGGTGCTGCACTGGGCCTGGCGCGATAGCCTTTGGCACCAAGATCTAGAACGCCGCGCTCACCGTTCCAGGCAGGAACTGTTACCATCCGAACAGGCCGGTTGGTCCATGGTTGCTACGTATGACGGAAGTTACGAAAGCCATTTCTGAGATTGAGCATGGCGATCCAACCGCTGCCGAGCGTCTCCTGCCATTGATCTACCAGGAACTGCGGAAGCTCGCCGCCGCGAAGCTTGCCCATGAGAAGCCGGGTCAGACTTTGCAGGCAACGGCGTTAGTGCATGAAGCATACCTGCGTCTGGTTGGTCCGGCGGATATTGAGCCGCAACAATGGCGAAGCCGTCGGTATTTCTTTGCCTCGGCGGCGGAGGCAATGCGGCGAATCCTGGTGGAGAAAGCTCGAAGCAAGGGCCGCATGAGGCACGGGGGCGAGCGCAAGCGGGTCGATCTGGATTCCGTCTGCATCATTGCCGAATCCGCGCCGGCGTTGGACCTGCTTGCGCTTGACGAGGCGCTTTCGAAGCTGGCAATCGTCGAGCCGGCCAAGGCGGAGTTGGTCAATCTGCGGTTTTTCGGCGGACTGACGATGCCCGAAGCCGCGGCAGCGTTGGACATTTCCCTGGCGACAGCCGAACGTCATTGGACGTTTGCACGCTCGTGGCTATATGCCGAACTGGCCGACCGCCCCCTTCGCACCACTTGAGAAATCCAAGATATCGTGAGGGGTTCGCAGGCCGCACGTCGCACGTCTTGATGAACGAGTCCGCAATGACAAATCCGCAAAATCTCGAATCCATCTTTTTTGCCGCTTTGGAACGGAGTTCCAACGCCGAAAGGCAGGCATACCTTGACGAGGCCTGCGCGGGGGACGCCGAACTGCGCGCCCGCGTCGCACGGATGCTGTCAGCACAGGCGGAGGCGGGGAGTTTCCTGGAGAAAGCGGCGATCACCGCAGGCGCTACCCTCCACACCATGCCGGTGAGTACGGAAAGTGCCGGCACAAACGTGGGCCGTTACAAACTGCTCCAGCCCATCGGCGAAGGTGGCTTCGGCACCGTGTGGATGGCCGAGCAGCGCGAGCCGATCAAACGACGGGTCGCGCTGAAGATCATCAAACTGGGCATGGACACCAGGCAGGTGATCGCGCGGTTCGAAGCAGAGCGGCAGGCGCTGGCCATGATGGACCATCCCAACATCGCCAAGGTGTTCGATGCCGGCGCCACCGAGACAGGGCGGCCTTACTTCGTGATGGAGTACATCAAGGGAGTGCCGATTCTGGAATATTGCGACACCGAAAAGCTGGACACGACCGCGCGGCTGGAGTTGTTCAGCAGCGTCTGCCACGCGATCCAGCACGCGCACCAGAAGGGCATCATCCACCGCGACATCAAGCCGTCCAACGTGCTGGTTACCATGCATGACGGCGTGCCGGTCCCCAAGGTGATCGACTTCGGCATTGCCAAGGCGACCAGCAGCGAACTCACGACCAAGACGCTCTTCACCGAGCACCGGCAGATGATCGGAACGCCCGCATACATGAGTCCCGAGCAGGCGGAGATGAGTGGACTGGACATCGACACGAGATCCGACATCTATTCGCTGGGTGTGCTGCTTTACGAGTTGCTCACCGGCACGACGCCGTTCGCGCACAAGGAACTCTTGTCCAAGGGTTTCGCGGAGATGATGCGGATCATCCGCGATGTGGAGCCGGACAAACCCAGCACACGACTCTCGTCACTCGGCGACAACGGCACACGCACTGCACTGCAGCGGCACGCTGGAGACCTTAGGAAACTCAGCCTGATCCTGCGAGGCGATTTGGACTGGATTGTGATGAAGTGCCTGGAGAAGGACCGTAAGCGGCGATACGAGACCGCCAGCGGTCTCGCCGCAGATATCCAGCGGCACCTCAAGGATGAACCCGTGACGGCGGGCGCGCCCGGCGCGGCGTACAAGCTGCGGAAGTTCGTGAAGCGCAACCGCGCCAGTGTGATCGCTGGCGGCGTAATTGCGGCAGCGCTGTTACTCGGAGTGGTCGGCACAACCACGGGCATGGTGTGGGCGCTGAGCGAGAAGACCCGTGCCACGGCAGCAAAGGAAGAGGAAACCAAGGCGCGCGAGCGCGCCGAGACGACTGCCAAGTTCGTGACCACCGCGCTCAAATCCAGCGATGCCCGCAATGACGGCGGCGGCCAGGACGTCACCGTCTGGGCCGCGATGGGCAACGCAATCAAGGATATCGATTCGGGCCGCTTCAAGGATGACCCGGAGACCGAGGCGGCGTTGCAGGACACGATCGCGATGATCCTGATCAGTAACGGTCGCTATGCCGAGGCGTTGCCGCTCTACGCTCAGGCTCTTGAAACTCGCCAGCGAATCCTGCCCGGCGATAACGCTTACGTGGGTGACAGCCTGAACCATCTCGCACTTGTGCTGCTGGTTCTATGCCGTTTCGAGGAGGCCGAGCCGGTGGCCGTGCGTGCTTTGGAAATGAATCGTCGTCTCCATCCGGGTGACCACAAAGACGTGGGGGACAGCCTGAACTATCTCGCGCGGGCGCGGCTAGCAATGGGCCGGGTGCCTGAGGCCGAGGAACTTTACGTCCAATCGTTGGAGATGTGGCAGCGGCTGCATCCGGGCGACAACGTGAATGTCGCCGTCTGTCTCAGCACTCTCGCGGAGGTGCGCGGCGTACTCGGTCGTTTGGATGACGCCGAGCGGCTTTACGTTCAAGCGTTGAAGATGAACCAGCGGCTCTACAAGGGCGACTACCCGAACACGGCGAACGCCATCGTGCGCCTCGCGATCGTGCGGCAAGCACAGGGCCGCAATACCGAGGCCGAGCGGCAACTCGTGCAGGCGCTGGAGATGCAGCAGCGTATCTTCAAGGGCGACCACCCCGACGTCGCTGACAGCCTGTTCTTCCTCGCGCAGGGGCGGCGGGCGCTGGGCAGGTTGCAGGAGGGCGAAGCGCTGGCTGTCCAGGCGATGGAAATGTGCAAACGACTTTTTCCAAGCGACCATGTCGCCTTGGCCAAATGTGTGCGGGAAGTCGGGACCGCGCGGATGACGCTCGGTCGCCCGGCGGAGGCCGAGCCGCTGTTCATGCAGTCGCTGGAGATGTACCAGCGGCTCTTCAAGCGGGACCATCCGCAGACGGCAGAGTGCCTGAATGACGTCGCAAACGCGCGTCTGACGCGCGGCAACCCGGCGGAAGCCGAGCCGCTGTTCAATCAAGCGCTGGAGATGAACCGAAGTCTGTTCAAGGGCGATCACAGCTCCATTGCGTCGAACCTCAGCAACCTCGCCCGCACTCGCCAGGCCGTGGGGAAGACCGCCGAAGCCCGGCAAGGCTTCGACGAAGCCATTGCCATGATGCGCCGGCTCTCGCCCCAGGGTTCGCCGCTGCTCATCCGAATCCTGTGGCGCTCCGGCACCGCCCGCCTCGACAACAATGACGCGTCGGCTGCCCTCCCAGAATTGCAAGAAGCCGTGACGATGGCCGAACGAATCTTCCCGCCCGGGCACCCAGACCTCACGGGCTACCAAGCGACGCTCGCCAAGTGTAAGGCTGCGCGCTAACGATCGGTCTTCACTCCAATCACAATAACCAATTGGCTGAGGGGTTCGAGGCCTGCACGTCGCATTGGTCCGTGACAGAACCGAGTTCCTTAACACGGAGAATGCGAAATGCGTAGCAACTTCATCGAGTCACCACCCATCGCACATCGTCTGGCCCTTGTAGCGCTTGGGATGCTGGCGATCACTTGCCCGATCGCCAGCGCTGCCGACTACGAAATGGTCGTGAGTGGGACACTACTTTCGGCGTTTTCTGACTCCAGCACGTTTGACGGAACCAATCACGGCACCCTTCCGCCGATACTCGATATCGCCGCGCTCGAGGGTGGGTCGTTCAGCGCGACCTTCCGATTCTCGACGGTCACGCCTGACAAAGGAGACACCGCGGTCTACGAACTGCCCTCGCCCGCCGGCATGACGTTCGACCTCCGGAACTCCAGCGGCGCGATTGTCCACCACGGCAGCAACCCTTCGGATGCGGTCGCAATCATTGCGAACAACACTGGAAGCCCGCCGTATGTCGTAGACCAGGTATTTCTCGCTTCATCGGTCAACAGCATCACCGGGTCTGTGATCCCCGCGCCAATCTACAGCGCGTCGGGCAATCTGTATTTGGGCAGCGATGTCAGCTTCTTCGCAACCCTGACTGGCGACGATTACCTGACCGACCTGAGCATCCCGACCAACGCGGCCACCTACATGGCGTTCCCAAATCGGGTCTTCGACGTATTCATCGAGTTTGGCGACGGCGACTACGGCGACCAGATCGGCCCTTACCAGCTCGTCACTACGATCGTGCAATACCAAGTCAACTCGCTCACCGTGACGCCCATCCCTGAGCCCGGCCTGGTCTCGCTGCTCGTGCCCGCGATATCGCTCGTCGCGCTTTGCAGGCGTCGGGTTCGCTGATCCGGCGAGTATCGAGGGATTCGCATGTGCTGGTGGGTAAGCCCTAAAAGCGATTTCGTGCGTTCAATGGCCCGCTGGGTGTCGCGACGGCGCTTTGTGGGTGGGCATCGCAAAAGCGCGGTCCGCGGACTGCGGATCGGCATCTTGAGGTCGTTTGCGTAGCATGTCCTCATCTGCCTGCACCAAGCTCGATGATCAGGTCGGTGACGGCGAACGCGACCAGCGGCAAAGCTAAGGCTGAAAGCGTAAGCATCTTGTCACTGATTGAAATTTTGATTCCGGGGGGAAACGGCGGGACAATTCCGACTTTCACAAACCCTTGTCTCTTCTAGGCCTACCGATCGACCGGGTGTCGGGGATTCCCAGCCGCTTGCGTTGATCCGCCGACCATTTTTCGTCGCCCAGCGGGGTGGCCGTTGCGATGCTCTTCCGCAGCGCTGCCTCTTCGGCCGATGCTCCAGCCACCGTCGAACGCGCGTGATCGTCAGCCGCTGCATGAATCGCGAAAGTTGCCCGTCACGCTGCGCCGCCAGCACCAGATGCCAGTGATTGGGCATGATACAGTACGCCAGCACCGCCGAATCGGCGAGTCATCCAGCACGTCGCGGAAGCAGCGGAGAAAGGCCAGGTAGTCCGTCTCATGCCTAAACAAAGTCATCCTCCCAACCCCGCGATTGAGAACGTGATAGATCAATCCACCGGGTGCGATGCGAGCTTGCCGCGGCATAAACGCGGTTGCAAGTCGTTAATTGACAAGGATCAATGAAAATCGGGCCTGTCCCGCTTTTATACCCGTGTCCCGCTTTTATACCCGCCCGTCAGAACTTCACCGAAGCCCTGCCGCTGGCGCAACAACTATTTGAATCAAGAACCGACTCCCCCCTGGGCGACGCCACCGCCGCGCGCGCCGCTGCATTTTTTGGCATCTATCTGGCGGGGCTGGATCGATGGAGCGAGGCGGAACCGGCGCTACTCAGCGCCGTCGATGCGTTGGAAAACACGCATCAACTTCTCACCCCCGTCGCGGACAAAGTGTCGTCGCTGCTGCTCTACCGGTATCGATCAACCAACCGCCCCGCCGAGGCGGGTGCGCTGACCGGGCGATTCGCCACGGCGAGTTCGTCGTCGACCAAAACGCTCCCTTCGAATTAACTCGCGAATTAACTCGCAGAAAAAGAGTTTGTCTTGCATCCGCGCCGTTTCATGGATCGCGCTTCAGTGGCTGTGTTTGCATATGATCGCAACGCAACGCCGCTTATCGCCACAAAGGCGAAGAATCCGGGCACCGAAGAATCCGGGCGTTCGCTAAAGCTCACAACCCGGCGTGAAGAGCGCCCGCGCGCAATTGTGCCACGTGGCACAATTCGCCGCCGATAGCCGAGAGCCGATCGCACTGAGAAGAATGTGCTGCGCAGCACAACTTTGTGAAATATTTCACTGTTGATGTAAGATACTACCATCAATAGTCTTACGACCGAACCCTAGAAC
>Ga0163148_10002293_pt1 | contig 23161 bp, 14 predicted proteins | sample OliLakLV19MP7P2_FD_148606 | JGI IMG/M metagenome (GOLD analysis project Ga0163148, IMG submission 148606) | Freshwater microbial mat bacterial communities from Lake Vanda, McMurdo Dry Valleys, Antarctica- Oligotrophic Lake LV.19.MP7.P2 | ecosystem: Environmental > Aquatic > Freshwater > Lake >...
TACGACGTATGTAGTAGTGTACTTGTACTAGCTAGTTAGTAGTATGTACCGGTATCGTTCAGTCGTGGCAACTCGGGAATCGGCTACACCGGAGGCGATTCTTGCTTTGGCTATCGGATATGTGCTAACAGATAGCTAACTGTTTTATCCAAGTAGTCTTAGCTCTGGTTTGGCTTTGTGTCGAACATGCTTGATAGATAGATAGTTCATCATGTATCCATAGAAGCATTTAACTGGCTTACTTGGCTTGAGAGCGACGGAACGGTGTTGTAGCTGTTATTTCTACGCGATTTGTACAGTGTTTTTGTACCACAAATTCATGACATTCGGCATAAAATACGAATAAATGATACTCGGCCATGGCGCATTGATTCTCTCAATTGCCAACGGTGTTTCGAAAACAATGGACAATGGCGGTAGCCCAGTGGCCCGCCGGGCGTCGGACAACGGCATTCTGCGAGAGAGATCGCTAAATGTGCCAGAAACTGTTACAAGAACAACAAGATCTACACCCTCAACATTGAGCAATGCCAGTCGTCCACATGTTCATTTTGATGAAGAAGCTTTTGGTAGACTTGAAAGAGCATCAATTTTATCACTAGCATGCATGCCTCCCGACGGTAGTGACGACGAAGATGAACAGCCCGTGCACAGAGGACGCACGCGAACAGCAGAGGAGGAGGAGTTTCATCATGATATGAATGACCTTGCTGACTATGATGGTGATTCAGATAATGATGAGGGCCACCCCGTTCTCTTTCAAACCGATCAACAACAAGATGACTCGATTACTGAAAACACAGTTGGGGTTGACAATGATGACGCTTTTGTGTCCTGTGATGACACGTTGACGGACGAGGAACAACGCCAGCAACAACAACAAAGCAATGCCCCGTTACTCATTCCTGGTGCTCCGGCTGGATGGATAAAGCCTTGTGCACCGGAAGACTGGAAACCACCAGAAATTAAGAGCAAACTTGGCCAGCCGAACGTGGAGTTCAAGGATGTTGATAATCCAGGTGGGTGGGATGAATTCACATTCAGGCCAAAGTTTCTTTACAAGGAAAGAAAATGCACAAAGTTCATGTACTACTCTCTGCCTTGCGGAGCAACCCCGGTGCCAGCCAATGACAAGGGCAAGAGATTAAACAATGGGTTCGAATTTTACTGCAACGGATGGACGAGAAAGGATACTGATCCGGTCTGCCGAAGTGGAGCGCATCGTGATGACATGTTTCCAGCGTGTCGCAAGAGCAGCCTCGATGGAGAGTCACTTTCCAAACTTGGTCTTAGTAAGGAAAGAATGTTGGATTACAAAGACAATGCTCCGGATGCATTGTTCTTCTATCAACTCTTGTTACCTATCCATGACACGTCGAAGCATACGATAGAAGGCGATCCACGGAAACCATTCTACCCTCATGTTGCCGAATGCACAGAAGTGTGCGCCATTACAGAATTGAAGACAAGAGGTAGTGGCATTGGTCATAGGTTCAAAGAAACATCCCCAGCAGAGCTCCTACATTGGGACGGCACACTCGTGTTCGATGGTGTCCTTGGTGGAAGCAAGGGAGCTATGTTGCGCCGATTTGATAGGCGGGCTGACAATTCATGCTTCAGCAAACACATCTACGACTGCATGTCGCCTAGTCGATGGCTCGAAATTAAGAGAGCCATAAAGCTTAACAACAACTTGCTTGCATTCAAAAGAGGAGAAGACGGATACGATCCGGCCTGTAAGTATGATTACATATTTGACGTTGTAACTCACAATGCCAATGCTTTAACTTTAAAGGCATGCCTTGATCTTTGTGGGGATGAATCGACGTGGCTCTTTGCCGGATGGGCTGGTGCTGGAGATGGTGTTATCAAGAGAGGATTAGAGAAACCTGGTGGCAACAAAGGGGGTCAAACGGTGATGTTAACGGATGTTGATCGCATGCGAGTTAGAGCCTACATGCATCGACACAAGCTACACCATAAGCAGTTCAATCTTGATGGACCGAATGAAGTTGCAACCTTGGGTGACCGAATGCTCGAGATGGTGCAGCCAGGTGATGCAGAAGATCCTAACAAGCCGAAAGCCATATTCACAGAGAAACCACACATCACATGGGATAACTTTTTCTCTGGAGACCAAACAATGGAGTGTTGTGCAAGCAAAGGCCTTGGCATTACATGTGCTGTCAACCGTGGACGATTGCCAGGCAAGGTGCCTGCTCAGCATTGGCACAAGACAAAGTTAAATGCGTATTCGGATGATCGATGCAAGGCAGCAAGATTCGAGAATCCCATCGTGGCAGTCAAGAGAAACAAAGCAAAATGGGAGACTGATGCTGTTTGGGTACACACGTCTTTCCAATCGACTGGGGCGTGCAACATTGCTCATGTTAATGCCTTGAACACTTGCAGTTTGTATGCTCAAAGGAAGGAAAGAGGTCGTGCTTTGTTCAAGCGACAATGGGCCATAGAGATGAACGATAGCCGACAGCTTTATCTTAACACGCACGGCAAAGTTGATAAGATTGATCACTACATCAAAAACTGCAACATGACATATAGGTGCGAATGTTGTTCTTGTCTACTTAAGTTGTTGTTGACGTTGCTCACTTTCTTTTCGTCTTTCAATCACAGGTCATGGAAATATTGGCACGCACCCATGAATCACGGCAAAGCTTTGGCTGTCACTACAGCATATGACATGTACTTGGGATGCTGTGAAGGTAAACTTAATGGGGATTGGAAAGTGCCAAAGCCTGTTGACTTCCATCGATTTCGGGAAAAGCTCGGCATGCAGATGATGCGATACGACCCCCGCAAGAGATTATGCTTGGGTGATGACAAATTTCGTGTTTGCACTCAACAAAATCAGGCCCAAAGGCGTTGAACAAGCCCAACGCGTTCCACGCAGAGCCAGTCTACAAGCTCTGGGATAGACGAAGACGACCTATCGGCTGCATCTTCAACAAGGTTGTGTGGCTTCTTGGATTCACTGATTCAACATAGAGACTCAGTGAAAAGGTATCCTGGCCACAATGGGCGAGTTTGTGTAGTTTGTGGAAAAGGAACAGTTAAGTATTGCTCCAAATGCGACAAAGCAATGCATCTGACTGCTCCAGAAGACTCGGATACGAACACATCCTGTTTCATGCACTTCCATGACACAGGCTTCTTCGGTTTGGCAAGAGACGATTGTAAAGTCATTCACAAGAGACAGAGAGACTGGTCATTTCCATCACAAGAGGAGAGGAAGGATAATAGCAACCAACTGAAACGGATGCAGAAAAGAGTCAAAGAGAATAACAATGCGGATCAAAATGCCGACAATGGCGACACCAATAGCTCTAGCAGCAACTAAATCTATGTAAAACAATGACAGTCACAGCATTTGTTATTTTGTTCTTGTTCTGCCGGTGCCGGTAATGTTTGAGGATTTAGACACGAGAGGGACTCAGTAGAAGACAGTACAAGAATTGTGTGGACGGTGTAGTTGCTGCCAACATTTGAAGGCGTCGGCGTAGCCGCCGGTTGGTGCCCAGACTGAACGATATGTGAAAAAAATGTTCACGTACGAGGCTTTGTTTGGAACAAGTGTGCGTTTTAGGATCACGCCGGCCAGCCTTCCTTTCATTGGTGACGACGGATCCCATGCAAACGTCCTCACATTCAACATACAGCAAGCTAGTACTAGTAGTAGCTAACTACAGTAGTTACGCTACGTAGTAGCTACTCGGAGTAGTACGGTACAACGTACAACATAATTTACCAGTACATACATGTTAGCGCACCACATTCATTCACTCACATTCAACAATCGAACAAAAGTTTCTTTTCTCACCACATACTATCCGAATCGCTCACCGTTCTTTTTTGGTATTTCGGTTTGGGGTTGTCCCCTTGGACTTTATATATTTGTGTCTTTTGCACTGTTTGGTTACGCTTGACCTTGATTATTAATGCAAGTTGTATAGTTTGGCTTGGTCGAAGATATCATAGTAACATCCTTATCCATTAAAACCATGGCGGAAGGAACACCCGCAATTTCATCGGCCCCTGCTATGCTTCCTACGGCACTTCCTACTGCGTCCTACGTACCAGTGAAGATGAACCAGACCTCGACCTCCCACACTGGTGTTAGTACCAGTAGTACCACTGTCCATCCAACTATGATGATGAGCAACAACAACAATCATAATAACCCTGGTAACATGAATCCTCGCTATTACAACAACGCAGCTACTAGTACTGGCAATACTGGCAACCCATACTACACTACTAGTAGCTTCAACCAGTACAACAACAACAACAACAACAACAACAATAGCTACTATGGGAGTGGTGGAGGCTACAATAGCTACAATCGGGATTACAACAACAACCAGTATAACAACTCGTACAATAATAACAACAACAAGTACAACAACAACAACAATAGCTACGGCTACCAGAACAACAATAGTACTACTACTACTGCGTACAACAATCCTCCTCCGCTGACCGAAATGGGGGACGGCTCGGTGGTCGATTCCGCCTTGTTGGCGGCCTTGCGGGACTCGCGGGAACGAGTCGCCTTGTTGCGCCTCGAACAAGTCATGATTGACTTTATCAATGCCCCCGAAGGTTACGTGGAAGTGGGGGGTGCCTACAATGCCGTAGTGGTGTCTCCCAACACGGGAGGTCCAAACAGTGGCAGCAGCAAGCGCTTTCAAAGTGCCGCCTCGGTCACGGCCGACACCTATGCCAATGGAGGACGACAAACCAGTTTTCAACGATGTATCTTGCATCGACTGGCCGATCGATTTGGAATTGTGCGTGAATCGGGAACCATTTTGGAAGGATCCATTCGATTGATCAAGCAAAAGGAATCCAAAATACCCAAAGTCCTTCTACTGGATCACGTCGAAGACAGCAACAGCAACATTCTGAATGGTGATGGGATGGGTGCCAGCAGCAACAACAGTCCTGGGGGAGCAGAGGGCGGCAGTGATGGCGGCGGGTTGGGAGATGATTCCCAACAGCTAGGTGGTGGTGGCAGTGGTTCACAGCTACTACAGCCAGGGCAGCAACCCGCTGCTGCATCTAAAGACAAGACCAAACGAAAAATGAAAATCATGAAGCGCAATTCCAGTATGGATAGCAACAACAGCAGTGGTCAAGCCAATAAAACCACGCCCAAATCGCGCAAGAACAAGAACTTTTCCGACAAAGAAAAGGCCTATGCCGAAGCTCGAGCCCGAATATTTGCGGACGAAGCCAATCACGACAGCAACAGCAATAACAATAATATCGAGACTCACTCGGCGCCGTGTTCCATGGCTCCCTCGCCATCCGCTTCTCCGCAACCGGGATCGTCTTCCAATACTCAGCAGCAGGAGAATACTACGGCTGCAGTGGCGGATAGTAGTAGCAGCAGTGGGATTCTTCGAAAGAACAGCAATCCGTCGTTATCCTCTGCTTCCTCGACGCCCATTCGCAAATGCAATAGCCAAGGCAGCGCGGGCATTCCCAGACGCATGTCCTCGTCGTCGCTGGTAGCGACGGAGAGTACCAGCGCCACGAATAGCAACAACATGGAAAACAATGATGCCAATTTCCCTCCCGCGGCTGCCTCCAGCGGTGTAAGCAAGGCCACATGGAGAAATCGACGCGAAGAAGAAAGCGATCCCGATTTCCAGCGAGGAGCCGGTTTGCAAACGATGATTCCTACTACCGTCACGTCCGCGGCGGCGGCTGCTGCGGCGGCGACTGGAGCGATTCCGGCGACGACCAACCATCCGTATGCCGTGCCGACGGGTATGGCCACCGGAAACCCCTACTATAATTACGGTGGTGGTGGTGGAACAAGTGCTGTCGCACCCGGGTTGGGATCCGCAACAGCCGCACCCTATGTGCCACAACAACAACAACCGCCTCCGCCGCATCCACATCATAATCCACATCATCACCACCCAGATACTAAATATTATCAACAGCAGCAGCTGCAGCAGCAGCAGGGATACTATGACTACAGCAACCCCGGGGGGCGAGGGGGTGGTGGTGGTGGTGGCCGGGGCTATGGAACTGCCAGAGGTTATGGGTATTCACAACATCCACAACAACCACAACCGGTGTATCGAGGTGGTGCTAGCGCTGCGACCACAACAACAACGACCGGGGACGCGACGAATGTCAACTGTTTGGAAGAATTCCCAGCGTTGAAATTGTAGGAAGCGATGGAGGAGGGTATGTATTGTATGGATCCATCGTGCAGCAGTGCTTCTTCTTGGAGAAAATGTCTTTGGAAGCAGGAGGGCCTTGTTTCGATGCATGCCTTTAGCGAACGAAACAGACGGCAGGGCATCATCCGCATCACCAAACGAATTACACACACATACACACACAAGTACATAAAGATACATAAGAAAACAATGGACTACATGCACTTGTGCGCATCGCTCATGTGTGCTAGCTAGCTAGCTAGATAGATAGGTGGGTCTGCTCTTTCTGCTTCGACTTTTAGTTTAGCTCCCGTTAGCACAAATGCCTTCATCTCGGACCCACAGCTTGTACAGTACGAAAGCATTGCCAAATTCCAAGCAAGCTCGGGATGGGTTGGGAGTCAAACGTTGTGGTCCGTAAAGCCTTGTACAGCTCAAGCGTTCGTACGCGCATCTGTGTATCATATTAGCATATATGCAATGGCAGCATTCCATTATCATTGTCGCCCAAATCCAAACCATCAAAGAGTAATGGGTTCATGGACAACAAATAGTACACACAGTCGAGGTCATCACTCTCCTTCTCCAAGACATCCAGGAACGCATTGTGACTAGTATTCAAGGATAAGCGAATCCGGCGTACCCCACGATCGTTGAGCTTTAAGAACAAGTTTAGTTTCGATCGTAGTGACTCATCGAATAGACCCAGTGTGGGAATTGCCTCCACGGTATGATTCACCTTGAGCATTTCCAGGAGATATTGGTATCCTTTGTCGGTTATCTTCACCAGGCCGGGAGTGTCAAAATTCATAAAGAGAACCTTTAGACTTTCATTATGTTTCAGGGCTTCCGCCAAGGCTTGGGCAGCATCATCATTCCATAAGCTCCGTGACAATTCCATCCATTCGAGACCCCGATTCGTTCGAAGCATATCGGCAATGACATTCATGTCGAAGCTTTCGGAATGATTTTCATTCAATTGTATGGACAATTCCCGGAGACGGTGGTTGTGCTCCAAGGCCAAGGCTAGGTGATTTGCGGCGTCTTGCGCCATCATGTCCATACTCAGCTGCAGTTTGTCCAAATGCGATTCCATCACAATGCCTTCTTCTTCTTCTGCTGCTGTTGGTGGCGGTGGTTGGTACTGCAGGATTTCGGCAAGTGTCTGCGTGGCAACTCCCGAGGAATCCACGCCAGAAACCTTGATGGACGAAAACATACCTTGGCTACATTGGAAAAGATCCAACATCAATGGAATGTATGGATCGTATAAATCCAGATTCCACACCAAACTCGAAGTAGAAAAGCCTCGACTACTGTATAATCTGGCAGTGATGGAAGACTCCACGTCATATCCGTTTGCTGCTATCATGTTCAAATCGACCGATTTCATTGATGCATTGCTCGGATGCGAGAGTGTTTCTACGAATCGACGTAATATCCGTAGAGAGGCAGCATTGTCTGGGGATAACTGAAGACTTAGAATGGATATTTGCGTAAATTGTAGTGCCTTGCTGTTGCGGCGTTGTTCCAGTTCTTCTACCAAGGCAGAAAAGGTCCGGCTCGAAAGACCGATACAGTTCAAAGATTGCAGAGAAGGAACATCCAAAAGAGTCCGCAAAAACGAGGATAGGTCATGGCTCGACAATCCTTCCAAAAATGCTTCACCAATAATACCTGAGTGCAAGCAGGGTTGCGACCTGATGGCCTCCAGCAAGGGTGTCACTGTCACGCCCTCCTCCAGTGGATTTTGGAAAATCAAAACATCCGGACTGCAAAAATTCGAAGGAATGGAAAGAGTCTCTGAATCATCACTTGTCATGATTACTAATTGGGTTTTAGGAAGCTAAATAGAGTGTGCTTATTTTTGGCCTGTCTTTATTCACAACGAACTGCTGTAATAATGAATCATGGCGCAAGAATTTGTCAGCCGAACAATATCAAGCAATCAGTGAATGCATGTGCAAAAAAGAGATTGTTAAAGTGTGCGTCCCTAAATGAATTTTTCGTTGTGCATGGCTGAGGCGAGGGCGAAGATCAACAACACACACAACCACAAACTCTATCAAACCGGACTTTTTTTAGCAGTCAATTACCACTCTAGTTGCCCGGTTTGAGACGATAATTGCCCTTAGCTAGCTAGGTGTATGAAGCAGATATCGCATAAATATTCTAGAGGAAGCAGCATCACCAAAAGCTCAGATCAATAATAAATATTTCTGCTGGACACGGATTCAAGGCTATTAATTATTATTGATTAAAATTAATAAAAATGAACGCCACAAGAATCTGTACCATGGCCCGTGGTAAGGGCACCACGATCCCCATCAAAATGCTCAGTACGGCGGGCACTGGTTTCTTCTACACGACCCGAAAGAATGTGAACAGGACGACGGATAAATTACGGCTTGTGAAATTCGATCCGGTTGTCCGCCGACGCGTCTTATTCCGCGAAGCCAAGATCAAATAAATAATAATATTACAGGAAACACAAATCTGGAATGTGAAGGAATGCAGCAGGTTATGACAAGGGTTTCTCTAAAACGCATTGAATGTCGCGGAATCTGGGATATTTTATGGTGGGCCAACCACGGCCTACTGCGAGAAAGGAGTGAAATATATGATGACCCTTGCTTGACTCAGTTATAATCTGAAGCTTTATTCCATTTTCTATTCGTAATCTAGAAGCAGTCCAATCCTCTCTTCTACCTACTGCTAGGTTTGCAATATTAGTGTTTCGAAAAGTTACTATTCTACTGGGTGTTATTAGCAGCTAGCAGAGCAGGCCCATTTTATGACCAAGTTCCTGAGGCAAAAACTGTGTACATCCAAAGGCAACACGGTACCTGGTGACTCTGCAGCCAAAAACCGTATTGCGGTCGTGTGCTATGGCAATACTCGAAAGGAATTCACCGCCTTCATCAGTTCTTCCTCTTTGCCGATATAATCTGCTTCTGCCACTTGCGCTGTCAATGCGTACAGGCGTTGATTTTGAATGCAAAACTTGGCCACAAATCTCTTGTCGCCACGTTTTCCCGACGACAAATAATTCAAAATATACGATAGAATGCCGTCTTCTTCGACCGCCACTGGGTCTTTCACCAATGTCACCTCAAAGATACCGTCCCGGTTTACTTCTGCGGTGACAACCTTGGCTGCAACTTCTTCTGGGGTTCCAAACTAAAAACAAAAAGTGCGCAAGAAAACAATGGTTTTCAAAATTCAGTGAGCATTTCCAGGAAGTAAGAGAGACACGACTTTCTCTACATTGATTATCCGCGTAATAGCACGTACCTCCTTTAAAGTGTTGATTCGAACAGGATCAATGGTAATCCCAAAGGTATATTTGGGAGTGGTGGAAGATTTCCAATTGATTTCAAACAAATGTGTTTTCACGGGCTTGGAACCGGGTTCCATTTCGGGTGGCGGAACAAACCGATACGCAAAACCATTTCCCCGTTGGATGGATGTATCATCGTCGGCTCGTGCAATTTGGGGAGAAATTAAGCTGACAGAGGCAGCTGCCGCCGCGCTGACTGCCAGTCCCAAAGTTTCTCTTCTTGACAAACTTGTGGATCCAAAGTCACCAGAGACGGGAGTTGATTGGATCTTGTTTCCTTCTTGATTGGACATGTCACTCATAAATGCTATCGGAAGAGAGTTTCTTCTTTTACTTCTATATCCAGGCTGATATCCATCGCATAATATTGCCGACACTATGAAAAAGAAAATCGTTGTTCGGGCCAGGTGGGACCCAAAATATATCATTCTTTCTGGTACCATTTTTGATATTCTCTGATTTGTTTTATATCTTTTTATTTTTTAGGTGCGGGGCTGTACTAGTATGGGTCTTGATAAGTAGCAGTTATATTTCTCATTGCCGTCGGGATGTGGTCCATTTCCCGTCGCCTCTCGTCGGCTTCCAATGTGACTATGAAATCATGTTAGCCAGCCAAGTGCATTGATTGAGACGGTGGGGCGAAAGAGATGATTGTGACTTACGTGAGTCCCGTATTCCTGCCCGTGACTCAAAAAAGATTGCCATGTTGAACGAACAAACGATGACGTTCATGCACAACCTCATCATCTCCGCCCATCATTTCTGTTGTACTCAAGCAGTAGTAAATCAGCGCTGCTGAGTGGCTGAGCATGTGATGTGGTGATGGTTTCAGCCGTTGATGGGTGAGAGAGATTACAAAATTAGTACACTGAGGTTGTGTCAGTCTGCTTTTCTTTCCACAACTGGCGACATACAGTCATAATCATTATCATAATATTACATTCATTGCATTTTTGAACAGAAACACTTGAACATGTTCAAAGTCTCGAGCTTGTTGTTGGCCTTGTTGGCCACCAGCGCCAATGCATTTGCCCCGCATACCCCTGTGCTTTCCAGAAAAGCTGCAACCGCGCCAGTTGGAAATATGAAGAGCAATCTCGTCATGAAAGACTTTCCTAAGCCTAACTTGGAGGATACTGATAACTACCGTCTTTACAATAAGCTTTCTCAATCCTTCTCAACTTCTTTGAAATCCCAACCCTCCGAAAAGAAGAAGGTTGCCATTATCGGGGGAGGACTTAGTGGACTAGCCTGCGCCAAGTATCTTGTGGATGCTGGACATGAACCGGTTGTCTATGAAGCTCGTGACGTTCTTGGAGGAAAGGTCTCGGCCTGGCAAGACGAAGATGGTGACTGGATCGAGACTGGTTTGCACATTTTCTTTGGTGCCTACCCCAACATGATGAATCTCTTTGCAGAGCTTGGCATCCATGATAGGCTACAGTGGAAGGTCCACAAGATGATTTTTGCGATGCAACAACTCCCAGGAGAATTCACAACCTTTGATTTTATTCCTGGAATCCCGGCTCCATTCAACTTTGGACTGGCCATTTTGCTCAACCAAAAGATGCTTACTTTGGGAGAAAAGCTCCAGACCGCTCCTCCACTTTTGCCTATGCTCATCCAGGGACAAGAGTTTATCGACGCTCAAGATGAGTTGTCGGTTACTGATTTCATGCGCAAATATGGAATGCCTGAACGTATCAACGAGGAAGTCTTTATTGCCATGGCCAAGGCGCTTGATTTTATTGATCCTGATAAGCTTAGTATGACGGTTGTTTTGACAGCTATGAATCGTTTCTTGAACGAAGACAATGGCTTGCAAATGGCCTTTTTGGATGGTAACCAGCCCGACCGTGTCTGTGCTCCCATGAAAGAACACATTGAAAGCAGGGGAGGAAAGGTCCTTATCAATTCCCCCGTCAAGGAGATTGTCACAAACGATGACGGATCTGTCAAGCATTTGGAATTACGCTCCGGAGAAAAAATTGTCGCTGACGAGTACATTTCGGCCATGCCCGTGGACATCATGAGACGTTATGTCCCCGAAAAGTGGCAGAACATGCCCTACTTCCGCCAATTTGATGAACTGGAAGGAATTCCCGTCATCAACTTGCACATGTGGTTTGACCGTAAACTTAAGGCCGTCGATCACTTGTGCTTTTCTCGATCGCCTCTCCTCAGTGTGTATGCTGATATGAGTGTAACATGCAAAGAGTATAATGATCCAAATGCAAGTATGTTGGAGCTTGTGTTTGCCCCCTGTTCGCCACTGGCTGGTGGGAACGTCAATTGGATCAGCAAGACTGACGAGGAAATCATTGATGCCACCATGGGTGAATTGGCTCGTTTGTTCCCTACCGAAATTGCCGCGGATCCGAAATGGCCTGCCACCAAAGACCAAGGACCCAAAGGAGAAGCGAGGCTCCGCAAATATGCCGTGGTCAAGGTCCCCCGCAGTGTGTATGCTGCCATTCCTGGCCGCAACAAGTACCGTCCTAGTCAAACAACCCCCATTCCCAACTTTACCTTGGCTGGAGACTGGACCTCTCAAAAGTTTTTGGGGTCCATGGAAGGTGCCGTTTTGGGCGGAAAGTTGGCTGCCGAAGTTATTGCTCGAAAGGCCAAGGGCATGGAAGCACTTCCCATTAAGGATGTTCAGCCACATGTTGTGGAAGCTGCCAAAGACTACAAGGCCAGACCAGCACCTGGTGTGAAGGGTGATGGCGCCATTGCTTGGGGTGGAGGTGCCCAACTTACCAAAGCAAACGAAAAGCTTTTGCGAGAGGTTGATCCAAGCCAATTCGTGCCAGCCGACGCCGAATCTACTGTGGCCGCTTAGGGTAGATACCACATCACATCCATACATCATCATAGTTTCAAGTTAGCATTTCATTAGTTGGTCATGCTGTACTAGTAGTATTCAGTTTAGCATTTTGCTAGCTAGCAGAGTAGGATTCAATTATGCATACCCGTAGATTGCAGTACTAGCATAGTGGCTATCATAGCCAGCTAGCTAGCTACTAGCTAGTACTGGTAGGTCAGTAATTGGTTTAAAATTGGTTTCAGAGGAATAAATGGGCGTCCAATCTCGTCCCTCCGTATTCCGTTCGACTCATTGATTGGCGAAATTTATTGACCGTTGAATGGAAAAGAATTCGCAGTCAAGAGCTCGAGGTTCGGTTTTGACGGCGGATCAAAATCCGACCAAAAACGAACTTAACTAAACGTGATGCACGCACCAGAACGCGTAGTATGGTACCGGTACCGGTACTACAGTACTACGTCGTAGCTAGCTAGCTACCGGAACTCTAGCTACTAGACTAGCTAGCTAGCTACTAAGGAGTAGTATGTAGTACTATACATACTGGTACGTCGTATCGTACAGCTCTCGCTACAATACACATCAACAAAAACACCTAAAGATCTCTTTGAGGCTTTTTACTTCCAATTGAATAATAATTATGCTTCAAAACCAAGCAGGCAGGTAGTTAACGAGAAAGGCACAAGCTACAAGACGAAAATCAGGACTAAACCAATAGTAGTAGTAGCATTGAAAATGATGGCTGACTATTTCGCTCCACCTCCGCCCCCCACTTTGAGCCAGATGTTCATTACATCCATTGACACTTTGAATGGGGGTGAAATCGACCTTCGAGTGACACCTGGATGGAATGATCGGCCTCCCTTGCTAGTGGAAAAAGGAACCTGGCGAAAGCGCGAGCGACCGGAAGATCCACAATTATTAAAAGGGGTACGTTTCATCATGAATGTGCCATCGGTTCGTTTTTCGTTTTGATCCAAAATTGCACTCACCTCCTCATCTTCTCACGTTTTCCCCACAACAACAACAACAACAATAATTATCATGTAGATGCTTCGAAAGGGAATTCCACCCGTATTACGATGCGCTGTATGGCTTTCCAATGTGATTGAATCCGTACATCCTCATCAACCACCAGAGTACAGTCAAGAATATCGGACACTCGCCAAAGTTCGTGCCCTAGATATGGCCTACGAAAATTTGTTGAAGCGAGTTCTGTCGAATCCAGACGATAATCCCAATGAAGAGAGTACCTGGAAGGATATGGTAACTCCTGGTACGTAGGTGTCTTTCATCGAAATTTTGAAAAAATGGATGATCATGCAGACCTTCCTCATCCAAATATTCCTGTTTATTTACCCCTGTATTTGTAGTATTTGGAAATGATTTGGAAAAGTATATGGAAAACGTCCCCATTACTGTCAAACGAGTCATGATAGGGCTCGATCAAGTCTTGGGCGTCATTGAATACAGTCCCATACTACCCACGCTCTGCGAGTTATTGTTGACCCACATGAGTGAATCCTACGTATTTTGTGCCCTCCGGGAAATGGCCCATGCTCCCATTTTTTATTTCCCCACCTATCGACGAGAATATGCGGCATGGATCAATGCCTTTTGCGATATTACGGAGAAACTGCATCCTTCCACGGCCAAGTTCTATAAATTCCATGGTGTATGGAATGTGCCAGGAATGGCACCCTTGTTCCGCGATTTTTTTACCACCATTTTACCCCGCAAATACGTGTTGCGAATTTTGGACATTTACACCCTGGAAGGCAGCAAAGTTATTTATCGATTTGGAGTGGCTTTGTTGGTTCTATTCAAGATGGATCAACAACAACAACAACAACAACAATCAAGTAGCAGCGTCTTGAGCAGCACTAGAAGTGCCAATGCTGATGGAGATGACAATTCTGACGATAGTCCAAAAGGAAGTAATTCGGCCAGCGACAGCAACAACATCAAGGACGACGACTTTAACGTGTGGGAAGCCATGAATATTTGGACGAGCGATGAGCGATTTAACTTTGAGTTCTTGGTGAAAAAGGCATATGGCGTGCATGGGCAACGACGACCACGTCGGTTTCCGAAACGCAACATCTTGACGCGGATTATCAAAATGGAAGAAGAACGATTGCTCAACGACCCAACGTTGGATGCATCTGGTGTCGGACCGGCGAGACCCTTGGGTATTACAGATCCCTTTATTCACCCGGAACTCGATAGAGACGAGCTTGGAGGTTACGACAAAAAGCCGCCAGACATGGTATTGGCAACCCCCACTTCCGCCAGGATATTGTTGGCATCTTGGTTGCCTCTGTCGCTGAGAATGACAAAGTTACAGCTCTTATTTTCTACCAATCATCATGGACGCACACTGGACATGTTCTACAAACGAGTAGCGACTTTCAAACACACCATTGTATTGGCCGAAGTCTTTGTTCCTGGTGGTGACTCGGAAACCAAAACAATCATTGGTTGCTATGCATCGCAAGCATGGCGAGTTTCAACACAAGTCTATGGCGACGGAGAATGTTTTCTGTTTCGATTATCTCCAGATCCCAAAGCGTGGAAATGGCGTCCTCGATCGACCGATGAAATTCAAATGGAGGATGAGAGCAATCACAATGGCGTGCACAACGCAGCTCAAGCTACAGCTCTGCTAGAGCAATTTATGGTGGGCACCAGGTAGGTCCAGAAATAAGGCTCTTGTGTTGGTATACTCGTTAAAAGGTTGGACTGGTCTGAATTTTTGATGACTGTGTTGAAAGTTGTGGGTTGCAATGGATTTGTGGTGAATTGAATTACGAGTACTGACTCCAACTCAAAATGAAACATTTCCTGACTTTTGCAGCAACTACATAAGTATGGGAGGAAATCCGGACGGATCCTGTGGCCTTCGTTTCAACGAAGATTTTACGCGCGCAGAATCGGGTTCCGCCGTGGGCTTTGACAATGAACCACTGGCAGGCTTCGATGGGGACTTGAGCATTGGCTTGGTCGAGGTATTCGGATTGCAACGTCAACATGATTGAATCACTGTACTGTACGAGCTGATGGTGCTGTTTTTATTAATGATCGATAGAAATGCTTCCAATCACCTGCTTGTCTTTATCACTTCCAATCACTTCCAATGCGCGAATAGCCAGCAAAAAACAATATAGTAGCCACATATTAGAAAGCAGACAATCGATGAGTTATTGTCAAAATAGTAATTTTTTTTAATAAAAAATATTAACTACTAGCCAGACAACAGCCTATCGGCAGCTCGTTCCACATTGTTATTTGTCGCTTGCAAGGCGTCCATCACCCGTTGTCGATCAAATCCCATAGACGTCAGTTGCTCAATGGCGGCTGGATCAGGAGGTGCCGGAGGTGTTGCAGGTCTTTGTGCGGCAGCTGCTTGGGCCGCAGCAGCTTGACCGACGGCATTGTTGTTTCGCATCATTCGTTGCAGTCCGAGTCCAGCTATAACATCCGCGGCGCCAGCAGCGCCTCGTCGATTATTGGTGCCCATACTGGCAATCATTCTAGGCGGAGCTTCGGAAAGATGCGATCCCAACGCTGTCAACGGTTTGGCAATAGCATCGGGTAGATCTAGACTTTCATGCAAGTTGGTCGTCACATAAATATATCCTGTCAACACGCCCAAGGCACTGGCTATAATGGTACTCATTCCTTGATATCCAATAACTTGTAAGTACCACAAATAATAAAAGGACTTTTCCGAGAAGGTGAATCCCAAAATACCAAAAAATCGTGGATGCAAACGGGGGGTGTACCGATGAAACAAATACATCAAAGCACCTAACAAGGCATACGGACCCTGATAGCGATATCCCCGTTCCATGGTAGTGGTCAATCCAACAAAGGCCATTTCCATGACCATGGCACTGACGTGTGCCAATAGAAGATACACACCAAATTTCCGCGATCCCATTTCTCGTTCAAACTGGCGGCCCAGCACGGTCAAGAGCGTGCCACCCATCACCAGTTCACCAGTGCTTCCAAAAGTGATCTTGCTAGACCAATATCGATGAAATTCTCGGTTGATCGTTCTCTGAGACGCTCGGAGCATGCGAAACGAGTCCATGGCCATACCGTCTTGAGCCGATTTGGCGTGGAACAAGACGTAAAAAACAACCGTAGCAACTACACAAAGTTTTGTAATGGGAGCTCCAACAAACCATGATGCTGAACCCAAAGCAGTGTTTGCTGCTGGATTAGCTCCTCCAATCAGCGGTTGATTGGGAGGCATGATTGTTGTGTATACTTCTTTCTCTTTTTTTGTTTCGTGGTTTGTCTGGAACTTCGAGGTACTGTACTAGCTACTACTGTAATATATCTACGTAGTTGTGGGGAAATGCAATAAGTTCTCAAAAGTCAATTATTCTGTGCTCTGTATATAGGAATAGTAATACCGCTCAAAGTAGTGCAATCTTTGCTGACTGGTGTGATATAGGTGTCTCTATATCTATAGCTATCCTTCAAACTCAACAGGCAGGCAAGTTTGTCGAGGTGTTCAGGAATGAAAGACAGCTAGCTAGCTATATAGCTAATATAGCTAAGTAGCCATGGATGCCTGTCGTAATACTATTAGAGCTCAGCGTAATTGCTGTGTCCACGTTATTTTCCCCTGTTAACCGCTCGCTCCTGGACTGATCCAATCCATCCTGTGGGGCCGTTAAAACTTGCGAGCTCGAATATATTTGAGGGGTAAGAAAACCTCGTACAACCCGATAAGCTGTGCATCCAAAGATTTGATACCCCTGTTTCCTGTGCTTCTTCACGAAATACCCCAACGTAGCTAGCTAGTCTGCAGTTTTTTTATTACTTCAGCAGGTGACGGATGCATACTACCGGTATCGTGCAATACTGCAGTATTCTGTATTAACTATTCCCGCAGTACTGTACCAGTACTACAGTGTTCAGGAAGAGACCAGGAAGCTTCTTCAAGTTTGCGACCATACTAGCTAGTAGAACTTCTTCGAAGCTTGAAACCGACTCCCGCGCCGCCAAAAGGAAAATGGATTTCGCTTCCTTGATCTTTCGCAACTGTCCTATGCAAGGAAGTGCTTCTCTCGCCTGCCTACGTCGTACTTACTAACTATAATATCTTCATCCGGTATGGCACTGTTCTCAACTGCCGCCGTACATTACGACGTACCAAACCTCGTACAACAGTGTAGGGTACCGCGCTGATGCAGCTTCCGGTTTGACACCAAATCAACTCCCGCGAAGAAGCGATCGGCCTACCAAGAGGCAAGATGAGAAGACGAAGAAGCAACCTGTGGGAATGGCCGCCGAAGTATACTAGTAATATCTACCATAGTACTTTTGCCTACGTACTGTAGATCAACGTAGCCATTAATTTACGTGCAAAGGTTTCTCAACCTCATCCATGAACTTTGCCAACCAAAATATTCCTGTTTTTGGACCCAAACTCCAAAGCTCATAAAAAGTTATTTGCAACAGCAAAAACTGTACTCGCTTTCCCTGATTTCCTCCACCTATTTTTTAATCCTTCCTTTCTCTATCTTTCTACCATGAAGCTTTTCTCGGCTTTTGTTCTTGTCGCCACTCCCTTTCTCGGTATGGCTGCGGCGGCCGACGACGGCAAGTCCCACCGCTACCTCAAGCGCAAGTCGGAAGACGATCCTATCATGGTCACGGACATCAAGGTCGAGTTCTTGAGTCCTAACGCTGTCGACTACAATCCCGATGAGCAGAACTTTCTTGCGAAGGTCCTCGTTGATTCTTATCACAAGTCCCATGAAGGCGCGATCATCGAGTTGGCAGATGCCAAGTTTGAAGGACAGACCCACATTCCATTCGAACACCCATCTCTCCTCCTTGATGCTCCCAACACCAACGACAGTAATGGCGACGCTGGAGTTGCTGGAGTCGGACTTGGTATGTTCTGGGATAGCGGCAGCAGTCGCTACTTCGGGAGGTGGAAATGCAGACGATGCAGTGCCTTGGAATCGCTTGACGCCCTTGAAACGTTCATTGCCACGACCAAAGAAGAAGAGTCCGAATCGCTTTCGTTGGAGAAGAAGAAGAAGAAGGAGGAGCATGACATCTGGGAGGAGACCCTTTGCAATGACCTCGTCAACGGCGACCACGAAGTCTTTCAGTCGGTCGAGAGCTGCTCCATCGATATTGACTACGCTCCCGCCACTCCTCCCTCCATGGTTGCGGTGGAAAAAAGAGATGACGAGCCCGTTTTCGAAACCGAGATTATTCTCGACATGGTGTCGAATAATGAAAACGAACATACCAAAGAGCAGCGCGAATACTTGGGCTCCTGCATGGTGAACACCTTCAACGACGTTTACAGTACGCAAATCTTCAAGCTCGTTGGCGTCAAGTTCGAAAGCGAGATCCACACACCCGTCCCCAACGGCAAGAACCTTCGCTCTGGTATGTCTTGGTACAATAATGATTTGAGTTTCTTTGGTTCGGGCAGTTGCCGTCGTCGAAGATTATGCGGTGCTTCCGTTTTGGAGGAATTGTTTGCCGTCGAGGAGGTCACCAATAATGCGCACGACGAAGAAGCCTTGCTTCGCATGGAGAAAAAGAGGACCGATCACGATGCCTGGGAGCACAAGATGTGCAAGTGTGTCCAGAGTGGATTCACCGACGAGGAAATTCAGTCTTGTGCCATTGGCTTCGGTCCTCGCTACGTTGCTCTTGAAGCCGAAGCGTAAGCGCTCGAGTCTGTTTCTTTCTTCTTTGATTGAATCGGTAAGGTGAATCTTTTCGTTGGTATTTGGTTTTTGCTTTTGGAGGTTCTGCATGTTGGATTTGGATGGGATGCAGATGCGCGGGTACTTTGAATTTCTGCTTTTATTGTGGGGTGGCGGCCCGTGGAAAAGTGGATGGCGGCGGAAGCGTTGTGGAGGATCGAAGATTCATCTCTCTTGTATTTGTTATGAAAACTGTGAAGGAATGACAATTTCAATGGTTGGAGAATAAACCGTCCGTTTGTAGTAGCTCGCTTGTCTGATTGAGAGGAGGCGACAAGAAGCTACCTATTCGGATGTTGGCGCTGGTAGATATTAACTTCATAGAAATGTCATTGGTGAAACTTGTCTTCTCTTCTAACCAGTATCTTAGCTAGCTAGTCAATTACCTAGCTAGTAGGTAGGTCTCTCCTTCCGCCGACTTACATGAAGCAACACTACTCAACTGTGTTTACGTACTTCACTAAGACAGGGAACACATCAATACAGATAAACACTATTACTAATCAACTAGTAGGATGGTGCCGGAATCCAAAGTACCGGGTTATTACTACTGGTCGTAAAGTTAGCTAGTAGCATGTTTGTATGTGTTTATTACTCTTCATTCATAAATTTGCGAACACTAAATGAAAATCCTATAGGCTCACTACCAGCCGATCATAGCTACATGTAGCTACAGTAGTAGAAGCGGATAGTTTTCGCCTTTGCTGATATTTTTAGCACCGTTTACAGGTCGAAACGTTCGACACGGGGACGGGACTATCTTGAGTTATTTTTGGTGTGGCAGACTTGTTGTCCGACTCAATGGTTATGGGTGTCGTCCAGCTACCTGTTCTACTGTTGAACTGGCGTTCTGAGGCCGCTGCTTGGTCTCTCTCCTGGGCCTTATCAAAGTCCTTCTTTCGTTGCTCCAGGATGCTCGATACATATTTGGGGGCTTGCTTGAAAAAGTGTTCCATTTCACTCTGAAGTCCTCGGAAGCCACCCAAAATTGGACTTGAACCCCTCCCCATTTGTGATGACATGGAGAGGGTGCGGACGCTTTGTCTCATCCACTTCGGTAGTTTTTTGTGAACAAACCCTGGACTGCCGTCGTTACAATGCCTTGAGTCCATCAAGACAACCGTGCCATAGTCAGCCTCGTGGCGAATGCCTGCAAGGTCAGCGTAGTGGTAAAAAAATCCAGAAATGAGTCCAATAGATCAAAACACCACGGAGATTCAACATCCGAGATTCACGTTTGCTTGACTTACAACGTCCCAAAGCTTGGCTACAAGGTCGGATAGTGGTAGAAATCCAGAAAATGAGTTCAATAGACCAAAACAGCACAGAGATTCAACATCCGAGATTCATGTTGCTTGACTTACGCGATTGCGCGGAATGCTTCCTGCGAATACCAGTCCATTCCCGGCAGCAAATCTGTCTTTCCCCTTAGCTTGCGTTGTTCGTCGTTGTAGGCTTTCTTTGCGACGATGGCTCGATCCTTTGCCGAAGGGAAAGGAATACCGACGCAAATGACGCCCCTTGCGTTGTCATCGTTGAAGGAGATACCTTCACTCATCTTGCCACGAAATACTGCCAGCAAAATGCAGCTGCCAGTGGTGCGGATGGTCTCTGCATACTCGTCACGTGCAGCCTCAAACATTCCCTGGTTTCCGCCACTTGGTTCCACTATTACTTTGCCCTTACTTTGGAGGAAGCGCTGCCAGACTTCGGGGTTTGAATTGTCTTCATCACCGAAATTTCTTCTCCCAAATCGGGTACTTTGATATGGATTCCAGCACTTTTGGCATTTGGCCAGCACTGAATAGCTTGGGAGAAAAACTAGAACCCCGCCACTTTTTATGCTTTCAACCACTGTGGCGATTGCCTCTCCCAATTTGCCGAAGAATCCGGCCTGCCTGTAATTGTTGTAGGTTACTGTAAGAGGAGAACCATCTTCAGAGGAAGCCAACGTGAAACTGTGAGTGCTTCAATATCAAACAGAGATTCAACAATCATGCATCAACTTCAACATCAATCCAAGCATATCCATACTGAATCAAAACCAGTCCAACCCCTCGGGCACCAAAACCACCACAATATCCTTTTGACAACCTACCTGGAAAGTTTCCGATGGCCACTGCCAACAGCTGCTTCGGTAATTGCACGACGTGATTCGCTTCAAGGGGCTTTGGTTTGGTCTGTAACCTTCCAGACTTCGACGTTTCCGCATCCTGTAAATCAAGTTCGGCACACAGGCTTCCCAGAGGAGAGAGCGAACCACTCGCAAGAACCACGGTGCGGCACTGGTCGGCTATTTGCTTCATGATCAAGCCGGGAAAGAGCAACTTGATGACAATTTTACCCTCCCAACGAGGAGTTATCGTTGGATTGCACCAAGAGCCATGGCGGTGTCCATTATGACCTAGTGTGGCGGGCTCCCCTGCCGCTTCATGTTTACACTTTTGATGTGTACAGACGCATAGGGCTGCGTGAGGATTGTGCTCCGTTCTAGGGTAAACAAATGGCCACTGAGAGGGCTTCTTTTTGAATCGTCTCCCACTACTACCAGTCTCTTCCTCGGTATCTACACCCGCGGCAAAATCAAGGTTTCCATTGGCTTGTACAACACATGATATGTAGAAGTGCTCAGGATCCTGTTGTGCGAGAGCGAACTTGGAAATGATCTCTTTCAAGAGATCAAAAACGCCATTCTTCCCCTGCTCTCCCGTGGCCTCGTTTTTATTTTTGTCGGACCCGCTTCCACTCAAATGAGACTCCAGTTGTTGCGCATATTCGAGTAGAGAATTCAATTCATGCTCAGATGTTTTCAGTGTTTCGAAAAAGGGCTTGCACCCTACAGCCTGTCCACGAACACCATGACCATTCGGACCATGGTATGAAACGTCAAACTCTGTGTTGTCGGGTGTTTTAAATCGAAGATAGTCTGCAATGGCTTTCGATGCACCGAGGTTTCCTAAACAAGAAAGAAGGCAACTATGAGATTACGTTGCTTCTTTTTCCGATCGCTCAAACATTGCTTGCACAACTTATCAAAAACTGGCCTTGTGAATTCTCGAAGCTGAATCTGTGTCCTTGCATGTACAATACTATCTTTTCGATGAAAAGCAAGAGCTCGTGCGCAATTTCACTAATATCCTTTGGTCCGTCTTTCGTGTCAACTTGGTTTTTCCCAGCCTTGGACGACGCCCGCTCAGAAAGCACAGCTACCAGCTTTGAAAGCTCAATTTCGCCCCACGATCCTGATCCGCTCTCCGTCAATACTCCTTCTACATTGTGAGCTTCGTCGAGCACCACGACGCTGCCATTCAGATCAATATCCAAAGCTTGACGAATACCCGGATCCAAGACATAATTATATGGAGCAAACAAGATTTCTGCATGCTTGCTCAATTCCTTGGACAAATAATATGGGCATGCTGCATGAGACGAGTAGATGTCTTCCTCGTCGCTACTGTCATCGTGATCATCGTCGTTGCTGGCTTCTTCTTCTTCCGCATCAACACTGGCAGCACGATTGTTTTCGAACCCTATCCGGCGAACTCGAAGCCTGAGAGGGTTACTCCCATTGGCAGCAATGGCCTGGACGATTAAATTAAAGCTCAATTTCTGGACGTCTTGCCCGTTCAACTCCACAACAACATCCCCGACTTCTAATCGGCCGATCGCTGGTCCTCCTTCTTTAATCCCATTGATGGTACAACCAGTTCCGTCAGCACTTCCTTCCAGTGTAGCTCCCCAGCTTTGTTGTTGGCTTGTTCGCACCAATGTCACATCGAGCTCGTCGCAAGCAGCGGTGTTATTCGTATTACTAGCTGTTGAGCTAGCGGAATTTGCATCACGAGTAAACGGGCTTGTCTTAGCACTACTCGGTGATGATCGAAGGACAGAGAGCAGGAGGGGATCTTTGGAGGAATTCATTGCCCGTGTAATCTGCGCCAAGGTCTTGACTTTGGCACCGTTCACTTCGACGATTTTATCGCCTTTTCCCAGTCGACCACCACAGGATTCGGCAGCGCTGCCCTTTTCGATCCCCTTTATTCTGCAA
>Ga0163148_10002303_pt1 | contig 23086 bp, 18 predicted proteins | sample OliLakLV19MP7P2_FD_148606 | JGI IMG/M metagenome (GOLD analysis project Ga0163148, IMG submission 148606) | Freshwater microbial mat bacterial communities from Lake Vanda, McMurdo Dry Valleys, Antarctica- Oligotrophic Lake LV.19.MP7.P2 | ecosystem: Environmental > Aquatic > Freshwater > Lake >...
CTTAGGAACAGCCAACACGCTTATTATTCATAACGACAAAGTAGTAGTAGACGAACCGTCTATTGTTGCTGTTGATAGAATGAGCGGGAAAGTAATTGCTGTAGGTAAGCAAGCCATGCAAATGCACGGTAAAACGCATGAGAATATCAAAACCATTCGTCCGCTAAAAGACGGAGTAATTGCGGATTTCCACGCAGCGGAGCACATGATTCGCGGAATGATCAAAATGATTAATCCGGGTAGAAGATTATTTCAACCTTCTTTGAAAATGGTAATTTGTATTCCCTCCGGAATCACTGAGGTAGAAAAACGTGCGGTACGTGATAGCGCTGAACATGCAGGAGGAAAAGAAGTTTATTTAATTCACGAACCAATGGCTGCAGCAATCGGAATTGGAATTGATGTGGAAGAACCGATGGGAAATATGATTATTGATATTGGTGGTGGCACAAGTGAAATTGCCGTTATCGCATTGGGTGGAATTGTTTGTGATAAATCCATTCGTATTGCGGGTGATGAATTTACTTCTAACATTGAAGAGTACATGCGTAGACAACATAACATTTTAATTGGCGAGCGTTCTGCTGAAAGGGTAAAAATTGAAGTAGGTGCCGCCATGACAGAAATTGATAATCCTCCACCGGATTATGCTGTGCACGGAAGAGATTTGATGACAGGTATTCCAAAAGAAATTTATGTTTCCTATGTTGAGATTGCACACGCTTTAGATAAATCGATTTCAAAAGTAGAAGAAGCAATTTTGAATGCATTGGAGATGACACCACCCGAACTTTCTGCCGATATTTTCAGAACGGGAATTTATTTAGCGGGTGGTGGTTCCATGTTACGTGGATTAGATAAACGTATTTCATTAAAAACAAAATTACCTGTTCACATTGCTGAAGACCCACTAAGAGCTGTTGCCCGCGGAACGGGTATTGCGTTGAAGAACGTAAACAAGTTCCCTTTCTTGATGAAATAGAGAATTGATGACATTGTCCTTCTCGACTCCGCTCGAAGTGACATCGTACTGTCCGTTCGAGCGGAGTCGAGAACCAGGCTGACTAAGGAATTAAAATTAAAAAAACAATTCTTCAATTTCCTTTAAATGCGTAATCTAGTAGAATTCATTGCAAAAAATTATTATTTCTTTTTGTTTCTCTTGCTTGAAACATTTTGCATCTACATACTTGTTCAAAATAATAAATTTCAACGTGCCAGTTTTGTAAATTCCTCCAGCCAAATTTCTGCATCCATATTAAGTACTTCTGAAAACATTCAGCACTATTTTTATCTAAAAAACGAGAATGAACGATTGGCAAAAGAAAATGCTGAATTACGCTCTCATGACTTGCTTTCGTTTTCAGTTCTGGTGAATGGAGAATATACGGTGAACGATACAGTAAAGAAACAAAAGTATACTTATACACATGCGAAAGTAGTCAACAATTCCACAAACAGAAGAAATAATTTTCTTACACTCGACAAAGGTTCAAAGCATGGAGTGTCCAATACGATGGGAGTCATGACAAGTGATGGAGTTGTTGGAATCGTAGAAAATGTATCTGAGAATTTTTGTACCGTAAAATCTTTATTACACAGCAATACCATTATCAATTCAAAATTAAAGAAAGATGGTTCTTTTGGCCCGCTCAATTGGAATGGAGAAAGTTTTGAATTTGCAACACTAAATGATATTCCTACACACGTTCGTTTACTCAAAGGGGATACAGTTGTAACTAGTCAATATACAAATTTCTTCCCTGAAAACATTTTAATCGGAACTGTTGAAAGTTATTATCGCGAATCTACTAAACCTTTTTACACAGTGAAAGTAAAACTCGCTACTGATTTTAAAAAATTATCACACGTGTACATCGTTGAAAATTTATTAAGAAAAGAGCAAGTGGAATTAGAGAAAAAAACGGAGGCTGGAATAAAATAAAATGACAAACACCATCATTAGAAATATTATTCGCTTTTTTGTACTCGTTTTAGTACAAGTACTCATTGTGAAAAACATTGAACTTGGACGATTCATTAATCCTTTTGTTTATGTACTTTTTATTTTAATGTTACCATTTGAAACACCTAAATGGTTATTACTTGTTGCATCCTTTTTTTTAGGAATCACCATTGATATGTTTTATGATACGTCTGGAATGCATGCTGCTGCTTGCGTTTTGATGGCTTACATTCGTCCCGGTATATTAAAATTATTTTCTCCACGCGATGGTTATGAATTGGGAACTCAACCCAGCATCCAATATCTAGGAATTCCTTGGTTTCTTTCTTATGCCGGAATTTTGGTAGTGCTTCACCACCTCGTTTTATTCTACATTGAAATTTTTCGCTTCAGCGAATTTTTCTCTACTTTCTTCAGAGTTATTGTCAGCTCCATTTTCACTTTACTTTTAGTTGTAATTAGTCAGTATTTATTTCAGCGTAAAAAAGATCAAGAATGAACCAGCTATCCGACAGAAAATTTATTATCATCGGAGTTTTTATATTGGTTGGACTAATATACATTTCTCGCTTGTTCTATATTCAGGTAATAGACGATACATACAAACTAGATGCAAGAAATCAGGCTTTCCGCTATACTACTGAGTTTCCCATCAGAGGATATATTTACGACAGAAACAATAAATTGCTTGTTTACAATGAAGCAGCTTATGACTTAATGGTTCTTCCAAAAAATGTGAAGAACATTGACACCATGGATTTTTGCAGTTTGCTTGGAATTACAAAAGAGCAGTTTCTAAAAAAAATGAAGAAGGCTATTCAGGCTCCGAATTCTCCACGTAAAGAATCTATTTTTGAAAAACAACTTTCTCCAAAAGATTATGCATCCTTGCAAGAAGTGTTATATCGCTTTCCAGGATTTTTTGTTCAATCGCGTACATTACGGAAATATCCGAAAAAAATTGCGGCACACATGCTTGGGTATATTGGTGAAGCTGACAAAAGAACAACAGAAAGAGATCCTTATTATAGAGAAGGTGATTATTTAGGGATAAGTGGTATAGAAAAAAGCTACGAAAAAGTTCTGCGTGGAAAAAAAGGAATGCATATCATCATGAAAGATGTAAACAACCGCGACATGGGAAGTTACATGAATGGATTGTATGATACAATAGCCATTTCTGGGAAACCACTTACCACTACTCTTGATGCCGACTTACAAGAATATGCTGAACAACTGATGCAAAATAAATTGGGAAGCGTTGTAGCAATTGATCCATCAACAGGAGAAATTTTAGCAATTGTAACTAGTCCGACTTACGATCCGAATTTGTTTGTTGGAAGAACAAGAAATAAAAACTTTGTTGAATTATCACAAGACTCAATAGGAAAACCATTGTTCAATCGTTCAACAATGGCATCTTATCCTCCGGGGTCTACTTTTAAATTGGTGATGGCGTTGATTGGATTGAATGAAGGAGTGCTGACTGCAGGGACTAGATATCCTTGTGCACGAGGTTATCCTCCGTTGGGTGGCCGACCAAAATGTCACCCACATGGTTCACCAATGGATTTGGAAGGCGCTATTGGTACTTCTTGTAACTCTTATTTTTCTTACGTTTTTAAAAGTGTAATTGACGATAAGAAATATAACAACACGCAGAAAGCTTATGCCAACTGGCGTGATATTGCTACTAGTTTTTGTTTAGGAACAAAAACCGGTTCTGATTTAGCCAACGAGTTAAGAGGAAATGTTCCTAGTATCGGTTATTACGATAAAGTTTTCGGAAAAAACTGGAAAGCAAGTAATGTTATTTCATTAGGTATCGGACAAAATGAATTAGGAATTACTCCGCTGCAAAATGCTAACCTGGTTGCAATTATTGCAAACAAAGGTTGGTACTATACTCCACACATTGTAAAAGCAATTGATGGAAATCCGAATGACACTATCTTAGACAAATTCAAAGTAAAGCATTACACTAAAATAAAAGACACAGCCATATACAACATTGTTATTGCAGGAATGGTAAAAGCAGTAGAAGGCGGAACCGCTGCAATGCTCAAAATTGACGGGATTCCATTTGCTGCAAAAACTGGTACAGCACAAAACTCAGGAAAAGACCACTCGGTATTTGTTTGTTTTGCTCCAGTAGACAATCCGAAAATTGCTATTGGAATTTTAATTGAAAATGGAGGCTGGGGTTCATCGTATGCCGGACCAATTGCCAGATTGATGATGGAAAAATATCTGAAAGGGGAAATCACTCGACCAGATTTAGAAAAAAGAATGTTAGAAACCGACTTAATACACAAAGGAAAAAATGCAGCGGTCACTGAACAACACTAGTATTTTTTACAATGTGGATTGGATAACAGTCCTCACTTACCTCCTATTAGTAACAATGGGCTGGCTGAATATTTATGCAGCTGTATACAACGAAGAGCATTATGTAATTACCGACATCACACAAAAATATGGCAAGCAATTAATTTGGATTGGAACATCACTAGTTCTTGCATTGATTATTCTCATCATTGATGAAAATTTTTATACTGCATTTGCTTATTTTATTTTTGGCGCTCTACTCCTTGCAAACATTGCCGTTCCTTTCTTAGGTCGAGAAGTCAAAGGAAGCAGCTCTTGGTTTCGATTTGGTGATTTTGGAATTCAGCCTGCCGAGTTTATGAAGTTTGCTGCCAATCTTGCACTTGCAAAATTTTTAAGTAATCAAAATATTAAAATTGCAGATTATAAAAATACATTCATCTCCCTACTTATTATTGGAATTCCTGCCATCATTATTATTAAGTTGCAAAACGAAACAGGATTGGCAATTGTTTTTGCAGCGTTTATTCTTATGCTTTACAGAGAAGGGCTTTCAGTAAACTATCTTATTATTTGCGTACTAGCCGCCATTCTCTTCATTCTTGCTTTGTTGGTTAATAATTTTTATCTCTATGGCATTATTGTTATCCTTTCGGCTATGGCAATGCTATTTTATAAGCGTAGTACAAAAAACATAATCACAGGAGCTGCTATTGCATTGCTTGCTTGTGTGATGGTAAAAGGAACAAGCTCTGTTTACGAACACATGGAACCACATCAAAAAACACGTATTGATGTTTTACTTGGAAGAGGAACTGTTGATTTAAAGGACGAAGGCTACAACGTGAACCAAGCAAAAATTGCCATTGGCTCTGGAGGATTTGCTGGAAAAGGTTATTTGCAAGGAACACAAACAAAATACAATTTCGTTCCCGAACAGGATACTGATTTTATTTTTTGCACAGTGGGTGAAGAATGGGGATTTATTGGGAGCACCATTGTGATTATTCTTCAATTATTTTTAATCATACGAATAATTTTTATGGCTGAACGACAACGTTCTTCTTTCAGTAGGATATACGGATATGGCGTAGCATCCATTTTATTTTTTCACTTAACAGTAAATATAGGAATGACGATTGGGCTTGCTCCTGTAATTGGAATCCCATTGCCTTTCTTCAGCTACGGAGGATCTTCTTTGTGGTCGTTTACAATTCTACTTTTTATTTTTATAAAATTAGATTCAAAAAGACTGCAGATTTTGAGGTAACATACTAAACAATCTTATTTTCTGCTTTCTCTTTAATAATTTCCTGTACTGTACGATTTTCAATTTTACTTTCAAGCCAGGAAATAATATCAAAATACATAAATGCACGTTTTTCGTATTTGTTCTTTTCCAACCTCAGCATTTGTTTTTTTAAGATAACGAATTGTTTTTTTAAATTCCGTTCAGTAGCATCGAAAAACAAATCTTTAAGGAAATGCAAAATGTATTTCTGATACTGACTCAATTGCCCTTTTTTTCTGAAATAACGGTAAGTTGAACGAATGGTTGATTCTACCAAGTAGTCGTTGCCAAGTTCGAAATGGCAAACTAACAACAATATTCTAGTAAAAGAATAAATGTCTTCTCTGAAATCACTTTCTTTTTCGTTATATATTTTATTTAACCACTTAGTGGCTATTTTATAATTGCCGCTGCCTATATACAAACAGGCAATTTTATAGTACAGCAATAAAACGGAGTGTTTATCCAACTTTGGAACAAATTTGTTCAACTCACTTTCTAGAGCGCCCACTATTCGTATTCCAGATTTAAATTCACCCAGCATAAAGTGTCGGTTTATCTCATGTACATAAATTGCTTTAAATAAATTCAAGTTAATGTTTTCGGTAAGCACTAAACTTTTGTTGCGCTTAATGGCTATGAGTTGCTTTTGTGTTTCTGAAAATTCTTTGTATTTATAGAGCTTGTTTTGAACTGCCAACAAGCTGTTTAATGATTTGATATACATTTCCAGTTTATGTCTTTTCATCTCCGGTTGTTCTTCAAACAATTTAACCCAATTTTTAGCATGCTCAAATCCTCTTTTAAAATCTTGACAAAAAAAATAAAATCCAACATAACAACTATTAAGGTATAATTTTTCCTGAAAAGACAACTTCTCAAGTGAAAACTTTGGCATACTGGCATTGAAATAATTTATTACATTTTCTAAATCTTTTTTTGTTTTGATAAATCCTCTTTTAACATAATAAGAATTCAATTTTAGTGAGAGGTTTGAGAACGCATTAATATTTTTAATACTTTCAGCAACAACTTGTGTCTCTAAAACTAACCTATTTACTCTCTCCTCATTCCCATCATCAAATGTTTTAGGAATAACATATTTTTCTAACTCCAAAATTTCAAGTAACAAAACGGCCCTGTCATTTTTAATTGCCATTCTCTTTGCTTTGTCTAACATTTTAACGCATTCTTTATATAAGCATTTATTATATAATATTCTTGAAAAATCAATTAGTTCAGTAATTTTTAGATTTTCCAAATTACTACTGTTACATAATTTCATGCATTTCAATACTTGAACATACAGATGAGCCTTCAAATTAGAAAATTGTTTAGGATTTAAACTTTTTTGTTTTGCCAAAATTTTATTTTCATCATAGACTTTTTGTTTTTCTATTTCATTAAACAAAATGACAAATTTTTTATCTCCAGGGCTACTTAATCGAGAAATATAGATTTTAAAAAAACGTTTTTCTCCTTTAGAAAGCGATTTAATTAAATTAAATAAGTGATAAGATTTTACGTTAGACATTGTAATAATAAATAAGTTAATAATCTTTAATATTGGTCAATATAAGACATTAATTAGCATAAATACTATTTTATACATCGTAGTTAAAATTAATATTAAAATTAATCATAAAACAACTCTCTTTAACATTGTGAAAAAATATTTAACTCAATGAATAACAAAATAAACATTTTTGATACCACCCTTCGTGATGGAGAACAAGTCCCAGGATGTAAATTAAATACTAAAGAAAAAGTAAGAATTGCTATTTTACTAGAATCCTTAGGAGTTGATGTTATTGAAGCTGGATTTCCAATCTCAAGCCCTGGAGACTTCAATTCAGTAGTTGCAATTTCAAAAGCAATAAAAACGACAAGTATTTGCGCCTTAACAAGAGCCATCAAGGGAGACATTGACTGTGCAGCTAAAGCTCTTACTTATGCAAAACGAAAACGAATACATACAGGAATTGGCGCATCGGATATCCACATAAAACACAAATTCAATAGTACAAGAGAAAAAGTATTGGAACAAGGTATAGCTGCCGTAAAATATGCAAAAAAGCATGTTGAAGATGTCGAGTTTTATGCTGAAGATGCCGGTCGCGCAGACAATATTTTTTTAGCTCAATTAGTGGGAGCTGCGATTGCTGCAGGAGCTACTGTGGTAAATATTCCTGACACAACAGGATATTGCCTGCCATCTGAATACGCTGAAAAAATTAAATTTTTAATAGACAATGTTAAAAATATTGATAAAGCAATAATCTCAGCACATTGTCATAATGACCTTGGGCTAGCAACTGCCAACTCAATTTCCGGTGTTTTAAGTGGGGCGCGACAAATTGAATGTACTATCAATGGAATTGGTGAACGTGCAGGAAACACATCACTAGAAGAAGTTGTAATGATTTTAAAAAGCCATAAAGAATTAAATTTCTTTACCAGCATCAACACTCAAAAGATTTATGAAACAAGCCAAGTCGTTTCAGACTTAATTGGTATTTCTGTTCAGCCAAACAAAGCAATTGTTGGAGCAAATGCATTCGCACATTCATCAGGAATTCATCAAGACGGTATGATAAAAAATCGTAGTACTTATGAAATTATAAACCCTACTGATGTAGGAGTAATGAATTCTAGCATAGTTCTCACTGCAAGAAGTGGAAGAGCAGCTTTACGATTTCGATTAGAACAAATAAATCGAATATTTAATAGAGAAGAAATAAATTCGATTTATCCATTATTCTTAAAAATGGCAGATGAAAAAAAAGAAGTAAACGATACAGATCTAATTATTTTGGCAGATAAAGTATCATCATCCATTCAAATAAATAAATTGTAATGAGTAAAACACTCTTTGAAAAAATTTGGGATGCACATGTTGTAAAGAATATTGATGCCGATACAACTATATTATACATTGATAAACACCTAATCCATGAAGTAACAAGTCCCCAAGCATTCAAAGGAATTGAAGACAGAGGGATATCTGTTTTTAGACCGAAAAGTATTCTTGCCACTACAGACCATAATGTGCCAACAATCAATCAACACCTGCCAATAATTGAAATACAATCCAGGTTACAAGTAGAAAAATTAAAAGAAAATTGCTCTAAACACGACATAGAATTATTTGGACTAGGCCATCCCTACCAAGGGATAATTCATGTTATAAGTCCGGAACTAGGAGTTACACTCCCTGGAATGACAATTGTTTGCGGTGACAGCCACACTTCTACTCATGGCGCTTTTGGAGCAATTGCTTTTGGAATTGGGACAAGTGAAGTAGAACAAGTATTTGCTACACAATGTATTTTACAGAACAAACCAAAAACAATGAAAATTGAAATCAATGGCAAATTAAATCAAGCCGTCTTATCAAAAGACATTGTATTGTATATTTTATCAAAAATATCGGCAAGTGGAGCAACAGGATATTTTATTGAATTTGCTGGAGATACAATTAAAAAATTATCTATGGAAGCAAGGATGACTATTTGCAATATGAGTATTGAAATGGGTGCAAAAGGTGGGCTTATTGCACCGGATGAAACAACAATTGCATATATAAATGGTAGAAAATTTGCTCCAAAAAATGCAAAATTTGAAGAAGCGAAAGAATTCTGGAAAACATTGTACTCAGACGAAAATGCGACATTCGATAAAGTTTTTGTCTTTCAAGCAGAAAATTTTAGTCCAATGATTACTTACGGCACAAATCCTGGAATGGGAATTAAAATAGGAGAGCCTATTCCAAAAGAAAATTCTTTTTCAAATGAGTCCAACAAAAAATCTTTCAATAAAGCTATTTCATATATGGATTTTAAAGAAGGGGAAATAATCATGGGCAAAAAAATAAATTTTGTATTTATAGGAAGCTGCACAAATTCAAGAATTGAAGATCTAAGAATTGTAGCTCGATATGTAAAAGGAAAAAAGAAGGCAGAAAATGTGTATGCCCTAATTGTACCAGGGTCGCAACAAGTTGCAAAGCAAGCAAAAGCTGAAGGATTAGACAAAATATTAATAGAAGCCGGTTTTGAGTTAAGAGAACCAGGATGTAGCGCATGCTTGGCTATGAACGAAGACAAAATTCCTGCGGGCGAATATTGTGTATCAACATCTAACAGGAATTTTGAAGGAAGACAAGGACCCGGATCGAGAACATTACTAGCCAGCCCTTTAACAGCAGCAGCAGTAGCAATAAACGGATATATTTCAGACCCAAGAATAATTTTATAACTAAAACAAAATGGAAAAAATTACACTCATAACATCTAAAATAGTTCCGCTAAATATAGAGGACATTGATACTGACCAAATAATTCCTGCACGATTTTTAAAATCTACTGTGAGAGAAGGATTTGGGAAACAACTTTTTTATGATTGGCGTTTCAATTCGTTGAATCAACCATACACTAGCTTTGTATTAAACAATGAACCCGAAGGGAGCATTTTGGTTGCAGGGAAAAATTTTGGGTGTGGTAGTAGCAGAGAGCATGCTGCGTGGGCGTTATACGACTATGGCTTTCGTGTAGTCATCTCCAGCTTTTTTGCAGATATTTTTAAAAACAATGCACTAAATAATGGTATACTTCCAATCCAAGTGTCGGAAAAAATGCTGCAAATTATTTTTGACTTGTTTGAAAAAAATAAAAAAATTGAAATTCAAATTAATTTACCTGAACAACTCATTGAAATAAAAGAAGCGGGAATAAAAGAAAACTTTGAAATCAATCCATATAAAAAATCATGGTTAATAAATGGCTTTGATGACATTGATTATCTTCTTAGTTTGAAAGAAAACATAGAAGAATATGAGAAAAGAAGTGCTTATCTCAATCTTTTGAAATATTAAACTATCGTATTCAAAAATAATCTATTGACTAACCCACAAAAACTGATGAAAAAAAATATTGCTGTATTACCAGGTGATGGAATCGGGCCAGAAGTAACGGCCCAAGCTATTAAAGTATTAAAAGCAGTAGAAAAAAGATTTAATCACACATTTGAATTTGAGGAAGGATTAATTGGTGCAGTTGCTATTGACAAAACAGGGAATCCGTTTCCAGAAGAAACTCTAAAACTCTGCAAAAAAGCAGATGCAATATTATTTGGGGCCATCGGAGATCCCAAATATGATAATAACCCTAGCGCAAAAATTAGACCCGAACAAGGTTTACTAGAAATGCGCAAAAACTTAAATCTTTTCGCAAATATTCGCCCAATAGTGAGCTATAAAAATCTGGCTCATATTTCACCGCTAAAAAAAGAAATTGTTTCGGGAGTTGACTTTGTGGTTTTTCGTGAGCTTACTGGGGGAATTTATTTTGGAGATAAGGGGCGAAATGAACATGGAACTGAGGCATTTGATATCTGCTCATACAATGAAGAAGAAATATTAAGAATCACTCACTTGGCTTTTGAAGCAGCAAAAGAACGAAGGAAAAAAGTTACCCTCGTGGACAAAGCTAATGTTTTAGAAACCTCTAGATTATGGAGAGAAACTGTGCAAAAATATGCCAAACAATTTCCAGAGATTGAACTAGAATTGATGTATGTCGATAATGCAGCGATGAAAATAATTCAAAATCCAAAGCATTTTGATGTTATTCTAACAGAAAACATGTTTGGTGATATCATTACGGATGAAGCATCTGTAATTACAGGATCTCTTGGAATGCTACCTTCGGCCTCCGTGGGAAGTAGTGTAGCTTTGTATGAACCCATTCATGGGTCTTACCCGCAAGCTGCAGGAAAAAACATTGCAAACCCAATTGGTTCAATTTTATCAGCCGCAATGATGTTGGACCATTCTTTTCATATGCACGTTGAAAGTGCTTTTATTACTCGTGCAGTAAAAGACTGTATTGATATCGGTTTTTTGACACAAGACCTTTTACAGGAAAACTATTTTTCCACTTCCGAAGTTGGCACTAAAATTTCAGAATTAGTTTTCAATGAGATTTATGAATTAATATGATAAAATTTTGACGTTGTAATTTAAAATTATTTTAATCCACTTATTTATGGTATATTTATAGCTAATTGATAAATTATTTAATTTTTAGTTATTGCTGAAATAAAAAACATATAAAACGATTTGACTCCTCACGAAGTAACGTTGCTGAAATAAAAAAACACTCATGAAAACAATAGCTTCAATAACAGGAGTTACCACATACGTTCCCGATTATATTCTTACAAACGAAGAACTTGAAAACACGGTTGAAACCACCAACGAATGGATTATGAGCCGTTGTGGCGTGAGTGAGCGAAGAATACTAAAAGACAAAGACAAAGCAAGTGCCTATATGGCTGCCGAAGCAGCTAAAAAATTATTGATTAAGAAAAACATTTCTCCATTAGATATCGAACTGATTATTGTAGCCACCATTACCCCCGATTACCAATATCCTGCAACTGCAAATATTGTTTCAGAGATGATTGGTGCAAAAAATGCATGGGGCTTCGATATACAAGCTGCCTGCTCTAGCCTTTTGTCAGCATTACAAACAGCTTCAAAGTTTATTGAAAGTGGAACCCACAAAAAAATATTAGTAATTGGTTCCGACAAAATGAGCTCTGTTGTGGATTACACTTGTCGCAAAACATCCATTCTTTTTGGCGATGGTGCCGGTGCAATTCTGCTAGAACCTTCTAAAGATGAAACAGGAATTATAGATGCAAAACTATATGCTGATGGTAGTGGCCTTAAACAACTCTATCAACCAGGCGGTGGAAGCATGATGCCACCTACTTTAGAATCAGTTGAAAATAAACAACATTATATCCAGATGGATGGCAAATCGGTTTTCAAATTTGCTGTTGTAAAAATGGCAGATGTTGCCGAGGAAATGATGCAGAGAAATAATTTAACTGCTGATGATATTGCATTTTTAACACCTCATCAGGCTAACAAACGAATTATTGAAGCAACTGCTAACCGCATGGGTGTTACGATGGATAAAGTAATGATGAACATTCATAAATACGGAAATACAAACTCTGCCACCATTCCCCTTTGTTTAGCTGAATGGGAACATAAATTAAAAAAAGGGGATAATGTTATTCTTACCACTTTTGGAGCAGGATTTACCTGGGGCGCTATGTATGTGAAATGGAGTTATTAACAGTTCGCTTCTTCGGTGATCTTTCATTTTTATATTTCTTCTCTAAATATTCAGTCTCTTTGGGACAATAAATAATTTTCAAAAAAATATATCTTCTTTTAAAAAAGGACAAGGAATCTATTTGTATGAAATCAAATCGAAAACAAATATCTTAAAGACCGGAAAAGTTCTTATCCAGTAAATACTAATCTTGATTTTATAAAAAAAGGCTTTCCATAACGGAAAGCCTTTTTTAATTTAAACGGGTTTATCTTAGTAACCAAACTTTGTTAAGTGTTCTACTATGTTTGCGTTTTCTTTTAATGCATTGTAAACTTCATAGTCAACACGTGGTTGAATGTTTTGCATTTGTGATTTTTGCGGACCAGTATAGTCTTTTAAAACTGGAGCATCCATTACAGATTCAACAAACACAACAACAACACCTTCTTTACCAACAATTGGTCTGCTCATTGTTTTAGCTTTCATAGTAGAAACCGTTCCCATCACAGCTGGTTCGCTGTTTGAACCCGGGATTTGGTTGGTCATAAAGTTTACATTTGGTGCTTGCTCAACCGGTAGTTTCATTGCAGCTCCAATTGCATCAATGTTTGCATTACCCGCCATTGCAGTAGTGAATTCTTTTGTGAAAATTTCTGCTTTTTTATTTTGAATCACTTTTGCAGTTACTTGCTCTTTCACTTGCTCAATTGGCGCAATTCCTTTTTCTCTCACGTCAGTAATAACAGCTACAATGTATTTGTTACCATATTCCTGAGGATCAGAAACTGTTCCTAATTTATTGTCGTATGCCCAACGAATCAATGGTTTTGGTGAATCAATTCCAGCAATTGTTTTGTCGCTTTCTTTTAATTTTTCAGTTACGCGTTTGTCCATCTTCTGATCAACAACTGCTTTTTGAAACAATTCGTTTGTGTTGTTTTTTCTTGAAAACTCTTCAGCCAATGCATAAATCATTTGTTTAGTTTTGCTGCTTGCTTCCAGTTTCACTTCAATAGAGCCAACTTGTACTTTCTTTTGTGAACCTTTTGTATCCAACACTTCCATTAAGTGATATCCAAAATTAGATTCAACAATAACCAAGTCTCCTTTTTTACCATCTAGACCAGCATTTTTGAAAGGGTCAACAAAACCACTCTTAGCATTTAACCAGCCGTAGTCTCCACCTTTACCCATATACTCTTCACCTTCTTTTTTATTCGGAGGCATTTTTTTACCACCATCGTCAGAGAATTTCTCAACGAAGTCAGCAAATTTTCCACCTTTTTTAAGTGCTCCTAACAAACTGTCAGCTTTCGCTTTTGCTTGTTCTTTAGTACGCGTGATGGAAGGATCAGCACCTGAATCTTTGTAAGCAAGTAAGATGTGACGAACTTTTGCTGAATCGGCTGAAATTTTACTAGCCAATAGTTTAGACACTTTTAATGAACCGTTTTCTTCATACGGACCAACCACTGTTCCAACTTCTGATTTGAACATTGTTGTATCAATAAAAGGAGAAATAGTTCCTGGAGTGTGGAATGATTGATCAAAGTTTCGCAATTCAGATTCTGCAACAATGAATGTTGAATCTTCTGCAAACGATTTTGCGACTTTAAAATCATTTGCAATATTTTGCAATATTTTTTTCGACTCAGTGATATCTTCTTCAGAAGGAACAATTTCGTATGCAACATATTCCATCACACGTGATGCTTCTTGCTTGTATTCGTTTTGATGAGCAGTATAATATGCATTCAACTCATCTGCTGTTGCCTTGATCGTGCTATCCGCTAACAATTTGTAGTTTTTAAGAACATAACGAATGTTTGCATTTGTATTTTGTGCAATGTACTCGCGCTTTGCAGCAGAAGTAGTAACATACAATCCTTTTTTAATTAAGTTATTATATTTTTCAATGATGCGCACTTGACGAACATATTCTTCCAATTGCAACCATTGTTGTTCTTGTTCATCTGTCATTGCTGCTGTAAATTCACGAATTTTTGCTGGATCAATCTGACCAGTTTGTGCATTTGCAAACATCGGAGACACTTGTCCTGTTTTAGGGTCGCTTAAATTTCTAACCAAAGCAGCATGAGGATGAGTAACCATCAAATCGTATAGTTCATCATCAGAAATAGATATTCCTAATTTCTCATACTCTTTCAACATCACTTGTTCATTGATCATCTGGTTCCAAACCTGTTGAACAATTCCATCTTTTTCCTCTGGAGTTAAAGAAGCTTTTTGACTGTTACGCAGTTGAGTATTTTCAGCTTCATCTACTTTATTTTTAAAAAGATTAATGTCGATTGAGTTACCGGCAATTTCTCCAACTGTGGTTTCCGCACTTGAGAACATAGAACCTTGTCCACCAAAAAAATCGGTTAAAATAAATGCCAAAATTGCTAATCCAACAATTCCAACCAACAATCCCGAACGCTTACGCAAACTTTCTAAAACACTCATATATTTAATTTTTAATAATTGTTATAATCCTAAATTTTACGAATAGCCAATTACTATTCATTAACAGGGTTGCAAATATAAGATTCTTAGCGAAATCTTAAAAGTTTTTAAGAAAAAGGTTTGTAAACGTATCTTACTGATAATTAATTACTTGTATCCACAATCTTTAAATTTACCTGTTCTATCCGTGTTCGGGTAACGGCAATAGTGGTAAATACAAAGTTCTCTATTCGAATTTCCTCATGAATACGGGGGATGCTTTCATGGTAATGCATGATTAATCCACCCAAGGTTTCAACATTATCGAGTATGGGTAAATTAAGGTTGTATTTGCCATTTATATAATCGGTTTCCAAACGTGCAGAAAATATGTACTCATTTTCGCTCACTTGCTTATCAATCATTTCTTCTTTGTCATGTTCATCTTCTATTTCTCCAAAAATTTCTTCCATTACATCTTCCATCGTCAACATTCCGGATGTTCCACCAAATTCATCTACGACTACTGCAATACTTTTGTGTTGCTGAATAAAAATTGTCAGCACTTCACTTGCTGCCATCGATTCTGGAACAATGCTTACGGGCAGTAAAATACTTTTTATACTTTGTGGGTTTTTGAAAAGTTCTTTTGAATAGATGTATCCAATAATATTATCGATGCTTTCTGAAAAAATTAAAATTTTTGATAATCGTGTTTGTACAAACTTTTGTTTCAGCATCTCTATACTATCATTCACATCCAAAGCGATGATTTCTGTACGTGGAACCATGCATTCACGGGCTTTCACGCTAGAAAAATCCAAGGCATTCTGAAAAATTTGTATCTCATGGTCCATGTCTGCTTTTTTCTCGATGGATGTGGAAGTTCCTTCTCTAACATAATTATCCAAATCAATCATTGTGAAAGCAGCATTTTCTTTTTCAATTTTTAATCGGAATATTTTTTTTAAAATGAATTCTGAAAATCCAATCGTAATCATTACAATCGGGTATAGTAAGCCGTAAACGATTGTTAGTGGAAATGCAAACAGCGACAATGTTTTGTTAGGATTTATTCTGAAAAGATTTTTAGGTAAAAACTCAGCTGTAACTAAAATCAACATGGTGGAGAGAAAAGTAGAGAGCAATAAGATTCCAATTTTATAATTATGAGAAATAAATTGTCCTAGAAATCCTTCTAACTGCTCATCCATATAGATTCCAAAAATGACCAGAGAAATATTATTTCCCAACAACATGGTTCCTAAATAACGAGAAGGATATTTATTAAAGTGAGCAAGAATTTTCGCAGAAAAAGTTCCTTGTTTATTTTCCAACTCAATGCGAAGCTTGTTGGAAGTAATAAATGCAATTTCGAGTCCGGAGAAAAAAGCCGAAGCAAGCATTGCAAAAAGGATAATAATTGTACTTTCCAATTTATTTTTTTTGTTCTTTTTGTTTTTGTATAGCTTCGTGTTTCATCCGTTGTTTACGTCTAACGGCATACATTAATCCACTAGCAAGGAAGAATACTAAAAAGTAAATAGCGCCTTTATTGTCACCAATGATGGTGGAATAAATACACATGATTATTCCGATGCAACCCATGAATAACCATACAAGTTCTAATATTCTAAATGTTTTGTTCATTGTTTTATCGTTGTTCTGTTAAAATATTAATCTCTTATAAGTCGGCTTACTAGCGTTTGCACATTTGTTTCCTTTCTCTTCCACCCAACCAAATGCACTTTTTCCTTATTACTTAATTACCTAGCCACCCAATCACTCTTTCTTTTCTCCCGGAGCCAAATCAGCATCCTTAATATCAAATGTTCCTGTCACATTTTTAATTTCGTAAACCGAAAAATCCTGATCAGCTTCCATTCCATCGCCACAAATCACTTGGTCTTTGGTTGTGATTTTTACAAATTTATCGGTGTAAATTTTTTTTGTGAAAGCATTCCAAGTAAGCTGTTCGGTATTTAACTTTTCTCCTTTTTCGTTTATCACAATCACATTCCCTTTGGCTTCCATTTTCTCCATTACACCATTTCCATTGTCGTAACCAATACCATAGTCGGCTGTTAATTTTGTTTGCTCTTTTTTATCCTTTTGAAAAAACACAATGTTCATTCCGATGGGCAATTCCATGTATGGTTTTTTTCCTCCGTAATTATCAATTTGTGGTGCTTTTAAAACTGCACGCACAATAGCTGAATCACTGTAGATGTATTCTGCATTTTTACTTGATTGAATGGGCAATGCTTTTTCAGCTTCAGAAGTAATTGAATTCACAACAGCGATATCGTTTTCACAAGCCAAAATGCTTATCAAAATAAAACATGAAAAAAGAATATGTGATTTTTTTTTAAACATGATATTTTGTTCTTACTTCGCAAACACTTCGACTCCGCTCAATGTAACAACTCAGATGTCGGTCTGAGCGGAGTCGAAGAATTTAATTTTGGCAAAACTTTTGCCTTAAAATTAATCAAACTTCGGTTTCTGGAACCATCTGTCGTTTATAGTAAATGCAACTGAGGCTTTTATGAAATTTTCTTTTATAAGTCCGTTTGTTAATGTTCCTCTTTGTCCAACTTCTACACCAATGTTCACCATTGAGAAGCTTTGTAAAATATAACTTCTCCCAACAGGAAAACCAAAACCGATACTTCCTGCATATTCATTTAAAGGAGTTGATTTTAATTCCAATGCTGTTTGCATATACCTAACACCAATACGATAATGGGTACGTTTAAAATAAGTAGCATTTGGTTTTGGATCGGGAATAAATTGAAAGCCCAAAGAGGTGCGCATCGTATTTCGTAATGCTTGTGTTTGCCCAAATGCACTATAAGCACTCCAATTCTGAATTGCAAAATCGGCAGCAATCATTATTCTGTCTCCTTTTTTAATTCCAATTCCAAATCCAAAAGAAAGCGGGATAGCAATTGTTCCTTTATTTCCCTTTGTATTTTCAATGGTATCTTTTACAATTTCATAACCCAAAGAGTTGTTGAAATAACTGTAAGAAAGACTATCAATGGTTGCATCTAAATTTGTTTGTGAAGAAAATGTAAAACCCATCATCAATTTCACATTTTCTTTTAAGTCGCGGAATTTATAAGGCTGACAAGTATCCAATCTTTTAGTAGAATCAGGATTCAGAATCCAATTTTTGTATTTTAATGAATCGAACGAGTAAGACATTTGCATTCCATAATCAAAATACAAACCGTCTACTCTAGTATTTGTTCCAGTGCGTGTATTGAATGCATAAATGGTGGAAGGAAAAACAGAACGTCTTGTATTTTCTATATTTCCAAAAAGGTAAGATGCGTTTGCTCCCAATGCAACACTTTGCATCAAGCGTTTGCGGTTATAAGTTTTACGAATTTTTTGTCTGTCCTCAAAATTTTCTTTGCAAGTTTTTAATGTTCCGTCTGCATGCTTCAGCGACAATAATGTTTTGTATTTATCCGACATAAAATACATTCGTGGCACTCCATAAAATGGTTTTATTCCATTCCCAAAATACACTTGATTGATTCCACCTGTACCTTGATACAAATACTTTACAGTCCCTACATTTGCAACATCTTGTTCATCCGAAATTTTGTATCCAACTGCACTGAAAGGAATAAGTCCGACACTTGCTCCCCACCATTTTTTAATTGGGAAAGCCAAAGCGATGTGTGATAAAGAAGCATTGTTCACTGTTTTTCTCTCGGTGGAATTCTGCAAGGTTAAACGGTTGTAATTAGCACCCAGTTCGGCTGTTACCAAACGCATATTTGTATACGAAGCGGGATTTCCATTATTGATAAAGAACATAGAAGTACTATCATTGTGCATAGCAATGTAAGTTCCGCCAAGACTAAAACCTTGTCCGAATCCTTTTACATTCACATCACCAACACCATAGCGCGAATAAGGAGAACTGGTAACTTGTGCTTTTGCAGTATTTGCAAAACACAAAGTAAGAAGCAATAAAATTATAGAGAGATTTGATTTAAGGTTACTCCATTTGCAAACAATCATTCCTATCACTTAATTCGATTTAAATTGTACTCTAAAATTACGTTCAATCCTTTGAGGATTAAATTTTGGTCTGCAAAGATGCTGTTTTTTAACCGTTTCTCAAAAAAATTAACATCTCCCCCCGTTAAAACCACTTTAATATCGGGATATTGCTCTTTATACTGAGTTATTATCCCGTCAATCTCAGCCACAGCACCATTTTGAGCTCCCGAAACTATGCTTTCGTTGGAGTCTTTTCCTATGAGAATCTCTGCTTTTTCATCAACTTCTAATAACGGCAAACGGGATGTAAAAGTATGCATGGCTCTAAATCGCATTTGAAGCCCTGGAGAAATACCACCACCAAGGTATTCGTTGTTATTTGTGATAAAATTATATTTGATACAGGTCCCGGCATCTATTACTAAGACGTTTGAGTTAGGAAAAAAGTTGTTTCCTCCCACAGCACCTGCTAATCTGTCGCTGCCCAAGGTATGTGCCGATTTATAGAGATTTTTTATGGGTACGGGAGTATCTGCATTGAATAAAAGTACTTCTACTTTCCAGCGGAGTTTTTCCAAAAAAGGCTCTATTTCATTGACAACAGAGGCGAGTATGCAATTTTTTATGGGATATTTTTCAAGGATTCCTGAAGCAAGTAATTCGGTAGTGGAATCGTAAACAAAAAAGTGTTTGAGCTCACCTCTTTCAAAAATGGCTGCTTTCACACGGGTATTGCCTATATCTATAACTAATTGCATGAAGCAAAACTAATGATAATTTGGCTATAAATAGGGAAAGTAGTGGCAATCAATTTTTGATTTTAGATATGGATTCTGCTTTTCATTTACTTTATTTCTTTGTGGCTTCAAAAAAATATTATGCTTAGGATAAGCGTTCTTAGCTCCGTTAATTTCCTCTTTTTCTTTTTGCTTGAACAAAAAGAAACAAAAATTCAAGTCTGGACGATTCCTTCCCGCCTCTCCCCCTTTTCAGAAAAATCTAAGCAAAAAAACTAAAGTTTTTGCTAAGATTTTGTACTGAAAAGGACGTTCACCCCTTGGCGGCATCGCGTCCAGACATGGCTTACCCGCATCTCCGAAAGTTTACTTGGCTTAAAATCAAGCTGTTTAGAAAAACGCAGAATTCAGTAATATTTTTTTGAGAACTAAAAATAATGTTTACATTTGCCCTCCCAATTGCAATAGCTGTTGGGAGCGTTGGTACCCTAGCTCAGTTGGTAGAGCAAAGGACTGAAAATCCTTGTGTCACTGGTTCGATCCCAGTGGGTACCACCAAGTGGGGGATGTCAAAAATTAATTTTGACTCCCCCATTTTTATTTTCGCTACATCCCTTACCAGTTGGGCAATGTAGCGAAATACAGAATTTACTTTTGTGGTTCGACACTCCCCATTTTTCTTACTAAAGCAAATTCCCTCCGGAAATAGCAAGTTTTGAAATATTTGCTTTTCCTTATATGCCAGAAATCGCCACACTGTCGGGAGTTTTGCGGTAAATTCAATTGTCTTTTTTACGCATTCTTCAAGGTTCGACACCTTTTTTACCGTTTTTAGGAGTCCCTTCTCCATTTCCATTTTTTCAACTTTGGCCTCCTCGGTAAATTCAGTATATAATTCAAGGGTAATCTCTTCTTTTTTCAACCGTTCCTTATACCTTTCTATCTTCTTGTCTATTTCAGTAATTTGGCGCCTTACAGCCCCTTTGTCGCCTTCTTTTTCCTTGTTGCCGCTATTATAGGTTGTTATCATTTGGTTCGCTATAAGGGACTCAAAGCCTTCATGCCCTGAAAGGGTAAGGTATTCCAGTCCAGACTCGAAAACACCGTGTAATTCCTTTGCGCTTTTGTTATTACAGCAACCCTTGGTATTGCACTTATAGTAAGGGAGATTTTTAGCTTTTACTATATAACCCCTCATAGGTTGGTAGCAATGCCCACATTTCAGAAAGCCTTTTAACGGAATAATTTCATTCTCTTCATGGCAAGAATAACCGTACCTATTTTCGCTTAGGATATCATTTACTTTCAAAAATATTTCTTTCGGTATCAATTTTTCGTGGTTGCCTTCAACAACTTTTCCGCCTAAGGCTGAGTGAGCCATTAATCCACAATAAAATGGGTTTCTGAAATAACCTGATAATCGCTTCTCATCTAAAATCAAACCTCGCTCGGCAAGGCGTTCTGAAATCAATGTATGTGTTATCCGTTCGTTCGCTTTCCAATAAAATGCTTTTTGTAAAAGCTTACCCTTTTCATTCAAAACAATTTTTCGCTTTCCGTTTACTTTTATTTCGTCATAACCATAAGGAGCTTTATGACACCACTCGCCTCTTATTAACGACTCTTTAACTCCCGCCATACATTTTTCTTTTCGGAGTTGGTTATCATATTGAGAAAAGATGATTTGAATGTTTTGTTGAAAATCGCCACTTGAAGTTGAAGCGTCTCCAGGTTGAGTTACTGCTACCAAAAATATACCCTCGTTTCTTAATTGGTCTTTTATGTAAATTGCATTTGCTCCGGATCGTGAAAATCTATCTACGCTATAAACAATAATGTAGGTAATTTTTTCTCTGCTCTTTTTTACAAAAGAAAGCATCCGGTTAAATTCTTTTCGCTCATCGGTTTTTGCACTTTCGTAAGTCCCACCGAAAAGCCCCATCGTAACGTAATTGTTTTTTCGGGAATATTCTTCACAAGCTTTTCTTTGGGTATCTAAACTATAACCTAGTTCTTGCTCCTTACTGGATACCCTTGTGTAAATAACACAATTGTTTGTTCGCGTTAAAGCTTTTGATTGCCCCTTTGCAAACTGATTAAATAAAATGTGTTCACTCATGCTGCTTTTTTTATTGGTTGGTATTTATCTATTGAAATGATATTTTCATTTTCATTCTTTTGTTGTTCCTCCACTTGTTGTTTGTGAAGGTTGTACATCAGGTTACAGTAGGTTTTTATAAAATCAACAACTTCCTTTGCTTGTTCATCGGTTAAATGAGTTAAGCCTTCGGTGTTTTTTACTTCTTCTACCGTTATCTCTGAATCCCTTGTCCAGTCTATTTTTTCGCTATTTATATCAAGCATTTTTATATCAATTGAAAGTTACGTACAGTGTTTGGCAACACCTCCTAATTGTAGCAATAGTTATCTACTTCGGCAGATAAAGCCGAAAGGATTTGGATGTTTCAAACTAATAATGCATACTCTTAAAGCCCCCTGTTTAAGACGTGTTTAGGAGTCATTAATAGGCACAAAGCCTAAAAAACACAAAGAATTATTAACTCCGAAAATTAGCCTCATCATCGGGAGCGAAAGTATGGCGGGGGGGTGAGAGGCTTTCCGAAAGCGTTGTTACTGCGTTAACTCACGAATCGAAATCTTAGGAAATGTGTTTCTGATTTAAGATGAGTGATACTGGAGAATGAATCAGCACGAAACGCTACAAAGCGCAGACAAGCGTTAAATTAATTTGCAATGATTTGATGAAGGAGTTATGATGGATCTTATGCTGTATAGCATGCGGAAGCGATGATGAAGTAATGTGTAGGGATATGATGTGATGGCGTTGGTCATGGTGTATATTGAAATAATTTGTTACCAATCCCTATTTCTTTTTAATTTTGCATATTAAAGTGAATGAAACCTCAAATATATTAAACCCAAATAACTGGACTAAAATCTATGCAGACGAGTTATATGGCTTTGCTATGAGCAGAACCAGTAATACGGAACTGGCAGAGGATTTGGTACAGGAAACTTTTTTAGCAGGGTTAAAGTCCTTAGAAAATTTTAAAGGAAATAGCTCTGAAAGAACATGGTTGTTTGCAATTTTGAAATTTAAAATAGCAGACCATTACCGTAAAGCTTCCACTAAATATGAAAT
>Ga0163148_10002310_pt1 | contig 23044 bp, 20 predicted proteins | sample OliLakLV19MP7P2_FD_148606 | JGI IMG/M metagenome (GOLD analysis project Ga0163148, IMG submission 148606) | Freshwater microbial mat bacterial communities from Lake Vanda, McMurdo Dry Valleys, Antarctica- Oligotrophic Lake LV.19.MP7.P2 | ecosystem: Environmental > Aquatic > Freshwater > Lake >...
TTTGGCGAGCATAAAAAATCTGCAAGGTTTTCACTATAAATATCCACTTTCTTGCAGATTTATAAAAGCCCATTCATCCTATATCATTCGTATTTACATACGCTACAGGCTTTTTAAGGGAAGACTAAATAACATGATTGATTGCCAATTAAACCGCTTAACAATCCTGCATTCTGTTTATGAAAACTGTAGCCATCATTCCCGTGCAACCTCACCTTATAAAAAATTGAAACCTCGCTTGCACCAAAACATTGGGTCGCGGCTGGCCGGCAATGAATTTAGAAATATTTAATGCAACCGAAGTTTTATCACTAATGATTCCGCTAAAGTCCGTGCGAAAAACGGAAAATTTATCATTAATTGAAATAAAGAAAATAGTAGACTTCTACATTATCAAGGTAGGCACCATCAAAACCAGCATCGATTATTCTTTTAATATAGGAGTTGTCATTTCCGTATATGATACCCTTCCATTCATCATCCCAAAATTTTACCCAAATCTCATTATCATACCCATCATATCTTTTTTTGAGCCAGTTCGGACGATGCAATTTCCAACTGCCTTTCCAGTAATAGCGGTAGTTTTCTGCGGCTCCAACATTGATATAAGAAATGGCCAATCGCTTACCTCCATTCGATTTTACTTTTAGTCTTGCTATTTCATCTGCTGTAAATGCATCATCTTCAAAAAATAAATCAATCAACACCACATCATAATTAGTGGCCTCCAAAGCCACTATCATCTCTTCTTTTGAAGAATAGTTATCGGTACTTATCAGATATAAATAGTTTTTAGCTTGAGTCAATGATGTTATATCCCCTGTATTTTCATTCGTGATAAAATTGGGAATGAGAATGTAATCATGATTATCATGTGCCCGTGGAAAAGACAAAAACCCTTCATCGCTATTTTTTTGGATAGACGTTGCAATATTTGTATCATCTAACACATAGTCTGCAACTAAAACTGGTTTAAGAGGCTGGACTGTGCGACACATACTTAATCTTTCCTGATCTGCATTGGCTACTTCATCATAAAACAATTCTTCAATTCCAAATCCATCGATCGCGCTCATGTACGAAGCCTTCAAGCCATCAGCAGGATCGAGATAAGAAAACGCAAGTTCAACACCATTCTGCGGAATGATAATAAAATCAGAATCCTGTTGTCGACTGTAATTTGAAATATCGATAACAAACTGTTGCATCCTTTCACCCGCCTTGTCCGATCGTTTCTCTTTGCAGCTTGCTAGACAAATGATACAAAGTAAGGCCACAAAAGATTCTATTTTAACCATTTAATAGCGAGTTATTGCATTTGATTTTGATATTTCCACGTGCATATTGCAATATACATTAATAACCAGCCTTATATTGTGGATTAGATTAACTATGATTAACACAAAAGTTACGCATGTTTACTCAAGCCTATCTTTTCATAAAAGTGGGCAAGGTGAAAAAGTCTTACTGCTCTTTCATGGATTTGGCCAATACAAACAAATCTTTAATGAGTTAACTTCTGAGCTACAATCTCATTACACATTTTATTCATTTGACTTATTTTTTCATGGAACCAGCGAGTGGAATCATGGGGAGCAAGCCTTGGAAAAAGAAACCTGGCGAGCTATCATGCAACAATTTCTTAGCGAAAATAAAATCGAAAAATTTAGTCTATTGGGTTTTAGCCTGGGCGGAAAATTTGCTTTGGCCACACTTGAGTTATTTCCAGAGAAGGTTGAACGCATTTTCCTTCTGGCACCTGATGGCATTAAAACTAATCGGTGGTATAGCTTGGCTACCTACCCACTTTTATTGAGACGATTATTCAAGAGTATGATTCTAAAGCCAAATCGTTTACACAAAATTGCTGGAGCATTACAAAAACTGAATCTTGTTGATAAAGGCTTACTTCGGTTTGCTGAATCGCAAATGGATACCCAAGCCAAGCGCGAACGTGTTTATTATTCGTGGGTGGTTTTCCGACATCTCAAATTTGACATGAGAACTATTTCACATTTAATAAATAACAACTCAATCAAGCTTACTTTAATTGTTGGTCGATATGATAAAATAATTACGGTCAAAAACATGGATCGGCTCTTACGTTATGTTAAAAACCACCAATTGGAAATACTGGAAACAGGACATAATGGAACAATCCCTAAAAGTATTTCTTTGATAAAGTCGGTTTAGTTTTTAAAATTTTTTATTACTTTTATATCAACAAAACTTTATAGCTATGTCAAAAGGAATGGACGTTAAGAAATCAGAAAAGAAAAAGCCGCTTAAAACTTTGAAAGAAAAGCGAGCTGAAAAAAAAGCGAAAAAGGGTTAAGCCCAATTCGTTATGACTAAGCTCTCCACTGGGGAGCTTAGTTTTTTTATACTTACTTCACTCCCATGCGTATTGTTTTTTTGTTGCCCTTTTAATTCTTTTACAAGAAACCCTCAGAAGTCAGGATTTTAATCTTTACTCAAAAGAGGCCTACACATCACCATCTGTCGAACAACTAACTTTCCGGCTCTATAGTTGTTATTCTACAATGCCCCATAGATAGCTATTGGGGCAATGCTAATCTTGATCGCAGCACCTCACCTATTACATTGACGTTCGATTATACAAAACCGGAAACAAGTGCGTTAAAAAATGCAATCGCGCTGGTAAAGAAAATTCAGAAAGAAGAAGGTGTTGATAGCAAACGAACCTACATCACCGGACTATCAATGGGTGGCATGGGAACCTTCGAAGCAATATCGCTATCCAGCGCTATTTTCTGCAGCTGTGCCGATTTGTGGTGGTGGAGACGTGATTCAATATGATAATCGCATAAAGAAAATTCCCTTTCGGGTATTTCATGGTGCTGCAGATGCAGTTGTTGATGTAAATGAATCAAGACGAATGGTAAAGAAACTTGAATCCCTAAAAGTCAACATACTTTACAAAGAATATACGGATGTAAACCACAACAGTTGGAACAATGCATTCGCTGAGTCTGACTTTCTCAGTTGGATGGTTAGCTACAAAAAATAAGGTATAGCAAAGAGATTGAAAACTACCTCAGGAATCTCCATGAAATCCCTGAAAAGGTTCCTATTTTTGAGCTTACAAACACCACTATGATTGTCTTCTTTCGGGCTCTCGATTCCACAATTTTTGCGGTAGGATTGTCTCAACATTTTGATACTCAAGACTATGAAAAACTAATCTGGCTGTTTGGCGGAGCAAAACCACTTGACGAAAAATCGATTAGTAGTTTTTTTATCGGTCCCCGCAAGGAGATGATTACCCCCTGGAGCACGAATGCAGTCGAGATTACCCAGACTATGGGCATAAGTGGCATTGCCCGAATAGAAGAATTTTTTGAAGTTGATAGTGAGTCGGCTAGTCACGACAAGATGCTGCAACGTCTTTATAAAGAATTGGATCAAGATTTATTTACGGTCCGCCATACACCAGAACCAATCATTGAAATTGAAGATCTTAAATCGTTTAGCGAACAAGAGGGATTAGCATTGAGCCAGGAAGAAATCGATTACCTGAATGATGTGAGTTGGAAACTCGGGCGCAAACTAACGGATAGTGAAGTGTTCGGTTTCTCGCAGGTTAACAGCGAACACTGCCGCCATAAAATTTTTAACGGCACGTTTATTATTGATGGTAAAGAAAAAGAATCTACCCTGTTTCAATTAATCAAAAAGACCTCCAAAGAAAATCCAAATTATATTGTCTCAGCTTACAAAGACAATGTTGCATTTATTAAAGGACCTTCGGTTGAGCAGTTCGCTCCTACGCGTCAGGATATTCCTGATTATTTTAAAATTGAAGACTTCGATTCAGTCATCTCCATAAAAGCGGAGACCCATAACTTTCCAACAACTGTTGAGCCGTTCAATGGAGCGGCAACGGGTGCTGGTGGCGAAATTCGTGATCGACTTGCTGGTGGCAAAGGTTCATTACCGTTGGCCGGAACTGCCGTTTACATCACATCTTATCCAAGATTAGAAAACGGCCGCCCGTGGGAGAAAAAATTTGAAGCCCGCAAATGGCTTTATCAAACTCCTGCCGAAATTTTAATCAAGGCATCGGATGGAGCTAGCGATTTTGGAAATAAGTTTGGTCAACCCCTTATTGGTGGAAGCGTTTTAACATTCGAACATTTTGAGAACAATAAAAAATTCGGATTCGATAAAGTAATCATGCTTGCCGGTGGTGTTGGGTATGGAAAAGAAAAGGATAGTAAAAAAGAACATCTGAAAGCTGGCGATAAAATTATTTTGCTTGGCGGAGATAATTATCGCATCGGGATGGGTGGCGCGGCTGTGTCTTCAGTTACCACCGGTGAATTTGCCAACGCCTTGGAATTAAATGCTGTGCAGCGTTCAAATCCTGAAATGCAAAAGCGAGTAATGAATGCGATCCGTGCTATGGTTGAGTCCAGTGAAAATCCGATTGTATCAATTCACGATCATGGCGCAGGTGGTCATTTAAATTGCTTTTCAGAATTACTGGAAGAAACTGGCGGCACAATAGAGATAGATAAACTTCCTATTGGCGATCCTACTTTATCGGATAAAGAAATTATCAGTAATGAATCGCAAGAGCGAATGGGTATTGCCATAAATGCGAAGAATGTAGCCGCATTAAAAGCAGCTGCCGACCGTGAACGCGCACCTTTGTATGTAGTGGGTACTGCTACAGGTGATCATCAATTTAAATTTGTTGACAATAAGAAAAATACCAAGCCGGTTGAGTTGGCTATTAGCCATCTCTTTGGTTCATCCCCCAAAACAATTTTACAAGACACAACATCCACAGATAAATTTGAAGACGTTAGTTATGATGCTTCAAAACTCGTTTCCTATCTGGAACAGGTTCTACAATTAGAAGCTGTTGCTTGCAAGGATTGGTTAACCAACAAAGTCGATCGCTCCGTAACGGGTCGCGTAGCAACCCAACAAACTTGTGGTTCTATTCAGCTTCCGCTGAATAATGTTTCAGTCATGGCTTTAGACTTTACAAGTAACAAAGGAATTGCAACAGGTATTGGTCATGCACCCGGTGCTGCTATGGTTGATGCTGCAGCGGGAAGCAAACTGGCTATTGCCGAAGCTTTACTCAATGTCATCTGGGCTCCGCTTACCCATGGCTTAAAAGGTATTTCGCTTAGTGCGAACTGGATGTGGCCCGCAAAAAATGCGGGTGAAAATGCTAGACTCTATTCAGCGGTTGAAGCGGTGAGTGATTTTGCTTGTAAACTTGGTATTAATATTCCCACCGGAAAAGATTCTCTGTCGATGTCACAGAAGTATCCTAATGGTGAAGTTGTATATTCTCCTGGTACTGTAATCATTTCGGCTGTGGGCGAGGTAAGTGACATTCGGCAAACTGTTTCACCGGCACTTGAACCTATCATTGGCTCCAAGCTTATTTACATTGATTTCTCAAAAGATACTTTCAAGTTAGGCGGAAGTAGTTTTGCTCAAGTTTTAAATCAATTAGGTACTGAAGTTCCCACAATAACTGACGAAGCCTATTTTGTTAAAGCCTTCGAAGCCGTTCAACAACTCATAAAACAAACTCAAATTTTAGCAGGTCACGATATTTCATCAGGTGGACTAATAACCACATTATTAGAAATGTGTTTCCCTGTTCCTACTATTGGCTTGTCAATTAGCACAAAAGATTTGGGCGATGATCTTATTAAAACATTCTTTAGCGAAAACTCAGGGATTGTTATCCAAGTCTCCGATGTAGAGAATGTTAAAATAGCCTTAGACAATCAACGAATTAATTATAAGGTAATTGCGGAGGTGAATAACAGTCGCGAACTATCAATTGTTAATTATCAGTTGTCCATTGACAATTTAAGAGATACGTGGTTTCACACTTCTTACTTGTTAGACAAAATTCAACGACCAAAAGGTCATGCTGAAAAGAGAAAAGAAAATTTATTCAAGCAAGTATTAGAATACAAATTCCAACCAAAGTTTGATGGTAAGTTTTCTACTTACAACATTGATCCAAAGCGTAGAACTCCCACCGGAATAAAGGCTGCCATCATTAGAGAAAAAGGCGTGAATGGCGACCGCGAAATGGCGTACGCACTTTATCTGTCTGGCTTTGATGTAAAGGATGTGCACATGACTGATTTGATGACAGGTCGTGAAGATCTGACTGAAGTCAACATGATTGTGTTTGTGGGCGGGTTCTCTAACTCTGATGTGTTAGGCTCTGCAAAAGGTTGGGCTGGAGCATTTCTTTATAATCAAAAAGCAAAAACTGCACTTGATAATTTTTATAAGCGTGATGATACGCTGAGCCTGGGTGTTTGCAATGGATGTCAATTGATGATGGAACTAGGTCTCGTGTATCGTGATATGGATATGGCAAGTCATCCAAAAATGCATCATAACGGTTCAGGAAAGTTTGAATCAATCTTTATTAATCTAACAATACCGCAAAACAATTCTGTTCTATTAAAAAGTTTTGAAGGCACACAATTAGGTGCTTGGGTTGCGCATGGCGAAGGGAGGTTTGATTTGAAAACTCATAAAGAGTATCTGGTAGCTGCAACCTACACGTTTCCTGAATATCCAGGCAATCCAAATGATTCAGATTTTTCGGTGGCCGCACTTTCATCAAAAGATGGAAGACATCTTGCGATTATGCCGCATATCGAGCGGACACTCTTTCCATGGAACTGGGGTTACTATCCGCGCACGCGAAAAACTGATGAAGTTGGACCCTGGATTGAAGCGTTTGTTAATGCCAGAGAGTGGGTGAAGAGTAAGGTTTCTAACTCTTGATTTAAAGGTTTCCAGCCTTATTAACTCAGAGAAAAAGGAAGGTTGGAAATCTTCTACGATAACTTTTCCTTCCCATAAGGTTAGCAAACAAAGGTTTCCAACCTTTATTCCTCCGCGTAATTAGGGTTGAAACCCGTACTTTCAGTACCTTTCAACATGCCCATCAATCCAAAATATCTGGTAGATTTTCAGGAATTCGGCATCTATCATGTATTTAATCGCACCAATAACAAAGAAAAATTATTCTTATTAGATGAGAATCGGAATTTCTTTCTCAGAAAATATGCCCAGTACCTACATCCATTTACAGAAACCTTTGCATGGTGTCTACTAGACAATCATTTTCATTTTCTTATCCGAATAAAATCCCTTGAAAAGATAAAAGCAACGCTCAATTCCTCAGAGATCAGCGAACTTTCTGCAACAGAGAAAAAATTCCTAAAGGATACTATTTCCTGTAGTGAACTTATTGAACATGCCTTCAAAAGATTCTTTCAGTCTTATGCACTTGCTTTCAATAAGGTGCATAATCGAAAAGGAAACTTGTTTTACAAACCATTTAAGCGAGTTGAAATTAAAAATGAGAGTCACTTTACCCAGGCGATTATCTATATCCATACAAATCCAGCTAAGCATTTTGTCTCTAAAGATTTCACAAAATGGAAATGGTCTTCCTATCAGGCAATACTTTCAGATTTAAAAACCAATCTAATGAAAGATGAAGTGCTAAACTGGTTTGGAGATAAAGATCAATTTATAAAAATCCATCTCGAAAAGGCATCGGTTTATTTCGAAGAATATTTCTCAATAGAGGAATAGTCAAAAGGTTTCCAACCTTTTACGACATAGCGCAAAAAGGTTGTAGTCAAAAGGCTTCCAACCCTTTACGACATAGCGCAAAAAGGTTGTAGTCAGAAGGCTTCCAACCTTTTACGACATAGCGCAAAAAGGTTGTAGGCTAAAGGCTTCCAACCTTTTACGACATAGCGCAAAAAGGTTGTAGTCAAAAGGCTTCCAACCTTTTACGACATAGCGCAAAAAGGTTGGAAACCTTGTTTAATCCAACCTGACTAACTCTGAGAAAGGAAGGTTGGAAACCTTGTTTACTTTAAGCCGAGTTTCTTGCTGCGTTAATGATTCCGAACATACATCGAATAATGAGTTTGCGATAACGCAGCTCATATATCTTATTCTTCTCATCCTGTTGCCGCAAATTCACCAGCGCAAATTGCTGAATAGCAATCAGTGGCAACACAATCCGCTCACGTAATCTAACTGAATCGCGCTGAGTTGGGTTGTTATCCATCAATTGGGCTAACCCCGAAACATCGAGTACCTGATTATTCGAGAGTTTAAATTCGGCATACATTTTTTCCCAAAACGGCCCAAACTGCGGATCGTCTTTGAGATAGGTGGTAGCTTGATAATTTGTTTTTGTAAGCGACATCATGCTGTTGCCCAACAAGGTTCTAAAGAAAAGTGAGTTTTGATAAAATGATTTTAATTTTTCGACACCTACTTTATCGCTCAACTTTTTTAATGCTGAACCAACTCCATAAAAGCCGGGAATATTTTGTTTCATCATAGCCCACGATCCAACAAATGGAATTGCACGTAAGTCTTCAAACTTCAAACCTTCTGTAGAACTTCTTTTAACTGGACGCGAACCGATATTCGTATCACCAAAAAAAGAAAGCGGTGTTACATTTTCTAAATAAGGCACAAAATTCGGATCGTGCTTCAAGCCCAGGTAAGATTGATATCCTGTCTCAGCCAACTCATCCAACATTTCCTTTTGGTCATTAGAAAGATGATTTTCAGTATTCTTAATTATTGCGCCTTCCAATCCTGCCGAAAGCAATTGCTCAAGGTTGAATTTACACGAGGCTATCTTACCAAAATTAGAACTAATCGTTTGCCCTTGAATGGTGATCTGTACTTCTTCATTCTCAATGGTATCACCTAATGAAGCATAGAAGTCGTGCGTGTTTCCACCGCCTCGTGCTGGCGGTCCACCACGACCATCAAAAAATATTGCTTTAAATCCGTGCTTACGCGAAGTGGAAGTGAGATTTTCCTTTGCCCGGAAGATTGACCAGTTTGCTCGCAAATATCCACCATCCTTCGTGCCATCCGAAAAACCTAACATGATAGTTTGATTGGCTTCCCTTAGTTCCAGATGCTTCTTGTATTCTGGAATACTATATAATTCATCCATGATGTCTGATGCATGCGCAAGATCATCGATGGTTTCAAAGAGTGGAACTACATCCAACTCCAAACCCTCAGAAGTTCCCAACAACAGGCGGCCTAACACAAAAATTTCTATTACATGCAGCACGCTTTGGCAATTGCTTATTGTATATCGGTGGCAACCTACGCTACCATTATTTTTCTGAATAGTACTAATAGCTCGAATACTATCTAGTGTTTCATTTACAAAAGCATCTTCAAAAATAAAGTCATTGAGATCAATTTTCAGCGAAAGCAAATATTGAATTTGATCTGACTGAGAACGTTTTTCAAAATCTTTTTGAGAAATAGTTTTTCCATTATTGAATCCAACATCTAAAATATGTGACCAAACAAAATCATGTTTGCGACTATCCTGTCGGATATCGAGGCTTGCAAAATGAAATCCGAACAGCTTAACTTTCAGAATAAAAATGTCGAGCAAGTTTAGAAACAATCCATCATGATCATCAATCAACTTCTTTCGAGCGCGCATCAAGTCGGCAACTAGTTCATCCGCATTGCTATATCCGCGTTCGGTACCATAAGCCCAAAAATAAATCTTCCTTTCAATATCTATAATTACTTTATCGACACCATGAAACGTTAACCGCCTGCGCAACATGCGCAAATCGCGATAGTAGCACTTTAAAAGACTTAGCTGCAAATGTGCAGCAACCTTAATAGTAATGTCGCTATTCACATAAGGATTACCATCCCGATCGCCCCCAGGCCAAAAACCAATTACAATTAACCGATCATTCTTCCACTCGGCTAATGGAATTTCTAATGCCTTGCATAAAGACTGAACAATTTCTGGTATCGCATGATAAAAAGTATTTTCTAAATACCAGCAAAGACTTATGGCTTCATCAAAAGGCGATGGTTTATCACGATTAATAAAACCAGTTTTACCAAGTTGTTGCAGTAACAAGTTTATTTGTGACAGATCATGCTCACGAATTGATTTCTCAAGGTCTGTTAAAATTCCTAACACCGGGCCTGGATAAAATTGAGTAGGGTGCGCAGTCAATACGGTGCGCAAGCTAAAATCCTCAAGACGTTTCGCTAATTGTTTCTCTTTCTTGTCAAACTTTGTGCGCTGAAGAAGTGCAGCAATCGTTCCTCTACCAGTAGTATCATTAATTTGTTCGAAAGATGAATCTTCAATAGAATCAAACAGCGCTATCTGTCGCTCAACATATTGAATAAATCTAAAGAGCAGCCCAAACTGTTCTTCATTTGTAGCCTGCGGAACTAAGTCAGTAAAAAACTGTTGAAGAATCTCAGAAGCCGGTTGGCCATTTTTAAATCCTTCCTCACAATATTGTTGAAGCAAAGGCAACAACGTGCCAGTGCGCGAAATATCCTGAAAAGGAAGATTAAGGAAAAGGCTATTGTAAATATGATACCGCGCGCCTACCGTTTGTTCGTATTTAGTGGTCATTCATTCAGAAATTTGAATCTTCTAATTTTTCTTGAAAATAGGGGAAAGAGTTTATTGTCTCAAATTTCCACAGGAATGGTTTCGATATAATGTTAAATCAAACCAAAAGAAATTTGGCTGCTTGTTTCCGGCAACAAAACCCTTTATCTTTTGTAATTATTTGCAACCACTATCCTATGACAAAATTGTACATGCCCGCGTTGGTTTTAGTTCTTTTTACCTCTTGTCTTGGTTATAAAGAACTCCCTGTTGAATACGATTACAGTTACAGGGGCAACTTCAAAAAATATAGGACTTTTGAAATGATGCGCCCAGTTGGGTTGAATGACACCACTATGACGAATGAAATCGTGGAGAAATCTATCATTTCGCGCATGAAGTTTTTAGGTTACAAACAAACTGATGCCCGACCACATCTAATTATTGGCTTCAAAATGTTTAATGATAGCCTTCGATTTAATGGTTATGACCAACCCGATATTGAAGAATGGGTAAAAAGCCAGAAAGAGGATTTGGATTATGACCAACGAAAGGTGAATCTTAAAACCGGCACCTTACTAATACAATTTTTTGACAGACGCCAAAACCGATCGATCTGGCAAGGGTATGCAACTACCTTGTATGGCTCCATAAATTTCAACAATGAGCGTCACCTAAGAAATGCGGTGATTTCAATTCTTGATAAGTACCGATTTATGGCTGAGGGATTTACAGAGGCTGCAAGCGCTGATGAAATCAATTAGTGCTAAAAAAACCATTCCAGAGGTTTAAAAACAGTTAAATTCAACTTTCCCTTTTCAAAATTAATTCTACCTTTGCAATCCTAAAATTAGGGTTGAACATTGTCCTATGGTGTAATGGTAACACTGCAGATTTTGATTCTGCCTTTCTAGGTTCGAATCCTAGTAGGACAACCAAGAATCCTGCTCGCTGTGGGCAGGATTCTTTTCTTACGAACAAAGAGAAACATGGCCGTAAAAATTTTTTCTGGGCGCGCAACAACTTACCTCGCGGAGAAGATTGCTCATGTCTATGGAGAAACCCTTGGAACCGTTAACTATCAGCAATTTAGCGATGGTGAAATGTCGCCATTTCTTGGTGAGTCGGTGCGCGGTCATGATGTCTTTATTGTTCAATCTACGTTTGCACCTTCCGATAACTTCATGGAACTTTTGCTCATGATAGATGCCGCGAAGAGAGCCAGCGCATTGAATGTTAATGTTATTATTCCATACTTTGGTTATGCCCGGCAGGACAGAAAAGATAAACCTCGGGTAGCCATTGCCGCCAAGTTAATTGCCAACTTATTATCCGCTGCAGGAGCAGATCGCATTATGACGTGCGATTTGCATGCCGATCAAATACAAGGCTTTTTTGACATCCCTGTCGATCACTTAGACGGTAACTACATCTTTGTTCCTTATTTGAAATCGTTGAATCTTAAAAACCTGATGTTCGCAAGCCCCGATGTTGGTGGTATTAAGCGGGCGCGAAGTTTTGCCAAGTTTTTTAATGCCGATTTAGCGGTGTGTGATAAGTACCGCAAGGAAGCTAATAAGATTGAGTCGATGCGGTTGATTGGCGAAGTAGAAGGAAAGGATGTTATTCTTATTGATGACTTAGTGGACACAGCCGGAACAATTTGTAAAGCTGCTAACTTGCTAAAGGAAAAAGGTGCTACCACCGTGCGTGCCATTTGTACTCACCCTGTACTTTCAGGCGGAGCCTATGATACCATTGAAAAGTCTGTTTTAGAAGAATTAGTGGTATCAGATACGATTCCCTTAAAGCAAGAATCATCTAAAATAAAAGTACTGAGTGTATCGGATTTATTCGCGAAAGCAATTCGCAAGATTCACGATCATGAATCCATCAGCTCATTATTTATTCGTTTGTAATTTTCTAAACAATTTAAACTATATAACAATTATGAAAACCATCGAGATTATAGGGTATCGAAGAGCAAATCTCGGCAAGAATGACTCTCAGAAAGTCCGTGAAGAAGGTAATGTACCCTGTGTACTATACGGAGGCCCTGACCAAGTGCATTTTTATGCGCCAGCCATTTTATTCCGCGATTTGATTTACACCAACGAAGCTCACTTTGTTCACCTCAACATTGAGGGTGATGAAAGCAAGACAATTATGCAGGAAGTTCAATTTCACCCAGTGAGTGAAATGATTTTACATGTTGACTTTCTTAAAATAAGCGAAGACAAAAAAATTAAAATGGACATCCCTACCCGTTTGGTAGGTCAAGCTCCAGGAGTAGCAAAAGGTGGTGCACTAGTGCGCAAACGGGCTTCTATTAAAGTACTTGCTTTTCCTAAGGATATGCCTGATCATATTGATGTTGATTGCTCTGAATTAGACTTTCACCATTCAGTAAAAGTAGGCGACTTAAATATTCCAAATTTAGAATTTGTTGACCGCAAAAATGTATCGATCGCGGTGGTTGAAGTGCCAAGAGCTGCTAAGCTTGCAGAAGAAACTGCTGCCGCTACTCCGGCTGCTGGTGCCGCTGCTCCGGCTCCGGCCGCTGCTGCTGCGCCTGCTGCAGTTGCCAAAAAGGACGAGAAGAAAAAATAATTCTATTCTCAACACAAAAATCCCACCCCGAACTTTTCTGGGTGGGATTTTTTGTTTCTATCAATTTGTATAATCTTGTTTTCAAATGAAGTATCTGATTGCCGGTTTAGGAAACATTGGCCCTGAGTATGAACTCACACGCCACAACATTGGATTTCTTGTACTCGATCGCATGGCTGAAACCCACAAAATAGGTTTTACTACCTCCCGGCTGGCGGATAAGGCTGAGCTACGCTACAAGGGCAAGCAACTACACCTGATCAAGCCAAATACCTTTATGAACCTGAGTGGCAAAGCCATTGCTTACTGGTTGCAGGAACTGAAAATCCCAAAAGAAAACTTGTTAGTTATAGTAGACGATCTTGCCCTACCTTTTGGCACTTTGCGTATGCGCGCTAAGGGAAGCGCTGCCGGTCATAATGGACTTAAGAATATTGAACTGTTATTGAATGGTCAGGAATATTCGCGCCTGCGTTTTGGTATTGGTGATAGTTTTTTAAAAGGACAACAAATTGATTTTGTACTTAGTAATTTTTCAAAATCAGAAATGGCCGAGCTTCCAACCGTTATGGATAAAACTGCAGAAATGATTTATTCATTCTGCACTATTGGTGCTGAGCGAACAATGAATTTTTTCAATAAATGAAAAAAGAGTCGCCAGAGCTTAACGCCAGCGACTCAAACCACACCAACCAAAATCAGATAAAGATTATCTGAGTGCCTTCACCTTCAGCAAGTGCATACATATCACCCACCGTGATAATATCCTTTACTTCCGGAACAAAATCTTCTTTTTTAAGATGAAACATATCTGCCGCCAATTTACACGCATAGATTTCGCCTCCACCCGCGTCAATCATCTGTAAAAATTCAGAAACATGTGGCATATCCAGCTTATCCATTTCCTTTTTCATCATATAAGAAGCAAATGCTTCAAACCCTGGTAAGCCCGCTACTAACGTTGGTATGCCAGGCATAAACGCTGGGTTGCCAACCGTTGCTGTATGCAGATGATCAGCATGTTTTTTAGTGATCGCCTCCAAACCAAAGAAAGTAAAGAACATCTTTGCCTGAATGCCTTCCATGAGCGCACCATTGGCCATCACGAGTGAAGCATATACATCTTCTAGTTTACCTTTTGAACAAATGACAAGTACTTTTTTCACTTTGCCTTTATTTTTATCAACCGGAACCGCAGCTACTTTGGTTACCGGCTTCTCCACTAAATCTTGCATAACTTTACTGGTTTAAATTTTATTATTAAATACAGCTTACGGGTTTTGGTATACCAGCAATTTTGCTGGAAATCTTAAGAGGTCCTCCGGGAAATAATTGGTAGAACTGTTTAATGTCAACTAACCCTGAGTTGCCAACTTTACGAATGCTAAGCGCAGTGCCTTCTGCTTGTTTAGCGCGCAGCCAATTCAAAACCTCAAAATGTTTATCGGTTAATTCGATGCTCTCATTTTGTGCAAGTTCATGTGCCAATTCAGGAGTCCATTGATTCATGTTTTTCAAATAGCCTTCTGCATTTACTTCTATTTGTGTTCCGTTGCTTTTTAGAGTTTCCATAGTATTATTATTTAGTTGGTTGGTCAAAATATTAATTAGCGTCTACTTCTTTGCCGCTCATCGACATGTTTGTGCTAACGGGAAGCTTTTTACCAGTTAGCAAAATATGCCAGTACACCCATTTGAAGGCAAGCTTGCCGTAATGATTCGCTCTTGTTACTTTCAACAAATCCATTGGGCCTACTATTGGAAAAGGGAACTTACCCGGCAAGGGTTCGGTGGTATAGTTAAAGTCAATCAAAGTTCCCTTACCAAACCCGGTTTCAATGAAACAATTTGCATGGCCATCAAACTTTGCCTCAAGCGGCTGGCCGTTTATATAACTCAAAATATTCTCGGTGAGAATCTCAGCTTCGAAGTGTGCTACTGATCCCGCTTTAGATGCAGGCACATTGGTGGCATCGCCAATCACAAACATGTTCTCAAATTTTTTAGACTGAAGCGTGTGTTTATCCGTAGGCACAAAATTTAATCCGTCTTCATCACCGAGGTTGCTCGCTTCAATCATTTCATCGCCTTTGTTTACCGGAATAGATACCAATAAATCGAAGGGTACTTCTTTTCCATCATAAGAGATCAATACTTTACGATCGTTGTCAACCATTTGCATATAGAAATCCGGAATAACAGTAATGTTTTTCTCCGCCATCAATTGGTTGAGCATGGCGGTTGCCTTTGGCTTAGTAAAGGCGCCAGACAAAGGAGTCACATAGAAAATCTCAACTTTATCACGCATCCCTTTTTCGGTAAAGTAGGCATCGGCCAAAAATGTAAATTCAAGCGGTGCAACCGGACACTTGATTAAAGTCTCAGCAAGATTGATTACTAGTTTTCCACCTTCCCAGTTTTCCAATTTCTTGGCAAGGCGGGTTGAGCCTTCAAAGGTGTAGAAATCAAAAATATCTTTATACCAAAGCTTACCTTTCAACCCTTCGGTCTCTTCAGGAACAGGGATTGTTCCAGTGGCAACTACTAATACATTGTAACTCAGAATTTGGCCGCTTGCAAGCACCACCTGATTTTTTTCGCCTTCTATTTTCTCGATTTTATCAATCAAAAAATTAACACCTTTTGGGATAAAATCTTTTTTTGGACGAATTACTTGTTCGGGTTTATAAATTGCGAACGGAATAAATAAAAAGCCTGGTTGGTAGTAATGGTCTTCGTCTTTATCGACAATGGTAATTTCCCAAACTTGTTTATTGAGATTTCTGGAAAGCTTGTTGGCCATCATTGTGCCCGCTGTTCCCGCCCCTAAAATCAGTAACTTTTTCATTTGGTTGCTTGGTTGGTTGGTGATCTAAAAGTAGGGTGCAACTCCGAACTATGTAATGATCATCCTCAAGCGTATCTATGATGTTTATCAGAAGAACAGTCATGTTGTGTAACCTATGTTACACAACACGTCTTCCTAAATAAAAATAAGTGTTAAAATCGCCCTTTTGGGTTTGCGGAAGGAAGTGCAGTTGCGCCCAAAACTTTTCTTTTTGTGCACACTTATTTAATTCTTCTGTTCCTTCATTTTAATTTGCTTACTACCTATTCATTCTTCCTTCGTTTTGCGAGGAGTCCCTGCTGCGCTCATTCCCGCCCTCCCGGAGACTCCGCTGGGAACGGAGAATTCACCAACAACAACTTGGGGAATTGCTACCAACAACAACTTAGGGTCAGGCGACCAACATTAACCGGGTTCAGTTATTTATCTTTTTTTATTAGGTTAGTCGTTCATCTTTTTCATTCAAGATCTTATTCATTTCCGAGTTGCGGGTCAGGCGACCCGCAACAACAAGGGGGCGACCAACATTAACTGAATTAGAATTTGTTACCAACAACATTTGCGGTTAATTAATCTTTAATAGTCATACGACTTTACCCGCTCGTCTTCTTTCAACACGTTGTTAAAATGATCCAGCTTTTTCTCCTTTCCAGATACCTCGCAAACTAAAATAAACCGATCGCCCTCTTTTAACTCACGCTTTTTCTTGAATCCCAATTTTAGCTTCTTTAAATTTTCTTGTATGTGCTTTTCAAAACCCGAGTGACAACTGGTGATTTTATAAGTGCGCGATTGATGCCAACGTTCGATTACAAGCTGAATTTTTTCTAACCCCGCCAACACAATTAGCACCACAACCGAACTTACGATGGCGATAAAATATTCCCCTGCCCCTACGGCCATTCCCAATGCAGCCGAAATCCAAATTGTAGTAGCAGTGGTAATCCCGTTGATGTTCATACCATCTTTGAAGATGACACCTGCCCCAAGAAATCCAACACCTGTAACAATGGTAGAGGCAATACGATCTGAAGATCCACCGCCCATGCTGATTGATAGTTCGGTAAAAATTGTTGAGCCCAGGCAAATCATGATCATGGTGCGAAGGCCCGCAGCTTTGCTGTGATATTCTCTTTCTAAACCAATGGCAGTGCCGATTGCAAATGAAATAAGCAGCCGCATTCCGATTTCCAAATCAATATTCATGGCTAAAGTGAATTTTCTTTACTGGAAATGTAATGAGATAATAGGTAAACAAAAAGCGGAAGATTTCTCCTCCGCTTCTACTTTGAACTTTTAACTTCGAACTTTTAACTTCTGTCTACATCTTCCCCCGTTATAGTTGGTCGCCTGACCAACAATCCTCAACTGTTAATACATTACAACTCTTCCATGTGTATAACCAGTCCAAACTCATCGCCCCCGTTATTGTTGGTCGCCTGACCAACAATCCTCAACTGTTAATACATTACAACTCTTCCATGTGTATAACTAGTCCAAACTCATCGCCCAGACCATCATAATAGCTTGCTGAACTGTAGCGATATTCTGTTGGGTGTTGTGCTAAATTCCAATGTGGTTGACACGGATTATTATGAACATACTCCAATTTTTGCTTGAAGAACTTTTCGGTTATCAAATCAATGCTCATCGAATTACGTTTCCAAACCTGATACTTCCGATCTTTCAATCCAACGTACAACAACTCCAGTGCTGCTTCTCCTTTTTCTGCTTTTATTTTTTCTACTAATGCTTTAGCCGTAAATTTTAAAAAATCTCGCTGTACTGTTTCCAACTCGAAATCATTTTGAATGCGCCAGATTAAATGAATATGATTAGGCATCCCGATAGCTATCGGGACAACGCCCCTACTTTTACTTCTCCGCGACTAACTCTAAACTTTAATGCATCAATTACTAGTTGCTTATAATCATCCTCTGCTAGCAACTTTTGCCAATCATTACAGACTGCCGTAAAAAACTGTACCGAGTGCCGCGCATATTCCATTTTTTGAAGATAAGAATACTAAGTCAAAGAACTTCTTAAGCTAAAAAGAATGTTGGTCAGGCGACCAACATTAACTGAATGAGAATTGTTACCATCAAGACCTTAGGGCAGTGTTTTATACTTATTGGTTTCAATAAATAATTATCGATGTTATCTTAACATCATCAGGCACGTCTTTTATGGTGACCTTACTAAGATCAAGTGACTGTATCTTTTTGGTTTGTTCCAAAAGAAATACCATATCTAACTCTTTTACTAAAACAACCAGATTTCCTTCTCGATTATCAAGAGTAAGGTTGTGCTTTGATTTCAGCTTAGCAAAATTTGATCCTACAGAAATTCCGGTTGACGTTCGGTACCTGGGACTAAATATTTCAAACGAACGAATTGCACTACAATGAATATCTCCTACAAATAATAATTCCCCTCCTTTAGTAACACGGATAGCAGGAGTAAATGTCGCTTCTTCGTATCTGTCAATTAATGAAGTCTCTTTCTCTTTGTCGAAGATGTCATAAACATCTGTCACATCGCTACCAACTTTTAAAGAGCCAACACTTTTTTTATTAAGAATGTAGCTATCCTGGCTTATAAATAGAATACATAGAATAAATCCAAATTTCATAACAATTAATTTAATTTTTTATATGTTCCACTTCCGTTTCCTTGGTTCGTATTTTCATTTGAAGTATGACCAGTATACTCTTTTGGTGATTTCTTAGTTGAACCATTGTCTACATGAACATGTGGGCCGTCTCTCTGAAAATTAATGTCTTGAGTAACTACTTCTTTACCTTCTGCGTCTTTAGTTGTAACATCATGCGTGCCAAAGTTTCCTGTTTCCCCACTATTGGGATAATAAATAGCACTACTGAATAAGCCAGAAGCTCCTGCTGCTTTGGTTAAGTCCTTATTAGACCCTCGTTGTAGTTGGTCGCCTGACCAACTATCTCCGAACTCAACATTATAAATCCCCCCGTTATTGTTGGTCGCCTGACCAACAATCCTCAACTGTTAATACATTACAACTCTTCCATGTGTATAACTAGTCCAAACTCATCGCCCAAACCATCATAATAGCGTGCTGAACTGTAGCGATATTCTGTTTGGTGTTGTGCTAAATTCCAATGTGGTTGACACGGATTATTATGAACATACTCGAATTTTTGCTTGAAGAACTTTTCGGTTATCAAATCAATGCTCATCGAATTACGTTTCCAAACCTGATACTTCCGATCTTTCAATCCAACGTACAACAACTCCAGTGCTGCTTCTCCTTTTTCTGCTTTTATTTTTTCTACTAATGCTTTAGCCGTAAATTTTAAAAAATCTCGCTGTACTGTTTCCAACTCGAAATCATTTTGAATGCGCCAGATTAAATGAATATGATTAGGCATCCCGATAGCTATCGGGACAACGCCCCTACTTTTACTTCTCCGCGACTAACTCTAAACTTTAATGCATCAATTACTAGTTGCTTATAATCATCCTCTGCTAGCAACTTTTGCCAATCATTACAGACTGCCGTAAAAAACTGTACCGAGTGCCGCGCATATTCCATTTTTTGAAGATAAGAATACTAAGTCAAAGAACTTCTTAAGCTAAAAAGAATGTTGGTCAGGCGACCAACATTAACTGAATGAGAATTGTTACCATCAAGACCTTAGGGCAGTGTTTTATACTTATTGGTTTCAATAAATAATTATCGATGTTATCTTAACATCATCAGGCACGTCTTTTATGGTGACCTTACTAAGATCAAGTGACTGTATCTTTTTGGTTTGTTCCAAAAGAAATACCATATCTAACTCTTTTACTAAAACAACCAGATTTCCTTCTCGATTATCAAGAGTAAGGTTGTGCTTTGATTTCAGCTTAGCAAAATTTGATCCTACAGAAATTCCGGTTGACGTTCGGTACCTGGGACTAAATATTTCAAACGAACGAATTGCACTACAATGAATATCTCCTACAAATAATAATTCCCCTCCTTTAGTAACACGGATAGCAGGAGTAAATGTCGCTTCTTCGTATCTGTCAATTAATGAAGTCTCTTTCTCTTTGTCGAAGATGTCATAAACATCTGTCACATCGCTACCAACTTTTAAAGAGCCAACACTTTTTTTATTAAGAATGTAGCTATCCTGGCTTATAAATAGAATACATAGAATAAATCCAAATTTCATAACAATTAATTTAATTTTTTATATGTTCCACTTCCGTTTCCTTGGTTCGTATTTTCATTTGAAGTATGACCAGTATACTCTTTTGGTGATTTCTTAGTTGAACCATTGTCTACATGAACATGTGGGCCGTCTCTCTGAAAATTAATGTCTTGAGTAACTACTTCTTTACCTTCTGCGTCTTTAGTTGTAACATCATGCGTGCCAAAGTTTCCTGTTTCCCCACTATTGGGATAATAAATAGCACTACTGAATAAGCCAGAAGCTCCTGCTGCTTTGGTTAAGTCCTTATTAGACCCTCGTTGTAGTTGGTCGCCTGACCAACTATCTCCGAACTCAACATTATAAATCCCCCCGTTATTGTTGGTCGCCTGACCAACAATCCTCAACTGTTAATACATTACAACTCTTCCATGTGTATAACTAGTCCAAACTCATCACCCAGACCATCATAATAGCGTGCTGTACTGTAGCGATATTCTGTTGGGTGTTGTGCCAAATTCCAACGTGGTTGACGCGGATTATTATGAACATAGTTCAATTTTTGCTTGAAGAACTTTTCAGTTATCAAATCAATGCTCATCGAATTACGTTTCCAAACCTGATACTTCCGATCTTTCAATCCAACGTACAACAACTCCAGCTGCTTCTCCTTTTTCTGCTTTTATCTTTTCTACTAATGCTTTAGCCGTAAACTTTAAAAAATCTCGCTGCACTGTTTCCAACTCAAAACCATTTTGAATGCGCCAGATTAAATGAACATGATTAGGCATCCCGATAGCTATCGGGACGAACGCTCCTACCTTTACTTCACTCCGACTAACTCTAAACTTTAATGCATCAATTACTAGTTGCTTATAATCATCCTCTGCTAGCAACTTTTGCCAATCATTACAGACTGCTGTAAAAAACTGAACCGCATTGCGTGCATATTCCATTTATTGAAGATAAGAATACAATAGTCAAAGAACTTCATAACCCAGATAAAAAGAATGTTGGTCAGGTGACCAACATTAACTGGGAGCGCAAAACAATCTATACCATGCTCGATGCTTTCATCGGTAAGAAAAAATTAAAGGACGCCCTCTCGAACGTCCTTCATGATGTGAAGTAAGAGCTTTAACAGATTATTTCCTCTTTGTTAAAACTGGATGGCCTGAGTCTAAAGGATAGAGTTTTTTATTCTTAAATACCCAAGACTGACTATAGGCAAAGTCATTCGTTGATTTTTTAAAGTCAAAATAAACCTTCAACTCGTTAGAGCTTTCTATCTCATTATGATCAATTAGGATTTTATGCTGTTGGCTAAGGTATTTCACGTTGATAGTCTTTATCGGTTTCTGGGCTGCAACAACCTTGTACAATCCATTACCTTCTGATCTTAATGGTTTCACATCGCCATTCACGGTAATGTGTGCATCGTTTATTCCTGCATTATCATACTTGTCGTAAACTTGGATTTGAAAATTCTGGATAGCTTCGTTCTTGACAAATTCATAATTAAAAACATTACCCCCAGCCAATTCATTAGGCGTGTAAACTGTATCCTCTTTACTATACCATTTCCCGATCTTCTTCGATTCGCCAGACATGTCAGACCAAAATGTTACTTCAAGCACAGAGTCGGGCTTAAATTCAAAATTAACTTGAACAAAATTATCCGAATCGGTAGTTCGATACTTACCTATTAATGCTGTGCTGCTGCACCCAGCTAATAATGATAAGACTACACAAAAATAAATCGTCTTCATTATCACTTTGGTGCATAAGTGGTACCATTCAGCCTAAATGCTTGTCTCGCATTATCCGCTATCCTTTGTAAGTCAGCATGTGAGCTATTGCTATACGGCTGCATCGTAACTTGAGTCTTAGGGAAAGAGACTCCACCGACCGATCTGTTTGTATACCCCGATGGTAGACTTGAGTGAGTTGAGCCAAATAACCCCTGCCTTCTATAACCTTCTAACTCGTCCTGTTGATCATAAGCAAGCCAATCAAGAGGTGATATTGTCCTGTAGGTTGAATTATTTCCACCGGGATATGTTGTCAAACTTGCCGTTCCTGTTTCAAATTGATATGCATGCTTAAACTCGTGTGCCAACAAATTCAAATTTGATGTCGATGAACCAGGTAAAATAATATCTACAGCACCCGTATGTAAATTAAACATTGCCGCTGCCTTGTCTGGTGTATCGCCACTTCCTTTAAAGCCATCAGCTTCTATGACATTATAAAGCTGATCAGAATTATCCATAGCGATAACTTCGTTTGCAACTTGCGTTAACTCTGCATTTTTAGCCTGCAAGTTCCCCACCTGTCTTTCAAGTCTCTCCATTTTATTGCTTGAAAGTGCTTTCCCTTTAGAGTTATATCCAGTTGCCAACATATCGTTTTTCTTGGCAATCTTATTATTGTTTTTACTAATCTGGCCTGAGATATTATCCCAAAGCCTTTTAGCCCATTTCTTTCCTGCCTCAGTAAACTCATTACCGTCTATATCATAGTTACGGACTGGATTGTTTCCAGCATAATGATATGGTGAATAGCTAACGTACTTATCAGACATGCCATCAATTCCATTCCAACGAGCTATGGTCGGGTCATACATACTCCACCCGTAATCCAACCAGTTTAAACCTAACTCCGTTTGCTCTTCTTTTCCGTTGTATTTGTAATCGTTAGGCGTGCTATTCTCTCTACTGTAAGAGTTAAAGGCGAGACCAAAAGGATAATAGTCGTCTGTCTGTATCACCGGTGATTTTATTTGGGTAACCTTAAAGTCATCGAAGTACACTTCCACAGTAGTTGGGCTTTCGTTGCTCAGGTAAATATACACATAGCCCGGTTGGGTAATCAAAATCGGGTCGGTGTTAAATACTCGCTCATGCGGCACATCGGTGCCAGCTTCTTTGGCTGTGCTACCCATTTGTT